>Ga0102941_1001631_pt1 | contig 10492 bp, 8 predicted proteins | sample SalPonR2_C_D2_MG_FD_79281 | JGI IMG/M metagenome (GOLD analysis project Ga0102941, IMG submission 79281) | Salt pond soil microbial communities from South San Francisco under conditions of wetland restoration - Salt Pond MetaG R2_C_D2_MG | ecosystem: Environmental > Aquatic > Marine > Intertidal... | reverse complement strand
TGAAAAAATTACTACTTTTGCACCCGCGAGTCTGGTACGACCAGCTCCTGCTGAACTCCCCCAGGACCGGAAGGTAGCAAGGGTAGGCGGTCGTAGCGGTGCGATATCAGGCTCGCTTTTTTTTATAGCAGGATGTAAAGGCAGATTGAATCCATCAATGAGTCCACTCTGAAAAAAAATATTGTCCACAAATTACACGAATTGACACTAATTTTAACGCCTGATATTCAGACAATTAAAAACATATAATTTTCACAAATTTCCCGAAAACATGTTTTCGGAATGGACTCATCAATTTATCATCAACAAAAAATGAGAAAACAGTTCCCGGTCTCAAAAATCCGTTCCAATCTTACTCCCTGTCATTCTCAACACACACCCTTCTTAACACAGCCACCCTTCACACTCCTTGTAACCGTTTACACTTCGATGCTTTCGATCGAAAAGACAAAGGAATCAACATACGACATTCCATCATTATTTATAATCCTAAACATCTTACATGTATGAAATTTTTTATCGACACTGCCAACCTTGATCATATCAAAGAAGCCAATGACCTGGGCATCCTTGATGGGGTAACCACCAATCCTTCGCTTATGGCCAAAGAGGGCATCAAAGGGCAGGACAGTATTTACAAGCATTATGTTGACATCTGCAACCTGGTTGAAGGCGGCGACATCAGCGCAGAGGTAATATCAACCGACTTTGAGGGTATTGTGCGCGAAGGAGAAGCGCTGGCACAACTGCATCCACAGATCGTGGTGAAAGTGCCTATGATCAGAGATGGTGTAAAAGCGATCCGCTATTTCACCGATAAAGGCATCCGCACCAACTGTACGCTCATCTTTTCTCCCGGACAGGCAATCCTGGCGGCCAAAGCGGGTGCCACCTACCTGTCACCCTTTATCGGACGTCTTGACGATATCAGCCATGAAGGAGTGCGCCTCATAGAGCAGATTGCCAACATTTACAGCATTCAAGGTTTTGAAACACAAATACTTGCTGCCAGCATCAGAAACAGCCAGCATATCGTGCAATGCGCCGAAGCAGGCGCCGATGTGGTTACATGCCCGCTGGAGCCCATTCTCGGACTGCTCAAACATCCGCTTACCGATATCGGTCTGGCCAAGTTCCTTGCCGATCACAAAAAATAAGACATCTCACCCCCTGCCTCTTTTTTCATCCGAAAAACGCTTTTCAGATCCTGAGGAGGCAGGGATTTTTCAGATATACATATCACCTTTGCACCCTTCTCCAAAACTTTTCCTCGTTGGTTTAGCTATTTTTAATGGTAAAATTTTTATCAAAACAGGCAGGATTGTGTTTAAAATGTTGTAGTTTTGAATATCAGGATAAACCCGGGGAAAGATTATCATTATCCGGGGTTTCTCCCTGTATCTGTTAAGCAAAATGGTCGTTTCCCTTTTACGACAAGCATCTTGGCAGGATTTATTTATCTAAAAAGAGACAACAGCCCTATGGAAAACCCGGAAACTGACCCCACCCCCAAAAACCAGGAAAGCATCATTTTTAAAGTTTTTAATGCTACGGATTGCTATGATCGCCTGGAAGCGTTAAAAGACATTGAGGATCAGGATGTTTTGCGGAAAGTGGCAGCCAACGATCCGGATTATTTCGTAAGACAGACCGCCACAGAAAAGATCACCGACCATGAAACCCTTATGCAGATAGCATTGAGCGATCATGATTATTATGTGCGCCTGGCGGCGGTGAAAAACATAAAGGATGAACAGACCCTGGCGCATATTGTGGTGAAAAGCCAGGAAGACTACTACTTGTGTAAGGATGCCCTTTTTAAGATCAAAGACAACCAGATATTGTATGATCTGTTGAAAAAGACCACCGATACAGATATCATCAAAAGCGTGGTAGAGAACATTACCGATGAGGATACCCTGAAGATTATCTCGCGTGAGCACGAAGATTTCCATGTACGATCGGACGCCCTCAAAAAGATCTTTAACCAGGAGAACCTCATTGAGATAGCCCTGAGTGATCCTGACTATTATGTTCGCGCCCTTGCTGCCGACCGTGTGACTGACCAGGATGTTCTCAAAAAGCTGGCCCACGAAGATCCCGACTACTACGTAAGAAAAAAGGCAGTGGAAAGGATCGACCAACCCAGACCCTTGCCGGCATCATACTCAACGACAATGATTTTGAAGTGCGCAAGGTCGCCATCGCACATCTTGATGACAAAGCACTGCTGCAAAAACTTTTGCAACAGGTTACAGACCCTTACATTCAATCGAGGATAGAGGAAAGGATGAATGCCCTTTAAAGGACATACTTTTATTTTAATAAGATGATGAGAACGTTGTTTGTTGAGAATCCCTCTACCGATCCCTATTTCAATATTGCCGCAGAAGAATACCTTTTGCGCCATTTTTCGGAAGACATTGTAATGATCTGGCGAAGTCAACCCTCTGTGATTACCGGGAAACATCAGAATACACTTGCCGAGATCAACCTGCCTTATGTGATCAAAAACAATATACCGGTGATACGACGGCTATCGGGGGGAGGAACGGTTTTCCACGATCCTGGCAACATCAACTTTACCTTTATTCAACAGGGTGAGAAGAACAAGATGATGGTGGATTTCAGGAAACAGACCGAGCCCGTGCTGCAGTTTCTGGCTTCACTGGGGCTGGATGCACAGTTTCAGGGCAAGAACGATTTGAGAATCAATGGAAAGAAAATATCCGGCAATGCCGAACATGTATTTAAAAACAGGGTGTTGCACCATGGCACCTTGTTGTATGATGCCGACCTGACCCAACTCAACCAAACCATCAAGGCAAGGGAGGAACTGTTTAAAAGCAAGGCCATCAAATCGGTACGCAGTATCGTATCGAACATCAGCGATTGTATGGAGCACCCCCTGACGCGCGATGTATTCATAGAAAAATTCAAACAATTTTGCATTTCTTACTTTCCCGGCGTTGAGGTCTATCCTTTAAAAAGCGCAGACCTGGAGCATACCGAACACCTGAAAGCAACCAAATATACGCAATGGGAATGGAATTACGGGTATTCTCCCCGCTATACCTTTAGCCATGAGGCATTGGTAAACGGCAATCATTACAAGGTATCGCTCTCTACCGAAAAAGCGACCATTGTCAATATCTCTGTTGTACGCGATCACGTGCCGTTGCCTGGTGATGACATGCTGTTGAAGGAACTCACAGGCAGCCCACATCACCCTGATCTGATAAGCAAGGTTTTGGAAAAATATGATTTTGGTGGTTTTCGCACCCTTTCCGACAAGTGGGAAATGCTCGGATTGTTTTTTTAATCCTCCGGACGTACTTCCACCTCCATAAACTCTGCTCCGATAAGCGTATTGGGAAAGACAGATTTTGCTTCGTATCCAAATCCGGTGAGGTCTTTGTAGCGGGCGGAATAATGCCCCAGCAGCAACTTTTTAACCTCTGCCTTACGGGCAATGGTAGCGGCATCTATGGTGGTGCAATGCATCTTTTCGCGTGCCTTGTCGGTTTTATCCTGCAAAAAAGTTGCCTCATGGTATAGCAGGTCAACTCCCCTGATCTGCTCCAGGTAAGATTCTGTATATCCGGTATCGCTGCAAAAAGCGTAAGCACGCGGAACAGGAGGATCGAGGGTGATCTTATGGTTAGGGATGACAGTGCCTGTATCAGCTACAAAATCACTTCCTTTTTTGATCTCATCCATCTTGCCTACCGGGATCTGATACTTGTATATGGCGTCTTTTTGTATGTTTCGTGTCCCTTTTTTTTCACGAAACAAAAATCCGTAACAAGGCAGGCGGTGCACCATCTCAATGGTATCAACGGTAAGATTGCGGTCTTCATAAACCCTTTGCTGCCCCTTTTCAATGGTCTGGTAAGTGATCGGATACGATGGCTGATGACCTGAGGTGCGAAACTGCAGGTCGATGATCTCTTTCAACCCGGGGGGTGAGGTGATAAAAAGTGTTTTTTCGCGCCCCATCAGATGATAAGAAAAAAGTAGCCCCATCAATCCAAGATAGTGATCGCCATGCAGATGCGAAATAAATATATGATCGATCTTCATCACCGGCATTTTGCCTCTTCTCATTTGCATTTGTGATCCTTCGGCACAATCAACCAGAAAGTTTTTGCTTCTGTAGCGCAGAAACTGTGAGGTTGTGTGCCTCAGAGAAGTGGGGGTTGCTGCAGAGCACCCCAATATGGTTGTTGAAAAAATTTCTGACACTTTGGTTCCTGTATTTTACTATTATTCGTAGTTGCCTTTTTTGAGCATGGTGCCCGCTTCTGTCATGAGTTGCCCCATGGCCATCATATGCACAATCTCATACTTATCGTTTATAACAACCAGGTCGGCATCTTTGTTGAGATCAATTCTGCCCTTTTGTTTGAACCAAAGAATATCAGCGATATTGCTGGTAACGGTTTTCAATGCTACTTCCAGTGGTAATTTTTCAGCAACCACCGCATCCACCATTTCGGTAAAAACAGATCTGGGGTATCCCATCTCCAGTTTCACCAGGTTTCCTTTTTCATCGAAATCAGGCAACGAGCCACAGGCATCGCTGGTCATGGTGATATGCTCTATGGGCACTCCTTCCGACAAGAGGATAGCAATGGCTTTGGAGGGTTTTATTTCGTATTCGGGAAAATAAGGGTAAGAACTGGCCGTGATATCCACATATCCTTTCTTCCCGTAAATTTTTGCATCCTCAAAAATGTAATCGTTTCGGTTGATGTGGGTAGGGAGAAATTGTTTGAATTTGATCTCGGTATTGGCTACCACCTGATAGAGCGGTTTGAAAGGGCTTTTTCCATCCCCAAGATGAATGTTTACAATGCCGCATTTGCCACCCAGCATACCCCCTACCCTGGCATGTGCCGCCAGTTTTGACAGTTCGGCAGTAGTAGGGTTAGAGCTTCGGTGGTCAGACAGGGCGATCTCCCCTACCCCTATCACCTCTTCTATGAGAGCGATATCCTGTCCCACATCATCAAACATGGAAGGGGTGGGTACCTGGTAGGATCCTGTAAACATCCATGCGCTAACCCCCTCCTGGCGTAGCGCCTTTACTTTCATGAGCACCGCCTGCAGACTGCGTGTCATGCCATCGGTGCCCAGACATCCCACCACAGAGGTAACCCCGGCCTCGAGCATATGACTGAGTTGTAGCTCGGGGGTACGGCTGGCCGGACCACCTTCGCCACCTGCACCGGCAATGTGTACATGAGAGTCGATCAAACCGGGAATCATCCGCAAACCAGTACAGTCAATGGTTTTCACCTCCACCCCATCAGGCTTGGTGATCTGCCCCGCAATGCCCAGGATTCTGGTGCCGGCGGTTAGAATATCTTTTTTCCCCATGTAATGAGGTGCATATACTTCACAGTTTTTAAAAAGAATCATAGGTGTTATGATATTATAAGATTGCGTTTATGTAAAATTACTAAATTCGGTGGACTATTGCAGGAATGACGCACTTTTTTGAAGATTCATTAACAATAGTTTTATAAAACCCCAACGCCAGGCTCACAATCTTGTTGTAAAGCAGCACAAACAATTCAATCTTATTCAGGCATGGTCAAAAACCAAAACACAAAACGCTGAACGCTAAACACTAAACGCTGAACACTATATCTGTTTGTAAACAAGCGAGGCAAAGCGATGATCGCCCAACATTAAAAAAAAACAGATGGGTATAATTAGTGTCAGCAAGAAAACTCCTATTTTTTGTGTCTTTGATAAGAAATCGTCAAAGACAAGGCTTTCGAGGTTTTTGAATTTAAGGAGTTTACCTTTCGTAAATGACTGATTCAAAAACGAGAATAACGCAGTATTTGGCGTTTTCTTGCAAAGACTAATTAAAAGTATTCAGGGTAAATGACTTTTAGGGAGATCAAATCCCATTGGCCATGTCATCTACCTTTAGGTTGTTTTTGACTGACCATTTTTTCATATCAAAGGAATCTCCGGTTCGCAGAATGCTCATTCGAATACCATCCATGGAGAGATATCCGGCAGGATGGCCACCGACTTTATGCGAAAAAAGAAAAGGACTGCCGGAAAAAAGAGAGACAGATCCGCTGCCAGCCACGGAAAAGGTATTATCTGGGTGGAGGGTCATGGATGTATCATGACCAATACCTGCGGCACGCGTAATCTTGTTGCGGCAACAAAACTCCAAAAGATCATGCATCTTTTCGAGAGAGGAAAAATGGGTGTCGATGGCAAAGTCTGCAATAAAACCAAAACCTCTGCAGGGTTGTGTGTATTCCTTGTATGATTTATCAATACCATTGCCGTTTTCTCTTCTTCCGGTGCAAACCATCATATCGGCAAAAACAATGGCACCTGCCGAAGAACCTGCGAGTGTAAGCTGCTCGTAAAGGTGCCGGTACCGTATATGATTGAACAGCAGCGAATGATTAAGTATGTTGATGAGACGCAGCGGATCGCCGCCGGTAAAGAAAACCAGATCTGCCTGCTCGAGTACTTCAGAAGAATAAGTGTTGTTGGCCTGGTGATTGTTTCGGATATCAAATACATCTACATTTTTTACCCCCAGCGCATGAAACGCCTGGCTATAATCATCACTACTTTCCATGGGGTAGAGGGTAGCAGAAGGAATAACGATGATATTTTGCGCCTGATGCGCTTCCACCATGTTTCTCAAAACCTCTTTTTTATACTGGCGATCCTCAGAACCACCTATCAGCACCAGATCTCCTTTGTTTGTCAGACTCGTATTGTTCATCTTTTTATCAATTTTTTACATTAATGACCGGTTAAAACTTTGAAAACTCTCTCTGTGCGAAATGACTGGTATTGATGGTTTATTTTTTTTAAAAAAATAATTGTCATTCCCAACAAAATCAAGTGCAGTGAAGAACCGTAATCCCGGTAAAACCAATATGAAATTGGAAAAATATCATTTTTTTTTTGTACCGGACAATGATCAATTTTTTATCGGTTGCGGGATTTCGGAAAATTATTCCTTTCCGTGCTTTACACTTATTTTCTAAAGATCTCTCCCTAAACCTCTTAAAAGAATACTCGTGAATCATCATCTTTTGTGCTTTAAAGCAATTTATGCAAAGATGAACCTAACCATGACAATGTTTTTGACACACAAGAGGATGATTAAGATAAATGGAACGCAGATTACACAGATTGAGCGGATTTACGCAAATTTTTTCTATCAGCGATTATCTGTAAAATCAGCGTCATCAGCGTTCTGATACAAATTGTGGAAAATTATAAACAGATTATACATAAAAAATAAGAAGAAGTCGCAAAGTTTTACAAATACACATTATTGCAATATTTTTTTTCATGAAACAAAGTAAAGATATCTTTCAATGATGTAATGTAAACCACTTTTTTCAATTCATCTTTCACGTATTGATAATTAAGTCCACTCTAAAAAGTCAATTATCCAAAGATTACACAGATTCACACAGATACTAAATACTGATAATCAGTGTGTCAAAAAACATAAAATGAACACAGATTTGCCGAAAACTTGTTTTCGGAGAGGACTCATAATTTGATTAGTTCCACCAGATGCCTGCCTCGTTATTTTTCCAGGGAGGCGCTCGCCAACAATACCGGTTTTGTACTTTTTTGCATGTTGCGAAATTACAATCATCCGCATGTGTGTCAATAGTACTGTCAAGGTCCTGTTCATGAGTTTACATTTGCAGGTTGAAAAAAACATGCATGATCTCAAAATTATGACCATCTGAGTTATCATCATTGCATCAAAACACAAAAAAAACTGTGCATCAACATCATAGAAAAACATCCATCCGACTATCCTTTCAGAGCAAATTTACTTTTTTAAATCAAAGAAAAGGCATCTCAGATGCAGGATTTATCAACAGACTGGTGAAAACCTTCCTTTTTTTACAACAATAATTGCCCAACAAAAGAAAACTGTCGCCTAAACAGAAAATCCATTCATTCAAAATAATTTACGTTATTTTGTTGTTTTTTTACCAAATAAATTATAAATTTGAAGTTTCAAATAAGAATTTTAAGATTTAATCTGCTTATAATCTTCATCGATTGATTTCTGATTAATGCAAACTATACAGTGTTCAAACCATTAATAAAGAGAAAACAAGTTGCAAACGAGATTAGAAGAAGGGTCAATCTTATCAGCACACACTTACTTTAAAAATTGTAATACCAGGGGGGTGCTATCTAATCCACTGATCATTTATTTATGAGTCCAGTATAAAAAGTTTATTTTCCACTAATTTCACAAAAGAGCACCCACTCAATAATCTGATATTTATATTTGTATTAAAGTAAAAAAAACACGAACGTCTATAAACAAGTTTTCAGACCAAAATCATTCTTTATACTAAAAAAAATGGGCATATGCTATAAAATAAAGATAACCGTCTTGTTTTTGCTCTTGCTTACCCAGGTAATCGGATGTCGAACAACAGAAGAGAAAAAGCAAGGTTTCGACGCCCTGATAGAGCGCTACAAAGGGACGCCTTTTGAGAGTTGTGACGACTTTGTGATGGTCTCAGAAGAACTGGCAGAAATGATCCTTACCTGCATCGACAAGGCACTGGCAGGAAACAAGGAAAAGGTGGCAGAAATGCATGATTTTTTTGAAAATGAAGGCGATTTTATACTTTTTATGAGCAAGGAACATGACAGACTGTCGAAAGAATGTCCTCTGATGATCAAAGAATTTGAGGAAAAATATGATCGGCGAATGGATACAAAAATGGGTGAATTGTTGTTATACATAGAGCAGGAAAAAGAGAGATAATAAAATGGTGAAAAATATTGCAGACAACAAAAAAACCACTATCTTTGCACACTCAAAATAAAAACAAGGCTCCGTAGCTTAACTGAATAGAGCACCTGACTACGGATCAGGAGGTTCCAGGTTTGAATCCTGGCGGAGTCACCAGAAAATCAACCACTTATACAATCTGAAAAGTGGTTGATTTTTTTTTGATTAATGACGGGCAAAGCCCATCTGACGCGCACAGCGCAACCGCCCCTTATTTCCAAAGTGTATATTTTCCAAAACTAATCAGACAGGTCGAGTACCAGGCGGAAACCGCTGTAAGGATTTTGTGCTTCAGGATTTACCCGGGCACGGGAGAAAACTGTACAGCTTTTTTGATCATTAATAGATGAACCACCTCGTCCTACAAGATAAGAACCTGATTCTGGTCCGACGGGATTTCTGCTGGCCGATTTCGAATAAAGGGCATAATAATCCTGACAGACCTCCCACATATTACCACTCATATCATAAATACCCAGTTCATTGGGTTTTTTCAATCCTACCGGTTTTATCTTGTGACCAGAATTCTGAATGTTCCAGGATACTTCATCAGGTTGCATACTTCCGGAGAACAAATAGTTTTGAGACTTGTTGCCGCCCCGTGCTGCATATTCCCATTCTGCCTCAGTGGGCAGGCGATAGGTGTTTCCGGTCAGGTTGTTGAGTCGCAGGATAAAAGTTTGAATATCATCAAAAGAGACCTGAGAGACCGGACATTTCGGGCATTCGATCTTTACCGTATCCTCGCTGCCCATCACCAGGTTCCATTCAACCCGGGTAACAGGATATCTCCCGATCAAATAAGTATCGAGCCATACCTGGTGCGGAGGCAACTGATTTTCCAAACAATCAGCATCACTTTCTTCTGTACATCCCATCATAAAAACACCCCCTTCCACGATCACCATTTCGGGTTCCTCGAAAGTTTCAAAAACAAAATGAAAACGTTCTTCGCTGCGTTTGCTTACATCAATACTCTTCTCTAACAAGCGATTATCGGGATGTATCAGTTTTAAAACATACTCATCATATGCCAGCGAAACAGATCTTGGAGTACGCCCATAAGTTTTATCATTAATCAATAGTTTTACATCGGAGGGTTCGGAGGTGATGGTGATTTTCTTACCCTTACGGAGTTTTTCATTCAACGTAAGGGTTTTATCCTGCTCAATGGAAACATAATGGTAAATATCCTCGCGTTCCGGGGAAGAAATAACCACCTCGTAATCGCCGATAAGAAGTCTGTCCATCTTTAAGGGTGTGTCGCCCTTATATTCACCATTGATAAGCACCTGTGCTTTTGCAGGTTGGGTGAATATCTCCAGGGAGCCCATGCGTGGCTTGGGATATAGTTCAAGGGTTGAATTTTCATAAGGTCTGACCAGCAGTTCTTTGCTTACACTTTCGTGCTTTTCCAGCTCTGCCCGTAGTTCATATACCCCGGGCAAAAGTCGTATTTCTTTTCTGTCCTGCTCTCCTGTTGATGTTGACTTGTCATTGATAAATACTTCTGCCATGGGGTCTGTATACAGGTTCAGTGTTCCGTAATCAGTCCTTTCCAGTGAAAAATCAACCAGAACATCCCTTCCGGGCTCTACGGATACCCTTTTTGCGGATGTTTGATACCAGGGACTGATCAGTTTAACAGTATATGTT
>Ga0102941_1001628_pt1 | contig 10496 bp, 12 predicted proteins | sample SalPonR2_C_D2_MG_FD_79281 | JGI IMG/M metagenome (GOLD analysis project Ga0102941, IMG submission 79281) | Salt pond soil microbial communities from South San Francisco under conditions of wetland restoration - Salt Pond MetaG R2_C_D2_MG | ecosystem: Environmental > Aquatic > Marine > Intertidal... | reverse complement strand
GGAAATCTGCAAAGCTCATGGGCAGGGGCCTAGGGTGAGTTCGTGACATCGGTGTGACGGGCCCATACTGCGATGTCGCGCGGCCCGCGTCGAGGGCGCTAGCTGCCCATTCGGGCCAGTACCGCCTTGGCGTGTTTCAGGCGCGGCGGCTCTTGCGTGGTGAGGGCCTCGGCATCGAGGCCGGCCACGAAGGTCTGCACCGAGGCCAACGACCGGTCGAGGCGCGGCAGGACATGGGTCAGGATGTTGGGCGTCAGCGCCAGCTGACGGTCCTGTGCCAGTTTGACCAGAACGGCGGCGATCAGCGTGTCGTCGGGCGGCGACAGGGCCAAAAGACCCGATTGCTGCATCCGGCTTTGCAGATCGGGCAGGGTCAGGCCCCATTGGGCCGGTGCGGTTCGTGCCGTCAGCAACAGGGGCGCGCCCCGCTGTGCCAGCGCGTTGTGCACATGGAACAGCAAGGTTTCGCGCGCGCGGTCCCCCGCGATCCGGTCCGCGTCTTCGACCCCCAGTGCGGGCGCATCCGACAGGGCCGGAAGGCGATCCTCGGACATATCGTCGGCCGAGATGATCACAGCACCGCTTTGCGCGGCCCAGACATGGGCCAGGTGGGTTTTGCCCGCGCCTTCGGGGCCCACCAGCAGCATCTTGGCCAGAGGCCAGCCAATCCAGGCTTCGATGCCGGCCACGGCGGCGGCGTTGGCTTGCGACACGAAGAAATCATCGCGCCCCATCGCGGCGCGTATGGGTAGATCAAGGACCAGTTGCCGAGCCATTATTCGTCGCCGCTGTCCGGCAGGTTTTCCCGACCGTGCAGGCCCTTGTAAAGCAGCCCGCCCTTGTACTGTTCGATCACGAAGCGCACCAGGACGCCGATGGCGGCGGCCACCGGCACGGCCACCAGAAGCCCGGCAAACCCGAACAGGGTGCCAAAGGCCGACAGCGCAAAGATCAGCCAGACCGGATGCAGGCCCACGGAGGACCCCACCAGTTTCGGGGTCAGGATATTGCCTTCGACCATCTGGCCCACCTGAAAGATCGCCGCGACCGCCACGATCAGCCACCATTCGCCCCAGAACTGGAACAGCGCCAGCCCGACCGACAGGCCACCGCCCACAAGCGCGCCGACATAGGGGATGAACGTCAACAGCCCGGCGATCAGCCCCACCACGAGGCCGAATTGCAGCCCCACCACCATCAACGCCACTGCGTAGAACGTGCCAAGGATCAGGCAGACCGTGCCCTGACCGCGCACAAAGCTGGCCAGGGTCTGGTCGATCTGGCTGGCCAGTTTGCGGACGGTCGGCTGGTGATCGCGCGGCAACAGTTCGTCGATGCGCGCCACCATGTTGTCCCAATCCAGCAGCATGTAAAACGCCACCACCGGCACCACCACGAGAAACACCAGAACATTGACGACACCCGCTGCAGAGCTCAGCACGCTTTGCAGCAGTTCGGCGCCGCGCGCCTGGATCGTTTCCCCGATGCTGGCCAGCGATTGGCGCAGGGGTGACGCCTGGTCCATCAGGTCGGGGAACCTTTCGGTCAGGAAATTGCGCAATTGTTCGAACAGGGCGGGGGCGGCCTCGATCAGGTCGGTGGTCTGCTGGATGAGCACCGGCACCACGATCAGGGCCGCGATGACCACGACCGTCAGTACAAACAGGGAAATCAGAACCGTCGCCGCGACCCGCGACAGGCCAACCCGTTGAAGCCTGTCGGCCACCGGATCGAGGAAATAGGCGACCGCCATGCCCACCAGGAAAGGCAGGATAACATCGCCAAGCGCCCACAGAACCAGGAGGAACACCGCGGCTGCGATGCCCCAATAGGTGACTTGCTGGCGAACGGGCAGGGCCATGGACATACCTTTCAGTTGTCCCTGTAGATGCGTCACGGGTGCGCTTCGGGCAAGAGAAAGCTTCGAATTTCGCGTCACCTGCCGTCGCTTTGGGCGCGCCCAGGCGCCTAGCCGCGTGCCGCGCGGATCAGTTCCAGGATATCGCGCGCTGCCGCCGGAATATTGGTGCCCGGCCCGAAGATCGCCTTGACGCCCGCCTTTTGCAGGAATTCGTAATCCTGATGGGGGATCACGCCGCCGCATATCACGATGATTTCCCCCGCACCCTCGGCTTTCAGGGCATCGATCAGCTTGGGCGCAAGCGTCTTGTGGCCCGCCGCCTGGGACGAGATGCCGATGACGTGCACGTCATTATCGATGGCATCTTGCGCGGCTTCCTCGGGCGTCTGGAACAAAGGCCCCACATCCACGTCAAAGCCGATATCGGCAAAGGCGGTGGCGATGACCTTGGCGCCGCGATCATGCCCGTCCTGGCCCATCTTGACGACCAGCATCCGGGGGCGGCGCCCCTCTTGTTCGGCGAAGGTTTCGACATCTTTCTGGATCTGGGCAAAGCCCGCGTCGCCGTCATAGGCGGCGCCGTAGACACCGGCCAGCGTCTTGACCTCGGCCCTGTGGCGACCGAACACCTTTTCCATGGCCATGCTGATTTCTCCTACGGTTGCGCGGGCGCGGGCGGCCTCGACCGCGGCCTCAAGCAGGTTGCCGTCGCTCCCGGCGCGGCGTGTCAGTTCATCGAGCGCCGCCTGGCAGGCAATTTCGTCGCGGGTGGAGCGGATGCGGGCCAAACGGGCGACCTGCGCCTCGCGGACGGCATCATTGTCGATCTCGAGGATGTCGATCGGGTCTTCGTGGTCCTTGCGGTATTTGTTGACGCCGACGATCACCTCCTGGCCGCGGTCGATCATGGCCTGCCGGCGCGCGGCGCTTTCCTCGATCCGCAGCTTGGGCATGCCCGAGGCCACGGCCTTGGTCATGCCGCCCATCTCTTCGACCTCCTGCATCAGAGCCCAGGCCTGTTCGATCAGGTCGTTGGTGAGGGCTTCGACATAGTAGGACCCGGCAAGCGGGTCGACGACGCGGGTGACCCCGGTTTCTTCCTGCAAGATCAGCTGCGTGTTGCGCGCAATGCGCGCGGCAAATTCGGTGGGCAGGGCGATTGCCTCGTCCAGCGCGTTGGTGTGCAGCGACTGGGTGCCACCCAGAACCGCGCTCATCGCCTCGTAGGCGGTGCGCACGACGTTGTTGTAGGGGTCTTGTTCCTGCAGGCTGACGCCCGAAGTCTGGCAATGGGTGCGCAGCATCTTGGAGCGTTCGTTCTGCGCCCCGAATTCCGTCATGATGCGGTGCCACAACGTCCGGGCCGCGCGCAGTTTGGCGACCTCCATGAAGAAATTCATGCCGATCGCGAAAAAGAACGACAGCCGCCCGGCGAATTTGTCGACATCCATGCCCGCCGCGATCGCGGCCCGGACGTATTCACGTCCGTCGGCCAGCGTATAGGCCAGTTCCTGCACGAGGTTCGCGCCGGCCTCTTGCATGTGGTAGCCGGAAATCGAGATCGAGTTGAATTTCGGCATCTCGGCCGAGGTATATTCGATGATGTTCGCGATGATCCGCATCGAGGGTTCGGGCGGATAGATGTAGGTGTTGCGGACCATGAACTCCTTGAGGATGTCGTTCTGGATCGTGCCTGACAAAACCTTGCGATCGTGGCCCTGTTCCTCGCCAGTTACGATAAAATTGGCGAGAATGGGGATGACGGCGCCGTTCATGGTCATCGAGACCGACACCTGATCGAGCGGGATGCCGTCAAACAGGATCTTCATGTCCTCGACGCTGTCGATGGCGACACCGGCCTTGCCCACGTCGCCCACGACGCGGGCGTGATCGCTGTCATAGCCGCGATGGGTGGCCAGGTCGAAGGCGACCGAAACGCCCTGTTGTCCTGCAGCCAGCGCCTTGCGGTAGAAATTGTTGGATTCCTCGGCGGTGGAGAACCCCGCATATTGCCGGATCGTCCAGGGCCGGCCGGCATACATGGTGGCCTTGACGCCGCGCGTGAACGGCGCTTGGCCCGGCAGGGTGCCCATATGGGGCAGGTCGGCCGTATCCTCGGCCGTGTAAAGCGGCTTGACCTTGATCCCCTCAAGCGTGTCCCAGGTCAGTGTCTCCGGCGGGCGCCCGCGCAGTTCGGCCTCAGCCAGGCTACGCCAGGTCTCGATGCTCTTGGCCATTGTTGGTTCCTCTTTGCTGTCGTGTGCGGCCGTGGGTCGCTGCCCCGGCCTTGTCCAGATAATCCGCAAGCCCGCCCGCGCCGCCGGCCAGCCAGGCGATGTCGTCGGCATACTGCGCACGCAGTATGGTGCGCTGCATCGCGTCGAAGGGCATGAACCGCCCGCCCGCGTCGCCGATGATGCCGGGGTCGATCGCGCAATCCGCCAGATAGGTTTGCAGCGCCGCAACTCCGGGGGCCGCGTTTTGGCAAAGGCCTGCGCGGCGCAGCGCCACGTGCCGGCCTGTCAGTCGTGCGAACAGTTCACCGGGACGGTCGGCCATCGCCTCATGGGTCCAGACCGCGATACGGGCGAAGGGCATGGCCTGGGCAAGGTCGGCGATGACGTGACGCCAGCGCCGGGGCTGCATGATCAGGCGATCGCATAACGCCGGCGTCGGCAGGGGGCCACCCCGGATCAGGCGAAACGCCAGAACCGATGCCCAGAAGGCATCATAGCTGCGCAGGCCGATCCCGACGGTCACGGTATGGCCGGCGAACCCATCGGCAAAACGGGCGGCGCGGGTGCCGCCAAAGGCGTAAAGCTGCCCATCTTGCAACACACCTTCCATGGTGCCGATCATGTTTTCGTCACTGACGATCAGCGTGCCGGCCCCGGATTGCGCGACAATGTCGGCTTGCAGTCGAACGCGGCCCACGCGCTTGCGGGTTTGCCACGGCAACAGGGCGTCGTCGCGCCGATAGAGCCCCTGGAACAGGCCGGCGCGCAGTCGCTTGGGTCCCCAATAGGCCATGCCGGCGGCCGTCAGCGCGGGATTGTTGTGCCCCAACATCCGCTGGAATGTCGTGGTCGCGGTCCTGTGCGCGCCCACGTGCAGGATGATATCCATACCGCGTTCTCCCTTGACCTCGGGGCGAGGTCGCAGGGCAGAGTGCTGCCTGGTCGGTGAAGATCGCGTAAAGGCCCCGCACAAAGGCCGCAGCCAAGGGGTGCGAAAAGCCTTCGCAATCACGTTCACCGTGCCTATATCATGTAGCAACGGAGGACTGATGCGACCAATATTCCTTGTTTTTCCGCTGCTTCTGAGCCTTGCAACACAGGCCCCCGCCCAGGCGGAGGACAGCGTGGCCATGGCAGCCGCCGATACCGGCGAAACCGCGACCGAGGCCGTCGATCCGATGGCCCCGCGAAATGCGGTTGATCTGACGCTTGCGGAATTCCAGTGGGTGGCCCGGCCCATCATCGTGTTTGCCGATACGCCGCAGGATCCGCGTTTCATCGAGCAGATGCAGTTGCTGGCAGAACGGCCCGAGCCGCTGCTGGAACGCGACGTGGTGATCTTGTTCGACACCGATCCGCAGGCCCGGTCAGCGATCCGCACCGAATTGCGCCCGCGCGGGTTCGCGGTGGTGATCTTGCAGATCGACGGCAGCCTGGGTGTACGTCGCCCCTCGCCGCGCGACGTGCGCGAGATCACACGCATCATCGACAACTTCGCATTCCGGCAAGAGGAATTGCGAAGCAGCGAATGATCCGCCGTCGGCAGGTCGATATGGCGCGCGGCGCGGGTCACCGGATCACTCGAACTCCATGATGACTTCATCAACCGCCAGGCTGTCGCCGGGGGCCGCGTTGATCTTGGCGACCGTGCCTTTGCGTTCGGCGCGCAGGATGTTTTCCATCTTCATCGCCTCGACGGTGCACAGCGCCTGACCTTCCTGCACCTCGTCGCCCTCGGCCACGTCGATCTTCACGATCAGGCCCGGCATCGGGCACAGCAGCAGCATGGAGGTGTCTGGCGGCACCTTCTCGGGCATCAGGCGGGCAAGTTCGGCCTGACGCGGGGTGCGGACGTGCACCTTGAGGTCCGCGCCACGGGTTCGGATGCGAAAGCCGCCGGGGATCTTGCCGACCTTGAGCACGAGGGCGACGCCATCCACGTCAAGCTGCGCGAGGGTCTGACCCGGCGTCCAAGACGAGGTCACGCGCATCACTGTCCCGTCCGCGAATGTCACCGAGGACCCTTCGTGATCGGCATCGATATGAAGCGCGAAGTCCTGCCCCTGGGCGGTAACGATCCAGTCGCCTCCCACCTTGCGTTCGTGATTGTCCATCCGGCCCGATACGCGGGTGCGGCGGATCTCGGCCACGCGGTGCATGGCAGCCGCGGCGGCCGCGACCCGGCGCAGCGTGTCATCGGTCAGCACCGCGCCTTCGAACCCGTCGGGGTATTCTTCGGCGATGAAGGCCGTGGTGATGTTGCCGCTGGCAAATCGCGGGTGGTCCATCACGGCGGACAGGAAAGGCAGGTTGTGACCGATCCCTTCCACCTCGAACCCGTCGAGCGCGACGCGCATCGCCTCGATCGCGCCCGCACGGTCGGGGGCCCATGTGCACAGCTTCGCGATCATGGGGTCGTAGAACATGCTGATCTCACCGCCCTCGAACACACCGGTATCGTTGCGCACGGCGGTGTCGCCTGCGGGCGCGTCACCTTGCCATTTACCGGTGTCCCTGAGCGGGCCCGCGGCGATTTCCTGCGGCGGACGGTAGCGCGTCAGGCGACCGATCGAGGGCAGGAAGTTGCGATAGGGATCTTCGGCGTACAGCCTGCTTTCCATCGCCCATCCGGTCAGGGTGATGTCATCTTGGGTGATCGACAGCGGCTCATTGTTGGCCACGCGGATCATCTGTTCGACCAGATCGATCCCGGTGATCAGTTCGGTGACCGGATGTTCGACCTGCAAGCGGGTGTTCATTTCCAGGAAATAGAAGTTGCGGTCGCCGTCGACGATGAACTCGACCGTGCCGGCGCTGGCGTAATCCACCGCCTGGGCCAGCGCCACGGCCTGTTCGCCCATCGCCTTGCGTGTCGCCGCGTCGAGGAACGGGGACGGGGCTTCTTCGATGACCTTCTGGTTGCGGCGCTGGATCGAACATTCGCGTTCGCCCAGGTAGACCGCATTGCCGTGCGCATCGGCCAGCACCTGGATCTCGATATGGCGCGGCTGCGTGACGAATTTCTCGATGAAGATCCGGTCGTCGCCGAAACTGCTGGCTGCCTCGTTCTTGGAGCTTTGAAAGCCCTCGCGCGCCTCGGCGTCATTCCAGGCGATCCGCATCCCCTTGCCGCCGCCGCCCGCGCTGGCCTTGATCATCACCGGATAACCGATCTGGTTGCTGATCTTCACGGCGTCTTCCGCGTCCGCAATCAGGCCCATGTAGCCCGGCACGGTAGACACGCCGGCCTCCTGCGCGATCTTCTTGGAGGTGATCTTGTCGCCCATCTTGTCGATGGCGCCCGCCGGCGGGCCGACAAAAGCCACGCCTGCGGCCGCCAGGGCCTCGGCGAACTTCATGTTCTCGGACAAGAAGCCGTAGCCGGGATGCACGGCTTCGGCACCGCTTTGGCGAATGGCGTCCATGATCTTGTCGATCACGATGTAGCTTTCGGCGGCGGGTGGCGGGCCGATATGCACAGCCTCATCCGCCATGGCGACATGCAGCGCGCCCTTGTCGGCGTCCGAATAGACGGCGACGGTTGTGATCCCCATCTTGCGCGCGGTCTTGATCACACGACAGGCGATTTCGCCCCGGTTGGCAATCAGCAGCTTCTTGAACATGTCACTGTGTCCCTTCCATGCAGGGTCTTTGCCCTGTTTCCAAACGTCAAAAGGCCACCGGGGGTGTTGCACCCCGATGGCCCTGAATTCTTGCATTCGCGATCAGGCCGCCCGAGCGGCCCGGATGTGTCGGCCTAGCGGCAGACCCTGGTGACTTCGTCGCAGACCGCGCCGATCGCTGCGCCGGCAACGATGCCCGTTGCCACGCTGCCGCCGACCGCAGCCGCGGTGAGCCCGCCAACCCCGGCGCCGACCGCGGCGCGTTCAAGGTCGGATGTGACACAGCCCGACAGCACGAGGGCCGCCGCGAAAAGGGTTGCGGTAAAGGGGGTTTTCCTGATGGCGCGCATTGTGCGTCTGCTCCTGTCGATATGCCTCGTGGCGCAAGGTATACGCCTGAAACATCGTTCGGGAAAGTAAGGTTTTTCGGCGTTGCCAAATCGGCAAAAAAACGCGGCCGGCGCTCAAGGCAGGCCGACCGCGTCGAAGGGGAAGGGTAACACGTCTTGTCGTTGCCGGCCAAATCTATGCTGGGGACAATGACCGGCATGTTCACCATGCCACGTTCCGCGCGGCACAAAAGCATCGAGTTGCCAAAGGTCTCTTCTTGCGCATGAAATCGCGCAACTTGGGTCGTGCTCAGCAGGATCATGCCGATCCCCCATCCCAAATCCCGGTGCCGTCGAACGCCTCGGGGAAGGAGGCGCGGGCGCGGGCCTCGTGGATCACCAGAAGGGCCTCGTAGCTTTCGGGATCGAAGGGGTCTTCGGCGGCCACCACCTCGCGCCCGAACAACCAGCTGAGCCGTCCCGCGTCGAGGTTTCCGCGTTCAAACGGCTGATCGCCGAAATACAGCCACAGCGCCTCCATGAACCCTGCATCGGCGCGGCGGTCGGCGGGGCGGCGGTCGGCATAGCGTTCGCGCGCGATCAGTTTCGATGCGCCGTCCTTGTTGGCGCGGCGGATGGTGAAACTGTAGTCGCTGGATGGAAGCCGCGAGGGAAAGCCGCGATGCTTGATCATGGGCGTGCCTCCACCAGGTGCGTCCGGGTGGAAAGCCTGGCGGGCTTTGCGGCGCGTCCGTGAAGGGCGTTGTCACTTGCACTTGGGGTGCAGCGGTTCCCGTACGATGGGGGCCGGATCGATGAAGACGATTTCTTCCTGCTCGGGCACCGGAGCAGCATAGGCCGAGACGCTGGCCAAAAGGCCGAGGGCAAGACGCGGCTTGACCCTGCGGGACATCCCGCTCTGCTTGGGTATCGGACCGTGACCGGGCGCCTTGGCCCGGCCACAGCCAGAGGTACAGCTGCGCGGGCGCAGCCAAGCGCGAGGATAGCCTGAACGGGGTTCGATCCACAGGGTTTTCCACAAGGACACCGGCCCTGTGACTCCTTTACATCAAACCGGAAGGCGTCTGAACGTCGTGCCGCAACATTTTGTGTAGGCATCAAAAAAAATCCCAAATACAGAGCGGCCCTTCGAGCCTGTAGGTCTCGATAAGCTGCCGCGTTCCGGGCATGGCCTGCCCGCGTTCGAACGGTGTTTCCATCAGCTGCACCACCACGACATCCGGCGGGGACGACAAGGTGCCTGCCGCCGCCAGCCCCCAGGTGCGGCAAGCCCAGTCCATGTCTTCGCGCAGGCTGGAGCCCTCAAGGCCGGCTTGCGCGATCGCGGGCGCGATCAGCCGGACGACCACCTGCATCTCGCCGGAATAGGGTTGTTCCTCGTACAGCACTTCGTGCAGCGTGATGTCCTGGCCCGAGGGTGCTGTTTGCGCCTCGGCAGGCCACGCCTCGGCCGTGGCCACGCCCGCCGCCGCGATCACCAGCGGGGTGGAAAGGGCGGCAGGTCGGATCATGCCTGCGGCGCCTGTTCGGGGTGGGTTGCGAATTCGGCCGGTGCGGTGATCTCGATCAGTTCCATGTCGTCGGAATGGCGCACCTCGCGGTGGCGGATGCCCGACGGTTGCAACACGCATGACCCCTCGCGCAGAAGATGTTCGCCCTCGCCTTCGTATTCGAACACCACCCATCCTTTGGTCACGTAAACCATCTGGAACCCAAGCTCGTGGCTGTGCCATTCGCCGGGGCTTTCCATGCCCGGCACCGCGCGGATCACATGGGCGCCAAAGGCCCCGCCCGTGGCCTCGGGAATGCCCATGTGGCGGTATTCGAAAAACGCGCGCAGTCCGGCCCCCACGAAGGGGCTGTCATCGGCATGGGAAATGGTGAATTTCTGGGTCATGGGCGCTTTGCCAAACAGTCGATTTCGACAAGTGCGCCCACGGCCAGGGCCGTTACACCGATGGTTGTGCGGGCCGGGCGCCTGTCGGGGGGGAAATAACCTTGGTAGGTTTCATTGAACGCGGCGTAGTCGCGGTCGAATTCGGTCAGGTAGGCGCGCATCTGCAGGACATGGGACAGGTCGAGGCCAATCCCTTCGAGGATCAGCGCCAGGTTGTCCATCACGCGGGCCGTCTGGGCCGCGATGCCGTCAGGCAAGGGGGCATCGGGGGCGTCAGGATCGGTGGGCATCTGCCCGGTGAGCATGACCCAGCCGTCCGCCTCCACCGCGTGGGAAAACGGCGCGACGGGGCGCGGGCCATGGGCGATCATATGGAACACGGGATCGGTCATCACACCCTCACAGCGGAATATTGTCGTGTTTCTTCCACGGCATCTGCCGGCGCTTTGTGCGCAGCGCGGCAAAGGCGCGGCAGACCCGGCGGCGGGTGCTGTGGGGCTGGATCACCTCGTCGATGAAGCCACGTTC
>Ga0102941_1001627_pt1 | contig 10501 bp, 16 predicted proteins | sample SalPonR2_C_D2_MG_FD_79281 | JGI IMG/M metagenome (GOLD analysis project Ga0102941, IMG submission 79281) | Salt pond soil microbial communities from South San Francisco under conditions of wetland restoration - Salt Pond MetaG R2_C_D2_MG | ecosystem: Environmental > Aquatic > Marine > Intertidal... | reverse complement strand
GGCCTTCAAAGTTGTGAAGGCTTTCAGGCTCTTTAACAGTCAGTTTCTCAAAGGTTAGACCTGTGACGGTACTCACTGGTTTTCACCTTGTCTCTGTTCTTCCCATTTTTCAACTAACTGGTTGATTCCAGGCTTTAACTCATCCTGGAAGAACACTGGCTCTGACTCCAGGAAGGGAGCGTCTATCCTGACAAAAGTATTCCCGTTTTTGTCTTCATCAAGCCAGAGACTGATGTCTCCGTTGGAAGCCATTGGAGGAAGGCCTTTTTCTTTTTCAGGTTTTGAAGTGTTTGAATCGTTTTCGTTGTCGAGTTGTACTTTATTCATGGTTGTGTTCACCTTTTGAAATATAATATCCGTTAATATCGTTTTTTACCGCTTTAATATACAGTTTAGAGGTTTTTCTAAACCAGTTCAAAGTTTTCCTGTAAATTGGTTTTATACTCATGTTCTTTGTTCTCCAGGCCTTCCATCATTAGCTCTCTGATCAGATCTGACCTGTTTAATCCTTTTTCTTCAGCTTTACGGTCTAAAAAGTCAATGAAGTTTCCTGGAAGTCTTAAGGCTGTGACATGTTTCATACTCTGTTCTTCCTCCATACGGTTTTCTCATTTCCATTAACCCACTCTCTGGATTCCCTGACCTTCCCATAGCTCTCAAGATCTTTCAAGTGTTTCTCAACGGTTGACATGGATGTATTCAGCCTTTTAGATAACTGGCTCAGGTTTTGAGGGTATTTCTCCAGGCCTTCCAGGATCTCGTCTTTAATCTCCCAGTTTTGACGTTTCAAGCCAGATAATCACCTTTCATTAAACCGTTTCTACTACAGTCCTGTCTGGTTTTCACTTTACCTTTGTCTCGTTTCATAACCGTCTATGTTATAATTAGAGTAGCCATTAAAAGCCGGTTTTGGTCCAAAGGCCTGTAAATCAGGCCTCACCTCTTTCTTTCAGAGTTAAAGCGTTTTGTAACTGGTTTGAGCCATCAGGCGTTCCATATGTATCTCCTATTTCATCCGACTCCTCTGCGACTGAGAAAGCGTGGTCAGGATCGATTCCTAAATCAGTGAACTGATTTTCGTATATCGTTCCGTCATGCTCTTCCAGGATCTCAATTAAACCTGATTGACTGATAGTTTCACCCGAATTTTCATCTTCCTCAGAACCATTCTCCTCAGATTCCTGTAAATCCTTTCTAAAGCTTTTAGGTACGCTGTCAAAGTCACACATTATAACAGAGCCTTCCTTTTTCACTGTGACGCCTGTAGCTTCGTTAATCCACCGCTGTTCATTTTTCATATATAGAGGTGTAGGGAGATCGGTGTCTCTCTTCAAACCAATGTCAATATGAACAGGAAGATCTTCCTCAGAGAAAGCTATCTCATCAAGTAAGCTCCCCCCATCCCCCTCTAAGCCGGTAAATGAATAATACTTATCCAGCCACTCTCCGAGCTCCTTTCGTTCTAAAACAGAAGCTAATATAATGTGAAGGCTTGACAGCGTAACTCCTGCCGTTTCACTTAACTCATTATCAACAAGATAATGCTGATGGGTCTTAGTACTGCTGTCTTTGTAAATCAGCTCCATCCGGTCTAGCTTCCTGGTGTACTGTCGAGAAGTCTGACTCGCCAGGCCTATCCATTTTTCCAGGTCCTTGTTAGTAAATGAATCTTCATCCTCAATATCCCTCTCAGTCACATAACTTGGCATATCCTTGTAAGACTTCTCAACTTCATCAACTTTCTCTTTAATCACTTTATAGGCATCCAGAACCGATTCTGTCTGGCCTCTAATCATGTTATTGATGAAGTCTTTGTTGATAACCAGGCCCCTGGCCACATCCTTCCAGGTAACAAAGCTGTACTCTGTACCGCTGATCTCTTTTTTAGGCCTCTGTCTATGGTACAGATACGTAGGCATCTCAGCACTGATCTTCAAAGTCTTCGGATAATCCCTCTTAATGTTGTCAGTATCCTTCGGAACTTGATTATCAATATCTTGAGTAAATGGATTCTGAATATTAACCTCATCCTCAGCTAGAATATCCATAGCACATTCAATCGTCTCTTCAAGCCTGTCAATCTCCTCAGGCTCTCGAAGATGCTCAGGGAACTGGCTCTCAGTGTTCTGGAAGCTCCTAACTTTTTCGTTCTGTTCTTTACTCATCTCAGGACTGTAAGCCATACCCCTACTCATGTCCTGAGCATCAATCAGCCCTTCATTTACTGTAGTAGAGATAACCACTGGAGTACCTTCAAGCTCTAATTTAGAGCTCTCCATGTCACCGTCCTTCTCCAAAGTCAGTCTCTTCTCAACATGCCCCTCACTGACAAGCTGTCTGAAGATCTGGAATACTTCTCTGTCATCATCATCTTCAGGTATCTCTCCGAAGAATACAATTTTACCGTCAAAGTAATCCTTTCCTTCATCTTCAGCTAACCTGTAAATACTGGACTTAGTGGCATCTGTAAGCTTCTCAACCATGTGATCCGGGAATAAATCGATCACCTTTTTAGCCAAGTAACTTTTCCCTTCACCTTGTTTCTGGATTCCGAAGATCATTAACGGATCATCAGTATCTTTCGTCAATAACTGGAGGAACAGGCCTAACTTGTTGACATCTTCTCCAGCTACTCTATGGTCCAGAACGGTTTTTACTTTCTTCAGGATGTGCTCTTCCTCAAGTAGCTTCTCAGCACTCTCATAAACTTCCTCGCTGTATCTGTCCTCAACTGAAGCCTCATCTTCCATATCCTCGAATAGTTCCTGAGCGTACTCTTTGAAGGCATCTCTCAAATCCTTCTTACTTCCTTTCAGTTCATCAAAAATAACTGTTCTCTCACGTTTACTAGCGTGTAAAAGTGTCTGGAAGATTTCTTCCTGTCTATCCACCTTTTCTACAGCGTTTAACTCTTCAAAGTCAGAGTTATACTGTTCAGCCTGGTTCATTGCTTTTTCAAGTGGTTCAAAATCCGGTTCGGGTAATTCACGTCCTGTTTTCATTCTAATAATCCTCCTCAACTGTTCTGATAACTTCTCTATAAGCTTTTCTCGGAAGCATTTCACCATCTTCAGGCTCACAAATATCATGCTTCCTGGCTATGTAGTACATGGCTCTAGTAGGAATAGGATCGTCTTCAGGGATGTAACCCTGTTCTTTAGCGTGTTTCCAGGCCTCCCATATAGCCTGGTCATCCCCTCGAATCATGCTCTCTCCAGCCTGACTGTTATGATGTGGGCTTCCAGCTTCCTGACATGAAAGATAACCAGATTCCACACATAGAAACTGTAAACCATTCAAACTGACCAGATGCCTCCAGCACTGGCCGACTCCTTGACCTATACTCCAGTTTTTACCTGTCTCAGATACATGTAAAGGATGCGGATCTCTATCTGTCAGGCCTCTACCTGTCAAATCTGTTATTTCTAGCTGGTATAGGGCTGAGCCTTGTGAAACTGCTTTTTTCTTTTCAGGTGTGAACTCTTCCTTTTCATCATGGTATTCTGATTCTTGGGCCTTTTCGTACTGTTCTCTGAACACATCCGGAAGCTCATCAAGTGTAACCGTTGCTATATCTTTGTCGTTGTCAATGGTGTAGTACCCTTTGAATGGATCTTCCTTGATCTCTTCCTGTTCTTCCTCAGTTATCTCTCCCTCTTCGACCTTATCTTCCAGATCTTCATCTTTTACAGGTACATAGCTTCCAGGTGCTACAACATACTGGTCAGAGGATCTGAGCTCTCCTTTTTTTGTTGGAATATTCACTGGTAAAATGTCGTCTTCAGGATCAGCCCAGTAAATAGCGTGTGTACCTGACCTTGACCGGCTTCTAATCTTCAAAGTCGGTTTTATGTCGTCTTCAATACTCGGATCGTCTATATCCAGTAAAATCAGTCGGTCATCAGGTCTTCCAGCTATACCCACATTCCCGATGTTTTCTGAAAGCCTTTTCCTGGCCTCAGCTATTGTCAATCGGCTTTGTGGTGCTTTCCAGCTGATCTTTGTTCCCGGTGCTTTGTTGTTTTTCTGAACCGGGAAAAGGAATGGAGTATAGTCTTCAGGTGCTTTTTCACTGTCCATCAACCTGTTAATGAACTCCAGGAACTGGCCAGGCCTTGTTTCTGTCATTCAGGCCTCACCTTCCGCTTTTTTCTTTACTTCAGCCCATTTTTCACATGTTTCTCCTAAATGATGGGTGTATGTTGGCTCATGGAAGAATTTTCTCTCACATTTATCACAGATTTTTACAAAGTTAGACATTCTTTAGGCCTCACCTCTTTCTTTCTCCTTGATGGCCTGGATTAATTGATGTGCTTTTCTGGATCTTTCAGCCGGGTTTTTAGATTGAGTCATTCAGTTATCCCCTCTCTGTCTTTTTCTCTGGTTATCTGTCTGACCTGTTCCATCAATTTCTCAGTATTGTCTCTTTTCTGTCGCTGAACCCACACAACCTCATTCATAGTTTTTCCTCCAGGCCTTGAATCTTCTCTCTCAAGTCGGAGATCTGCTGGTTGAATAGCTTTCTCCGACCATTCGATAAACCATCCTTTTTTTCTTCCTCTTTCATCCGTCTATAATCCGCTATATCTCTTTGATAGACCTGAATTAAGACTTTAGCGTGTTGATAGTCGTTAAACCTATTGTCAGGCCTGTCTTCTTCCTGGAAAGGGTTTCCATCCAGTGTTACGGCTTCATTCATCTTCTATCACCTGATCGAGAATGTCTCTTAAGGCCTGGTTGCGGGAAACTCCTTGAGAATCAGCCTGTGATTGTAAAAATTTCCATTGATCGGTTCTCAGGTTGACGGATAAATTCCGCTTCTCGCTTTGGTCCGAATCTTTTTTATAGAAAACAGATCTATTTGTCTTTAGAGCGTACACACTGCTCACTCTCGCTGTCGCCAGTGCCGGAAACACTGGCTTTTTCTTTTTCAGTTTTTGAGGCCTTTCCAAGCCTATCCTCGAACTTCTCGTTTATAGCTTCGATGTATTCTTGCTTTGTAGCCATTAAGCTTCACCTTCTGGAAGATTCTGATTTAAGATCATTCGGATAGCTCCAGATTTACTGATACCATTATTATTGGAATATGACTCAAGTCTTTGATTCAGCTCACCCGAGCTATCAAATTGAATTCGGACCTTGTCAACCTGGCTTTTATTGTCAATCTGTTTTGTCATAATACTAATTTTTACATTAAAGCTTAAATAACTGTTGAGTTAAATTTGACATATGAATGATGTTGACTATGGAAGTAAAGCTATGACCGAGCCGATGGGGATCTTAATATTTAAGCTAATTCATACAGGCAAGGCTGATTATACTACAGCAATAGCCTCTGAACTTGGAACAAATAAACAGACCGTCGCAAACTACATCAAGGGACTCAAATCTTCTAACGTAATAAATACAAAAGAATCAAATGATAGGAGACAAAGATATAAAGCAGATCTTGATTTATTGGTACACAATTGGTATAAAGAGACAAAAAGAGACTTAGAAAACCAATATAACCAGTTATTAGAGATGCATGATGATAGAACTGATCACTACGAAAAACTTATAGAAGATTTTGAAGAGCATAAAGATGAAATTCTGAATTTCTCAGAAGATTACTTCACAGAAATTATCGAAGAATTATCAATACAAAGGCTTACAGATATGTCAATCTCAAAGATATTAACTGAAGAATTCACTTTTTCTGCCATGTATGTTTACCTCGCAGGTTCAGAAAAACTTGATCATGAAGATCTATATGATGAAAAATGGTTTGAAGCACTCTATAGGACCTTAATGGTGACAAATGTTCAGGGAAGAACTGTTCCAATAATGGAAAATTTACTAAATTCTAAAATTAAAGAAAAGAATTAAAAACTTCTAAGGTACGCTGTCAGGGTTACACATTATAATAGCGTTCTTTATTCAGTAAATGAAGGCCTCAGCTCTCTTCAAATACCTATGTCAATTTTTCCTATATACAGACATAGGGAACACCAGGACCGATATTTAATCCATAAGGTTTTCTATCAGTTCCATCATGGATTTTTCCTCCATCATTCTAACCAGTTCCTCTGGAGGAACATCTTTTCTCTCAGCCAGTTCCGATATATTCTCTGATATTCCTTGAAGGCCTTTGTCCTGAGTCAGTTCCTGGCCTTGATCCGTTAAGGCATGACCACAGTCATTACACACATCATTAACCGGAGAGTTCACTGATCCGCATTTAACACATTCTACAGGCCTCAAAGCCTCCTCATCATAACCGTTGTCGTACTCGACATCTTCCCCGAACTCTTCAGCCAATGCTTTCTCCAGATCCTCTTTAACACATTCAATGTAGTGTTTCGGAGCGTCACTGTTTTCACTCCAGCCGAAGAACCCTCTTAATTGGTGTTCAGTGTATCCTATCCTGACTTTGTACATGGCTCTGGACTTCCTGAAGAAAGCGTGAGGATTTGACTTGAACTCTTCCTCCAGGCCTGACCTTTGAACTGTTCTATCCAGGACTCGTCTCACAGCGTGGTCCGTTAAAGGCTCGATTCTTTGATCTACTTCATGCCTTGAACCATTCCAACTACAGTCAGAGCTTTTACATTGGTAAACACGGTTCTCAAAAGTATTTCTGTCATCACTGGTTGTCTTTGTACCGCAGTCAGGACAGTAATATGTTTTATCTCTCTTCCTGAAGACAGGATCTTCCAGGCTTGAATCAGTGTTTTCCCATAATTCTTTCAGGACAGGTACTCCGGTTTTAATCGGTATCTCTCTTTCCCCTGTCTTTCCGTCAAGTGTTATCCAGGCCTTGTCATCTTCAAAGGTTATATCATTCCAGGTTAACACATTTTTGTCGTATTGTGTTTCAAATATTTCTCCGATTCTTGCTCCCGTACTCCAGCCGGTTAAGATTATAGCTTTATCTCTTAAACTGTTAGCGTGTTTCACCACCTCTCTTACCTCTGAGGGTGTGGGTAAAGAGTCAGGATTGACCTCTGTAGAAAGCTTGACATTGATCTCCAGGTCTTCAACCAGTTCAGGCCCGTCAATGCTCTCATTGTAGCCTGTTCCCTTTCTCTTAATGAATGATTGATAGAATCGGCTTAATGTCTTCCAGAACTTGTTTTTACTGTAGTCGCTGTAGGCCTCACCGTTGTTTTTCCTGATCTCATCCTGGTTAAATTTGGATGTCAGTAATTCAAGATCTTCCTGAGAAGGATTATCAAGTTCAAACTCTATGTGGTCAGCCAGTTTATTGAACCTGGAGCTGTAGTCTCTGAGGGTTGCTTTTCCTCCGCCTCCAGCTCTGGCTTTCCTGAAAAAGTCTTCCAAGACTTTTTTGTTGTGGTCTGAAAGGTTCGGGTTTTTGTATAAGGCCTGATTTGTTTGTTTTAGGGCTTGAAAAGTCATTTCTTGTTTCTGTTCCATGTAAGGTTGTGGTCAAGAAGCCTATCATAAACGCTTTGGTGTAAATGAACACGGACAGTAGTGGACTCGCAGTCATAATATGTCCGTGTTAATGGACTCCTTGACCTGAAGGGTTTTACACCAATAAATTAAAGGAAATTAATTATAAAGCTAATTATAGACATGAAGCTTCAAATTACCGGACCACATGACCAGGCCTCGATCACAGTACCTAAAAAGTTCGTCAAAGCTAAAGGATGGAGTAAAGAGGAAGAGCTTGAATGGAAAATCAATGATAACGGTAACCTGGAGCTGGAAGAGGCCTCAGAATAATGAAAAACATTGGAATAATCAGGACTGAAAGAGCTAAATACCTGAAGCTCTGGAGATTCATGTATATCCTGGAAGGAAGTGAAAACCTTCCATAAACTACATTCATGCGTGTAAAGACTGACTTAACCCCCATATACCTGTCATTTGTGTGTAGGTGTGATCCAGGATACACCATCCCTGTATATAGCTAAAATTGACATAGGCCTGTAAACAACTGAGAGGCCTTGAATCAATGAATAAAGAAAGCTAATATAATGTGTAACCCTGACAGCGTACCTAATTCGGTTTCACTTTTCTTTCAGGCCTTCATCATTATAGTAAAATGGCTGTATATTCCAGGCCACTACTTTCCCATGCTTTTCCTCCAATTCCTTCAATCTATCTCTGACCACTCTGGCCACAAAGTCATCCTTGTCAAAGCCTTCAATCTCTTCCTCAGCCAGAGACAATCGGTTAAGTAGTGTCTCAGGAAGCTCCAGGTTATCAGCCTGAACATGCTCCGGTTTAATGTCAGGTTTCATTGGTTTTCCTCCAGCTGGGCCTCTAGGTTCTCAAGAATCTCTTCCTGGGCCTGATCCGAGCTGTCCTTGATAGCTTTCATCAAGTATCTTCCATGTATTCCGTAAGATCCTTCCGTTGATTCTTCAATTGAATATTTTTCACCTCCAATATACCTTATTTTTGAGACTTGATTTTCCCTTTCCGTAATAGTTAATGTAAGTTAGATGTAACTGGGTTAATTGGGTAAGGTAAGATATATCTGTCAAACCTGGCTTTTCACCTTGTAGACATAGCTCTCAGAGGTATCAAACTTCTTACTGACTTCCTTACCTGAGGCCTCAGGATTCTCCTCGATATACTCCTTGATTCTCTGACTCTTCGATTTATCACTGTCGCTGTTTGAATCACTCATTTTCTCCTGTAATTCATCCAGGAACTCATTATTTTTCCTATCCTGGAACTTGGTTCTTTTCTCCTCATAGGCCTTAATCAAATCCTCTGAAGGCTTTCCCATCTTGACAGTTTTTATTTTCTTCAATGCTCCAGACTCTGTCCGTCTCTGAGGGTATTTGTAATAGATCTTATCGGTTTTCTGGTTGTAATCCATCTCCAGCCACTTCAAATGATTTCTTTCATTGATGTAATCAATGGTCTTTGTCTCGATATAGGTGTGTAACAATCTTCTAACCGATTTATCGACATTGGATTTACTCGGTACTGTGAATATTACAGCTATGTTCTGACGCCTAAAGGTTTGAAGTACCTGGTCTATAATCCTGTTTTTCTTTGTCATGTGGGCTTTGGCACTCATTCCAGCTCCGGCCTCATCAAATACGACTACATCTCCCTGCCCCCATTCTCTTTCAGCTACTTTCTCCATAAAGTTTTCAGGCCTGAGAACTACTTTGGAAGTATCAAAGCTTGGATCTATCTTCTCAGCCAGTGACAAAGCACTCCAGCTTTTTCCAGATCCTGTCGGTCCTGTAATGATTGAGAGCCAGTTCTTATTCTGTTTCCAGAGTCTTTTCTGAACGCTCTGGATTAAAGGGTTCTCATGTTTCAAGTCTTCAAAACCTGTTTTTTCTGTCATTCAATCACTTCCTCATCGACTTCAGAGCCTTCAGTCTCAACCTTTGAATCTGATTTATCCTCTATAACCATGTCATCGCTTTCCTGGAAAACAGTATTGTTTTCATATAGTATCTTAACATTCTCCTCAAACATGGCTCTGGCTCTGAAAAACCTGTGAAAATCTCCTGAAGAGTTCTCCGGTGCTTCAGGGTTTTCATAAGCCTCTTTAATTCTTTCCTGTTCCTCATCCGACTTAATAGGCCTGAGAAAAGAGTCCAGGAACATGGAAGACATTAACACTCTATGACTCCAGGTATCGGTATCTTTCAATACTCTGGCCTGGCCTCCAGGACCACCCTCTCTAAAATTGTTTAAATCAAGTGAGGCTGTTCTCATCACTCTATCAAGCTGTCGGAATATCAGTGTCTCCGTATCAAGCTGTTCATCACTCACTTCCTATCAACCTCTTTATACCCATGAGGAGCTATCTCACTTAACCTCATCTCGTAATCAGAGGCCTCACCGTTTTTCTCTATCTTTACAGCTTCTAAATCTCCTGAAAGATCTTCCTGGTTTACTGAAAGACCGTCATTACAGATCGGACAGTTCTGAGGGATAGGGCTGAAGTCGTTCGGATAGTTCCTTGTCCTGAAGTAATTGAGTAAAACTGTTTCCTGTAGCCTTTCCCATTCCTCTCCTTCATTAATCATGCCCTGACTTTGGAACTCTTCCAAATAATCCAGTGTTTTCCATGAGTTTCCGCAATTCTGACAGTTGTAACGGACATCCTTTCTTTTCTCAGGTCCAGCTCTAATAAAGGCCTTCTCATTGTATTCAACTGGATCTCTGGAGTTAATCTCATGCCTAAAGTGTTCGAGAATCGCTTGAGCTATCTGGTTTTCCTTGTACTTCATGAAGTGTGTTAAGTCGTGGCTGACTTTCTTCCATGTATCATGGCTGAATACCTGGCTGTTTTCCTCTTTAAACTCCATGATCAAGTCAAAGAACTGTTTTCTGGCCTGTTCGTTTTCTGTAAAATTGGTATGAGCTATTTCTGTCGATAACTTGTTTATCTGGCCTTCAAAGTTGTGAAGGCTTTCAGGCTCTTTAACAGTCAGTTTCTCAAAGGTTAGACCTGTGACGGTACTCACTGGTTTTCACCTTGTCTCTGTTCTTCCCATTTTTCAACTAACTGGTT
>Ga0102941_1001622_pt1 | contig 10526 bp, 6 predicted proteins | sample SalPonR2_C_D2_MG_FD_79281 | JGI IMG/M metagenome (GOLD analysis project Ga0102941, IMG submission 79281) | Salt pond soil microbial communities from South San Francisco under conditions of wetland restoration - Salt Pond MetaG R2_C_D2_MG | ecosystem: Environmental > Aquatic > Marine > Intertidal... | reverse complement strand
TTACGCACGATAAAGACAAGTCAGTGCTCAACCTTATGACCATCGACAATCTTATTGAGACCAATTTTTTACCCGTATATGCCGATGCTAACCTGGGCGAATTTTTAGAGACGGTAACTAAATCGAAGCGGAATGTTTTCCCGGTAATCGATCATGAAAATAATTTGCAGGGAATTGTATTTATCAACGATATCAGGCACATTATTCTGAAACGTGATTTGTACGATAAAATTCAGATGCGCGATTTGATGTATATGCCATCGCCACTTGTACATCCGGACGAATCGATGGAAGGCGTAGCCAAGAAATTTCAAACCACATCGCACTATAACCTGCCCGTGGTAAAAGATGGCAAGTACATTGGTTTTATCTCCCGTGCCAATATGTTCTCCACCTACCGCAAAATTTTAAGGGACTTTTCGGAGGAGTAGGGGGCGTCTTTCACCCATTCAGTTTCTTAATCAAATCAGGCCGTTTTTGTTGTTTTAAAAAATGTGAAATTTGCTTGCGTTCGTTGGGTTTGTGCCAGAAAAAGAAGCTGCGCTGCAGTTTTTTATCTTTCATGTTGCGGGCTACCTTAACGGGTTTCATGGTGTAAGGATCGAGGCCGGTGTAAAACATTACCGTGGCCAGTGTCATTGGCGTAGGTGTGAAGTCCTGCACCTGCTCCAAATGAAAGTGTTGCTTTTTGGATTCGATGGCGAGCTCTGCCATATCCTGCCAGTCGCAGCCCGGATGACTGGAGATGAAATAAGGGATGAGTTGCTGTTTGAGTCCGGCTTTGCGGTTCTCTTCTGCAAAGAATTTTTGAAATTTGCGAAATTGCCCGAAATTGGGTTTGCGCATCCATTTTAATACAGATGGCTGCGAATGCTCGGGTGCTACTTTAAGCCTTCCGCTTACATGGTTTTTTATTACCTGGCTGGCATATCTTTTACCGTCCCTGGTCATTTCACCCTTTTTATCATAAAGCATGTCGTAGCGTATGCCGCTGCCAATGGTTATTTTTTTTACGCCCGGTATTTGTTGTGCCTGTCTGTAGAGGTCTACCATTGGCTGGTGCTCCATTTTAAGGTTTTTACATACCTGTGGGTATATACACGATGGTCTTTTGCATTTTTTACAAATAGCCAGGTCTTTGCCCTGCATTTTGTACATGTTGGCTGACGGCCCCCCGATGTCTGAAATGTGCCCCTTGAAATCAGGCATATTGGTAATTTGTTTTACCTCCGTTAATATGCTGTTAGGACTACGGCTAACGACCTGTTTGCCCTGGTGCGCACTGATGGCACAAAAACTACATCCTCCAAAACAACCTCTGTGTGAGTTTACCGAATGTCTGATCATTTCATAAGCCGGTATTGGCGGTTTTTTATGATACTTTGGATGGGGTAAACGGGTAAATGGAAGTGCCCAAATAGCGTCCATTTGTTTTTCGTCTACAGGTGCGTCCGTTGGCGATACCACCACTGCCTTATCCTCAATGGGTTGTATTAATCTTTTAGATTCAATTTTGTTGCTTTCGGTTTCGATTTGTGCAAAATTGGCTGCAAAGGCTTTTTTCGAATTTACACACGTTTCATGGCTGTGTAGCCATATGTCTTCAGTTTTTTTGTGTGCCGGAATTTCATTGATGTTTTGTAAAGTCGCAACCTGTGGCAGGGTGGCTAAGTTTTCGGTTGGTACACCTTTATACATAAGCCTGCAAATGGCACGTATGGTTTGCTCGCCCATACCGTAAACCAATAAATCGGCACCGCTTTCGTGCAGAATGGAGGGTTTTAGTTTATCTGACCAGTAATCATAATGGGTAAGTCGTCGCATTGAGGCCTCTATTCCACCAATAATTACAGGTGTTTCCGGGTAGAGTTTTTTTAGTATTTGAGTATATGTTGCCACTGCATAATCAGGTCTGAACCCGGCTTTTCCTCCCGGCGTGTAGGCATCGTCACTTCTGCGTCTTTTTGCAGCAGTATAATGGTTCACCATGCTGTCCATGCTGCCGGCAGTAACGGCGAAAAACAGGTTGGGACGGCCAAATTTTTTAAAATCGCGTAGGTCATCTTGCCAGTTGGGTTGGGGGACAATGGCTATTTTAAACCCTTCGTGTTCAATAATTCGGCCAATTACAGCAGCTCCGAAAGCCGGATGGTCGACATATGCATCGCCTGAAAATAACACCACATCAGCTTCTTCCCAGCCTTGCAGGCGTGTTTCTTTAATTGTGGTCGGGAGCCATTTGGTGTAATCAGGTTTTGGAGTTGATTGCATGGATTTCATTAAGCAAAAATAATGCTAGTTCGTGAATTTTGCCGTTTGTTGACCGTAATTCTTTATGAATCTACCAATTGATTATAAATGGAAGTAAAAACCATGTGTGACGGAAATTTGATTCATCATAGTGAGCTCATCACGCTTTTTTGGGGACAGGTTATGAGCCTTGAAATCAAAATTATAAACATATGAACCTAAATTTCCAGGCCCAGTACGAGTACATCATCAATTTGGAGTTGGTTGCTTTTCCAATTGTCATAAAAAGTTATCAGTTGCTTTTTTTGCTCAGGCATTTCTAATGTGGCAGTTTTAAGAATTAATTGCTGAAATTGCTTGCTCGATACTTTTTTAATATTTTGTCCTCCGTATTGGTCTATAAAACCATCGGTGAAAAGGTAAAGTTTATCGCCCTTAATTAAATTGAAGGTGTGTTTCCGGAAAGGTTGCATTTTAGGATAGATGGATATGGGCATGTTATCGGGCGTAAACCTGTAAAGTGTATTTGCCTCAACGGTTTGTGCTTTCTCTGCATTTGGTGGTTTTTTACTATTATTTCTGACCAATAATAGTGGGCTGCTTGCTCCTTCATACTGGCATTCAAGGGTTCTTTTATTAATGGCAATCAGGGCCATTTCGAGTCCTTCCTTGTGTTCGCCGGGCTTGCCTTTTTGTTTTAGCGATCTAATTATGTATTTGCGAAGTTTATTAAGCACGATGTCTACCTGGATATCCTGCATAGAATATATAATTTCGTTCATGAACGACATGCCGAGCATGCTCATAAACCCGCCGGGAACCCCATGTCCTGTGCTGTCTACTGCAGAAATAATGATCCATTCGCGGTGAATGGCAATGTAATAAAAGTCACCACTCACAATGCTTTGGGGGCGGAAAAATATGAAATGGTTTTTAAGCTCTTCTTTAAAGAGCGTAGTATTTGGTAAGATGGCTTTTTGTATATGCCTGGCATATTTAATGCTATTGGTTTGGTCCCTAAAAAGATCTTCTATCCGGTTTTTTTGTTCCTCAATTTCATCTCTTTGTGCAGCAATTTCTTCGTTACGTTGGTTCAGTTCTTCATTTTTTTCTTGAATTTCGTTTTTTTGCTGGGCAATTTCTTTTGTTCTGTCTTCTACTTTTTGCTCCAATATGTGCTGGGCTTTTTTATATTGGCTAATGCGGAAATGTATGTAAAAAATTATTAAAAACACCAATGTCAGTGATGCTACGATATAAAACCAGGTTGTTTGCCAAAATGGAGGTGTGATTTCAAAGCTGAATTTAGTGGCCTGTTTGTTCCACAAACCATCGTTGTTGCAGGCCTTAACCATAAAAGTATAATCTCCTGGGGGAATGTTGGCATAAACAGCTTCTTTTATGCGTGTTTTGGGCGACCATTTGCTGTCTAATCCTTTAAGTTTATATTGATAGAAAACCTGGTCTGGGTTGGTGAAACTTAAGGCATCGAATTGAAACGTGAGGTGGTTTTGATTGTGCGCAAGCTTAAGCCCAACGGGTAGCTGGTGTACATCGGTTTTGTCAGTGAATATTTCCCAGTTGGTATTTTGATAAAAAAGCTTCAGACCTGTGATGTGTGTTTGTGGTTCGACGTTGTTTTGTTGTTCGACACCGGGTTCATATTTGGTGGCACCAATAATTGAAGCAAACCAAAGGTTGCCCATGTGGTCCATCATGGCTCCGTTTATAGAAGTTTCTACTCCTTTAAATCCTTCAGCTTTGCCATAAGTGTATATTTGCTTTATTTCCCTTTGCCTGTCGAATGTAATCCGGTTGATTCCTTTTTCTGTTCCGGCCCATATCTGGTCATTGTCATCGCAAAAAAGGAAGTAAATATTATCGGAATTGAGTCCATCCTTAGTTGTGAACGATTCTAAATTATACGAGCCATTTTTTTGTTTAGTCAGCCGGCATGCACCCATCGAAGCTGTGCCAAGCCATATTGTGCCTGTGCTGTCGCGCACTATGCTCCTGATGTAGGTGGGTTTGGCGTCGGTGTTTATTTGTGGAACGATAAATTTATTGTCTTTCCTGATAAATATTCCATTACCTATGGTTCCAAACCATATGTTACCTGATGTGTCGAGCTCAGCGCTCATAACAGAGTTGTCCGGCAGGCCATCGTCAGTTGTATACTGCCTGAATTTATGACCATCGTATTTTGCAATACCTTCGAATTGCATGCAGGCCCATATGTTTTGGTCGCTATCCTGAATGATTTTAAAAACCCGGGCATTGAGAAAACCATTGTCTGAGTCGAATACTTCAAATTTGTGTCCGTTGAATTTTACAATACCATGGCCGGCTGTGGAAATCCATATGTTGTGTTTTGGGTCTTCGAGCAAAGAAAATAACCTGTTGTCACCCAGACCATCTTTTTTTGTATAATAAGTCCACTTTTCACCATCGTATTTTGACAATCCTCCACCATATGATGCAAACCAGTAATTGTGTTTGCTGTCCAGGAGCATGCCGAAAACCGTCTCTTTGTTACCCTTATTTGCCATTGGATAATGGGTGAAAGGGTTGGTGGGGTTGTACACAACAATACCATTTCTTCCACCAATCCATATGTTGCCCTCTTTGTCTTGTACCAACTCCAAAACAGATGAGTTAAACATACCGTTCCGGGTGGAATACTGGTGAAATTGTTTTCCATCGTAGCGGAACATTCCATTCCCCTCGGTTCCTACCCACATTTCTCCATTATTGTCGCAAAGTAATTCCCTGGTAGCCGGGGAGTTAATTGTGTTTTGATTCTGAATTTTTTTTATGCGGTTGTTTGTAATGCGATAAAGCCCGTTTTTCTGCGTTGCTATCCAGAGACTTCCAGTTGTGTCATAATCAATGTCTTCTATGCTATATGATCGTAATTCTGGCTGTATTATTTCAAATGTTGTATCACCGGTTTGCCTGATAAGCCCTGATGTTGTGCCTAAAATAATGTGGTTGTCTTTTTGCACATGACACTGTATAGTTTGATCCGGTATGGGCAAATTGATACATTCAAAAACAGTATCGTTTTTAAAACAGAGTCCTTTATCAGTCATTACCCAAAGTTTGCCATATTTATCTTCCCAAACGTGCCTGACCCAATTGCCAACAAGGCCGTGTTTTTTCCCGAATGCAACGATGGTGTCGTAATTGTATAAAGCCAGGCCTTTGCGCGTTCCTATCCAGAGCTGGTTTTTGCTGTCGAGGTATAATGTAGATGTCAGGTTGTTTGGCAAGCCGTTTTCTTCGTTTAAGATATGGTAATCGGTACCATCAAATCTTACGGCACCCACCTGGGTAGTGATCCAAATATAGCCAAGATGGTCCTGTATTATTTCGTCTGCATTGGCCTGTGGAAATCCGTTTTCTACATTGTAGTGATGAAAGTTATATTGTTGCCCGTTTACATTTTTTACTGCACATAGCAGCAACAATGTTATCAATATCAGGCAACTTTTTTTCATAAATTTGATTCTTTAATGCAATTTATATTATTTTTCACTGTATCCAAAATTGAATAATTTTCGATTATAACTGTATTTTTGGATTGACGTTCATGTAAACTAAAAATAGTATGGATAAAGAACGGCTTGTGGTAACTTGCGCAATTATTTCCGATGGATTACGATACTTCGCCTGTCAGCGGCCTGATGCAAAAAAACATGGAGGTAAATGGGAGTTTCCGGGTGGAAAGATTCGCTCAGGTGAACTGTTGAGTGAAGGCATTAAGCGGGAGCTTGATGAAGAGCTCAATATTGAGGTGCAGGTACTCGAGCAGCTTGAAAGCATAACAGAAGCGTATGTTGATTTTGTGATTCGTTTATATCCCTTCTGGTGCAAAATTAAAAAAGGTGAGCCTGAACCTCTGGAACATCAGCAAATAGGCTGGTTTAAAATTGAAGAGCTTGCGAAAATGGATTTTACCCGGGCAGATAAAGTACTTATAGACCACATAAAAAAAGCCGGCGGAGTGCCGGCTATTGGGGAACAGCGATAAATTGGGGGAAGGAAAAAATTATTTCCTGTAAATGAATGAAATTGTTTTACTGAAAAATCGTCCGTAAAGTTCAGGGTTTTCAACTTCCAGTTTTTGTAAGCACTCAGTTACATGAGCAGTGAATTCTGGTTTACCAGTTGTTTTTCGTACTTCCAGTTTGCCATCATTGGAGATTTTAAAAACAACTTCCATATCACATGAAGTTTCTTTTGCTGTGCGCTCAGGGTAGCTTACAACTTGTTTTATGGCACTTTCCAAATCTGCACTTGTATTAATTGCAGGTGGTGTTTTTGCAGATGCAAGGTTTACACTTAATGCTGCTGCTGCAAACAAAAGGGCTGTGGTTTTAATTAATCGTTTCATGGGTTTAGGTTTTAAAGGTTAATAACTATGGGTTTTAATTTTTAAAAGGGTTTCGGTTATGTGACGAACTTTTTTTTGGTCTGTTACACTTCAGAAGAGACTAATTATGTGCCACATGTCTTATTGTGCTAATTATCAGCTTTTTGCTGAATATTATTTTTTTATAAAAAATTTTTATGTGTACGTTTGCGTACGATCTGTGCCGCAAATGGACGGATTTTTCTGGTAACTAAATACTTGCGAAGATTGATTGCGAAATGATGTGCTATTCAACTGTGATTTTATCTATCACCAATTTGAATGTTTCGGTTTTTTTGTTTCCGATCAGAAAGCCTATTTCTTCCATCTGGTTGCCCGGAAAGTTTGGATAGTTGAGCTTTTGGCCACGAAAGACAGGGTACATGCTCTCAAAAGGAATTTCAATGGTTTGCCATTGACCATTGGTATTGAAATATGCAATATAAGCATGTCTGTCTGATTGATTTGTTCTTACGCGAAACTGATATCGCTTTCCGTCTCCCTTTATTCTGAGCGTGAATTGGTTTTGTGGCTTTGTGTCCAAAGCGGGAAAACTATACTGGACCATTGAGAATCCTCCGTAATTTTCAAGAGAAATGGTGCCTTCAAACTCGGCATGCCCTTCTTTATTTACTGTTATAGCTCCCTGTGAGCGACCTCCCATTACACCATCATTGACAATTCTCCAGTCTTTTGAATTTGTTTCAGATGAAAAGTCGAAAATGGTAACAGATTGTAGCATGATTGCTATTAATATTATCGTATAATTCAACATTTGCTTATATCTTATTTGCTAAACAAACTTGAATTTGAAAAAGTTCTCGTTTTGGAAAGTTAAATATTAGTTACTCTGAGTCGTCCTAAAACAGGTTTCCTCAATTGTTATTTTCCTTTATATAACACATCAAGAAAACCATTCTCTTCAATATAAAATTGATTTGTTATTAGCGTAACAGCATTTTTTTTATAGAGCTTAATGACATTTCACCCAAAATTTGTATACCAACTATTAATGACTTGTTTGTAATTTGTTAAGATGTGCCTGATTAAATAATTGATTAGTTTTGTGGGCTATGAAAGAATATGATGTGATTGTAATAGGAGCCGGTGCCGCAGGTTTAATGGCTGCAGGTAGAGCAGCTGAAAAAGGTGCCCGGGTTTTGGTTTTGGAGAAAATGAAACGCGAGGGCCGTAAGCTTTTGATAACAGGGAAGGGAAGATGTAATATTACAAATGACCTGGCTGTTTCGGAGTTTATTAAGCATGTGTATCCCAATGGCCTTTTTTTAAGAAATGCGTTTAACAGGTTCTATAGTCAGGATGTTTTGCAGTTGCTCGAGCAACATGGCGTTGAAACGGTGTTGGAACGGGGCGGCCGTTATTATCCCAAAAGTCAGAAAGCAGCTGATGTGGTTCGTGCGTTAAAGAAATGGATTGATGAGCTCGGGGTTGAAGTGAGGTTCGGGCAACAGGTTGATGAATTAATATCTGAAAATAATGTGATAAAAGGCTTGCGTTGCAATCAGGAACGCATTGGTTGTGAAAAAGTTATTATTGCTACCGGTGGAAAATCGTACCCGGCCACCGGATCCACAGGTGATGGATATCGTCTTGCCGAAGCTGTAGGGCATACCATTGAAAAGATCCGTCCTGCTTTGGTTCCGTTAACAGTTGAAAGTAAGGTTCCCGGCAAACTGGAGTCTTTAAACCTTCGAAATATTAATGCTATTTTGTGGATAGATGGGAAAAAAGCAGCAGAACAGTTTGGAGAGATGACTTTTATATCCAGAGGCTTAGACGGCCCTGTGATTCTTACATTAAGTCGTGCAGCGGTGGATGCATTAAACCATAAAAGAAAGGTTGCGGTTTCGATTGACCTAAAGCCTGCCCTTGACGATAAAAAGCTGGATAACCGATTCTTGCGTGATTTGGATGCCAATGGCAAGAAGAAATTCAGGAATGTGTTTTCTGACTGGCTTCCGGCTCAACTTGTACCTGTTTTTATGGAAGAGTTGAAGCTCGATGGCGAAAAAGAGTGTAGTCAGGTGTCGGCCTCCGAAAGAAAAGCCATTCGGAAGTTGTTTAAAAACTGGACACTTGAGATTACAGGTCACAGGCCCTGGGAGGAGGCAATTGTAACAGCAGGCGGTGTCGCTACAAGCGAGGTTTCACCGAAAACTATGGAATCGAAACTGATTACCGGGCTACATTTTGCCGGAGAAGTGCTGGATTTAGATGGCGAGACAGGTGGTTTTAATCTCCAAATAGCCTGGTCTACAGGTTGGGTGGCAGGAGATGCCGTTAAATAATAAAAGCTACCCTTATGGATAGCTTTTATTTTCTATAAACGCATTTTTTGCGAGAGTTTTATATGATTGAATTTATGTTTATTCGCTTCGCTCTGATTTGAAAATAATTTTATCATCATCGGCATCCACCGTAATATGATCATCTTTATTGATTTTATCTTCAATAATTTGTTTAGAGAGTTCATTGAGCAACAGCTTCTGGATGTTGCGTTTTACCGGACGTGCACCAAACAGCGGATCGTAGCTTTGGCGTGCCAGTAAACTAACAGCATTCTCTGTGATCGAAATGTTTACGTTGCTGGCTTTCAGTCTTTTTTGAACTTGCTTAAACTGTAATTCTACAATTTCTGCAATCTGACTCTGAGTGAGCGGTGTAAACATGATTATTTCATCTACACGGTTCAGGAATTCCGGTCTGATGGTTTGTCTTAGTCGATCGAATATCTGGTTTTTGGTTTTGTCAAATACTGCATCGTCGGCTCCGTTAGCTAATGATTTATAGTTTTCCTGAATTAAATCAGAGCCTGCGTTAGACGTCATAATGATTATGGTGTTCTTAAAGTCGACCGTACGTCCCTTGTTGTCAGTCAGTCGACCATCATCAAGTACCTGCAACAGTATGTTGAACACATCAGGGTGCGCCTTTTCTACCTCGTCCAGCAATACTACAGAATATGGTTTTCTGCGCACAGCTTCGGTTAGCTGTCCACCTTCGTCGTAACCCACATATCCCGGAGGTGCTCCTACCAGGCGCGATACGGAGTGTCTTTCCTGGTATTCAGACATATCGATGCGGGTCATTTGGTTTTCATCGTCGAACAGGTCTTCGGCCAGCGCGCGGGCCAGCTCTGTTTTACCTACACCCGTAGTTCCGAGAAATATAAATGATCCGATGGGTCGGTTCTGATCCTGCAACCCTGCGCGGCTGCGTCTTACGGCATCGGCTACTGCTACAATTGCCTCATCCTGCCCTACAACGCGCTTGTGTAGTTTACTTTCCAGCTCCATCAGTTTTTGACGTTCGCCACTGAGCATTTTTGAAACCGGGATGCCTGTCCAGCGCGAAACCACATCAGCAATGTCTTCTGATTCCACTTCCTCTTTTATCATGGGGTTTTCGCTTTGTACTTCGGCCAGTTTTTTATGTATTTCTGAGATTTGCTCTTCAGTTTCTTTTATTTTACCGTACCTGATTTCAGCAACCTGTCCGTAATTGCCTTCACGTTCAGCTTTTTCAGCCTCAAATTTATAATCTTCAATGGCTTTTTTATTTTGCTGTAACGACTCAATAAGGTCTCTTTCCTGTTGCCATTTTGCTTTTCGCTCGTTTAGTGCCTCGCGCTTGTTGGCAAGCACTTCATCAATTTCTTTGACGCGATCCTTATTTTTTTCTCGTTTCATGGCTTCGCGTTCCACTTCGAGCTGCATAATCTGGCGTTCTATATTGTCTATTTCTTCCGGTACAGAATTTATCTCTATGCGCAATCGCGATGCGGCCTCGTCAATGAGGTCAATGGCCTTATCTGGCAGAAATCGATCAGTAATATAGCGAG
>Ga0102941_1001621_pt1 | contig 10528 bp, 6 predicted proteins | sample SalPonR2_C_D2_MG_FD_79281 | JGI IMG/M metagenome (GOLD analysis project Ga0102941, IMG submission 79281) | Salt pond soil microbial communities from South San Francisco under conditions of wetland restoration - Salt Pond MetaG R2_C_D2_MG | ecosystem: Environmental > Aquatic > Marine > Intertidal... | reverse complement strand
TGCCGCTCTGGGCGAGGGTCACCCTGTCCAAAGCGCTTTGGCCGGATTCAGCCGAAGGCGCGGGCGGAAAAATGGGCGGCAACGACCGCCTTGGGATTATCGGGAGGATACCCATGCGACACACATTTCTCGCCGCGTCAGCGGCAGTTGCCCTTTCGGCCGGCGGCGCGCTGGCTCAAGATCTTGTCTTCACGCCCGGCGAGGGCGACTTCAACTGGGAGAGTCTCGAGGCGTTCGCGTCCGAATTCGACCTCTCGGGGCAGGAACTGACGATCACCGGCCCCTGGATCGGCAGCGACAAGGACCTCGTGGACACCGTCATCGCATATTTCGAGGACGCGACGGGAGCGGTGGTGGAATATTCCGGCTCCGACAGTTTCGAAAGCGAGATCCGGCGGGCGTCGCAGACCGGAGGGCTTCCGAACATGGCGGTCATCCCGCAGCCGGGTCTCCTCGCGGACCTCGCGGCGTCAGGCGATGTCGCCCCGCTCTCGGAAGATACCGAAGAGTGGATTCGCGAGAACTACGCCGCCGGCGATTCCTGGGTTGCCCTGGCGACCTCGCATAACGAGCAGGCCGGCGAAGAGGCGCTGAACGGGTTTTTCTACAAGGTCGATGTGAAGTCGCTTGTCTGGTACTCGCCACCGGTTTTCGAGGAGCTCGGCTACGATATCCCGACCTCGATGGAGGAGCTGATCGCGCTTTCGGAACAAGCGGTGCAGGACGGGTTCACGCCCTGGTGCATCGGGCTCGGCTCTGGCGGCGCGACCGGCTGGCCGGCGACCGACTGGGTCGAGGACATCATGCTTCGGACCCAGCCGCTGGAGACCTACGATGCGTGGGTCGCCAACGAAATTCCCTTCGACGACCCGGCGGTCGTGAGCGCGATGGAAATTTTCGGATCCTTCGCGCAGAACGAGAACTTCACCGGCATGTCCCCGGCCGAGGTCGTGCAGACCGACTTCCGCGATTCGCCTGACGGCGTGTTCGAATTGCCGCCCCAGTGCCTGATGCACCGTCAGGCGTCGTTCATTCCAACGTTCTTTCCCGAAGACGCGGAGTTCGACTTCTTCTACTTCCCGGCTTTCGCGCAGGAGGATCTCGGCAGCCCGGTGCTCGGCGCAGGAACCGTCTGGGCGATCACCGACGACAACGAGGCCGCCCGCGCCTTCATCGAGTTCATGAAAGCGCCGATCTCCCATGAGATCTGGATGGCGCAGTCGGGCTTTCTGACCCCTCACAAGGGCGTCAACACCGAGCTCTATGCCGACGAGACCCTGAAAGGGATGGGCGAAATCCTTCTGGAGGCGACGTCGTTCCGCTTCGACGCCTCCGACCTGATGCCCTCCGAAATCGGTGCGGGCGCATTCTGGACGGGCATGGTCGAATACATGCGGACCGGCAATGCGCCGGCTGAAGCCGCCGAGATCCAGAGCGCGTGGGACGCCATCAAGTAGAGTGCGCGCCAGTGCACACCGGTCCGGCCGCCGACGCGGCCGGACCCTCGAAGACCAGAACGCCCCTCCGGCTCCCGTGGCCGGAACGGACCGGGTCGAACCCGGCAGGGGCACGGGTGCCGCGTCGCACCGACAGGGGATAGGGAGGAGACCATGCTCGACTCGGTGATCGTTTCGGGGATCATTACGATCCTCATCGGAGTGGGCGGGATGTTCGCCTACTTCTGGATCTCCAACTATGTGCTCGACAACGTTCTTTTCCCGGCAAGGGGCGAACGGGCAGGGGTCAACATAAACCGGGCCAACATGATCCGGCCCTGGCTTTTCGTGTTTCCGGCCGCCTTCGCCCTCGGCCTCTATCTCGTTGTGCCGGTGTTCTACTCGTTGTGGCTGTCGCTCACCTCCGGGGTGGCGGCCGACGGCGGGTGGTACCGGAACTACTCCGAAATCTTCCAGAACCAGACGTTTCGCGTCGCGCTTCTGAACAACATGCTCTGGGTGCTCGTGGTGCCCGCCGCCTCGACGTTCTTCGGCTTGCTGGCGGCGCAACTGACCGACCGGCTGTCCTGGGGCAATATCGCGAAATCGCTGATCTTCATGCCCATGGCGATCAGTTTCGTGGGCGCATCGCTGATCTGGTCCTTCGTCTATCATCCCGACATCGAGATCGGCGTGGTCAACGCGATCCGCGGATTGTTCGGGGCCGACGAGGGCGTGACCCTGATAACGGGGCGGATCACCGACAGCTTCCTGCTCATGGTGGTGCTGATCTGGATCCAGACCGGTTTTGCCATGGTCATTCTTTCGGCCGCCCTGCGCGGTGTGCCCGAGGAGACGATCGAGGCGGCCATCATCGACGGGGCGAACCCGTTCCAGATCTTCTTCAAGATCAAGGTGCCGCAGATCATGCCCACGATTCTCGTCGTATGGACGACGATCACGATCCTCGTGCTGAAGGTCTACGACATCGTCGCTGCGATGGGCAGCCAGTACCGCAACCTCGAGATCCTGCCGACCCAGATGATGCGGTATTTCGACAGCGGCAATTACGGGTTCGCCACGGCGATCTCGGTGGTGATCATGGTGCTCGTTCTGCCGGTGATGGTCTGGAACATCCGGCAGGCACGCGCGGAAGTGCGCTGAGCGGAAGGAGAGCGACATGGACAACATCGCCGGCCAGAAATCAGGCCTCGGACTCGCAACTCACATCACGACCCTTCTGCTCGTCATCATCTGGATCGTGCCCACCCTCGGCTTGCTGTTGACCTCCCTGCGCGACCAGGACGCGATCTCCCAGACCGGGTGGTGGATGGCGTTGCAGGGCTCTCCGCAGAACATCTCGGTCGAGGTTCCGACCGATGCGCAGGTCCTCGACGGCGATCTGTGGCGTCTGGAGACGAATGTCTTCGATACCGAATGGGCGCAGGAGAACCTTCCCGCGGACGTGCTCGACCGGCGTCGTGTCGCCGCATTCGGAGCCTCCCGCCTGCGCGGACCGAACCTCGACCCCGGAGAAACCGTTGAAACCCGCGGCGGCGTCACCGTCACGGTCGAGCCCGACGGCACGCTGGTCGCGTCTTCGCCCGAGCCCTTCGACGACGCCCTCACCCTGCCGATGGCTCTCGTCGCCCCGCCGCAACTGACCGTTCAGAACTATGCAGAGGTGCTCACCGACATGGACGCCGAGGAGCGCGCCGAGGCGCGCTCCGTGGGCCAGAGACTCGACGAGATGCTGTTCTCGGACGAAGCGCTGTTCGGGCCGTTCATCAACACGATGACGGTCGCCATTCCCGCGACGGTGATCCCGATCGTGATCGCCGCGTTCGCGGCCTACGCACTGGCATGGATGGACTTTCCCGGACGCGGCTTTCTCATCGCGGTGGTCGTGGGCCTGCTGGTGGTGCCATTGCAACTCGCCTTCGTGCCGCTGACCATCATCCATGGCTGGATCGGCATCGAGAAGAGCTTCCTCGGGATCTGGCTCGCACATACCGGTTTCGGGCTGCCGCTCGCGGTCTATCTCCTGCGCAACTACATGGTCGGCCTGCCCAGAGACATCATCGAGAACGCCAAGGTCGACGGGGCCACGGATTTCCAGATCTTCGTGAAGATCATCCTGCCCCTGTCGTTCCCCGCGCTCGCGTCCTTCGCGATCTTCCAGTTCCTCTGGACGTGGAACGATCTCCTGGTGGCTTCCGTCTTCCTGCCCGCCGATACCGAGAGTACCGTGATGACCCGCTTCGTGGTCACCAACCTTCTCGGATCACGCGGGGGCGAATGGCATATCCTCGCCGCGGCGGCCTTCGTGATGATCGCGGTGCCGCTTGTCGTGTTCTTCGCGATGCAGCGCTTCCTCGTGCGCGGCCTCTTGGCCGGCTCGGTGAAGTAGAGGGACCGGCGGATGAGTTATGCCGAGATCGAACCCCGGCAGGAGGCGAGGCTTGCCTCCGATCCGGACTGGTGGCGGGGTGCGGTCATCTATCAGGTCTATCCGCGGTCGTTCCAGGATTCCAACGACGACGGCATCGGCGATATCGCCGGCATCATCCACCGGCTGCCCCATCTCGCTTCGCTCGACGTCGATGCGATCTGGGTCTCGCCGTTCTTCCGCTCGCCGATGAAGGATTTCGGCTACGACGTCTCCGACTACCGCGATGTCGACCCGATGTTCGGCACGCTCGGTGATTTCGACGCACTCGTCGAGCGGGCCCATGGCCTGGGAATCAGGATCATCATCGACCTCGTGCTGTCGCACACCTCGGATCAGCACCCCTGGTTCAAGGAGAGCCGCTCGTCTCGCGACAACACGAAGGCAGACTGGTACGTCTGGGCCGACCCGAGGCCTGACGGGACTCCGCCCAACAACTGGCTGTCGATCTTCGGCGGATCGGCGTGGGAGTGGGACGGCCAGAGAATGCAGTATTACCTGCATAACTTCCTCACCGAACAACCCGACCTGAACTTCCATTGCGATGAAGTGCAGGACGCACTGCTCGACATGGTGCGCTACTGGCTCGAACGCGGTGTCGACGGATTCCGCCTCGACACGGTGAACTTCTACTTCCATGACGACGAACTCAGGGACAATCCTGCCCTCGAACAGGAGGCGCGCAACGACAAGATCGCGCCATCGGTGAACCCGTACAACTTCCAGGACCATCTCTACGACAAGACCCAGCCGGAAAACCTCGATTTCCTGAGACGGTTCAGGTCGGTCTGCGACGAATTCGAGGCGATCACCTCGGTGGGCGAGGTGGGTGAGAGCCAGCGCGGGCCGGAAGTGCAGGCGGCCTATACCGCCGGACACGAACGGCTGCACATGTGTTATGATTTCGATCTGCTGTCGAACGTCTACCCGAGCGGCACCTGGCTGGCCGACGTGATGACACGCGCCGCCGAGCCGGGCGCCGGCTGGGCCTGCTGGGCCTATTCCAACCACGATGTCGCGCGCCATGCCAGCCGCTGGAACCTGCCTCGGGCCGCTCAGAAGTGCTATGCCGCCCTACTGATGTCGCTTCGCGGCACCGTCTGTCTCTATCAGGGCGAGGAGCTTGGCCTTACCGAGGCATATGTCGCCTACGAGGACCTTCAGGATCCGTACGGCATCCGGTTCTGGCCGCGCTTTCGGGGCCGCGACGGATGCCGCACACCGATGCCCTGGAGCCACGACAAGACCAACGGAGGGTTCAGCGACGCCAAACCCTGGCTGCCGGTCGCGGTGGAGCATCTCGAGCAGGCGGTCGATCTGCAGGACCGGGAGTCCGCATCGACCCTGTCGTTCTACCGCGCGATGGTCGCGTTCCGCAGGGCCCACAGGACGTTGCTGAAGGGCGGATTCGAGGTCGTCGAGGCAACCGACGACTTTCTTGCCTTCATCCGCGATCATGACGGCGAGAGGCTTTTCTGCGCGTTCAACCTGTCGCCCGGCGAGCGACGCATCGTGTGGCCGGAAGGCTCATGGCGGCCCGATCGGGGGGCGCCCTTCGAATTGAGAGAAACCGTCGACGGTTTCGTGTTGCCGCCCTGGCAGGCGGCTTTCGCGATCGCCCAGACATAAGAACCGGAAAGCGGGGGAGGACACCATGGCAGAACTCAAACTCAAGGACGTCGCCAAATCCTACGGCAGCGTCGACGTTCTCAAGCATATCGACCTCGATATCAAGCAGGGCGAACTCATCGTCTTCGTCGGCCCATCGGGGTGCGGGAAGTCGACCCTCCTGCGGATGATCGCGGGGCTCGAGAAGATCACAGGCGGCACTCTGGAGATCGACGGCACCGTCGTGAACGACATGCCGCCCTCGCAGCGCGGCATCGCCATGGTGTTCCAGTCCTACGCGCTCTACCCGCACATGACGGTCTACGACAACATGGCCTTTTCCTTGCGCATCGCCAAGAAATCCGATGCGGAAATCAAGGAGGCGGTGAACGCCGCGGCGAACAAGCTGCAGCTCGGCAGTCTTCTCGACCGGCTTCCGAAAGCCCTCTCGGGCGGGCAGCGCCAGCGGGTCGCCATCGGCCGGTCGATCGTGCGCGACCCCAAGGTCTATCTGTTCGACGAGCCGCTCTCGAACCTCGACGCGGCGCTCCGTGTGGCCACCCGCATCGAGATCGCCCAGTTGAAGGAGGCGATGCCCGACTCGACGATGGTCTACGTCACCCACGATCAGGTCGAGGCAATGACGCTGGCCACCAGGATCGTCGTGCTCGCCGGCGGCGGCATCGCCCAGGTCGGCGCCCCGCTCGACCTCTACGAACGGCCCGAGAACGAATTCGTCGCCCAGTTCATCGGCTCTCCGGCGATGAACCTTCTCAAGGGCAAGATCACCGGTACCGGCGAACAGACCACGGTCGCGCTCAACGAGGGCGGAACGGCGGTCTCCGACATACCGTCGTCGGACGATCTCATGGGCGCGTCGGTCCGTGTCGGTGTCCGGCCCGAGGACTTCGTCTCGGCTGGGGAGGACAGCTACATCTACGAAGGCGAGGTGAACATCACCGAGGCGCTTGGCGAGGTGACGCTGCTCTACTTCCAGCCGAGCGGCGACCACGACCCCGTGATCGCCAAGCTCCACGGCATCCACAAGGACAAGCGCGGCCAGATCGTGCGGCTTACCGCCGAGCCCTCGAAGGTCCATGTCTTCAAGGACGGCGTGTCTCTTCTGTTCCCGGACGCCAAGAACATCACCGTCGCGCCCCACTGAGCGCCGCCGAAAAGCACCGGCGCCGTCCCGGCCCCGGTTCGCGCGCCTTTCGCGCTTCGCGACAATTGCACTTTCCGCCGGCTCCCGGCCATGCGATAGGAAACCGCCAATCGGACACGTCGCCAAGGAGTAGTGGATGACGATTCGCGAGGCACTTACCTTCGACGACGTTCTTCTCGAGCCCGCCGCGAGCAGCGTGCTGCCATCGACCGCGGATACGCGCACCCGGCTGACGCGGGACATCGAGATGAACATCCCCCTCATCTCATCGGCGATGGATACCGTCACGGAAAGCCACATGGCGATCACCATGGCGCAGTGGGGCGGAATCGGGGTGATCCACCGCAATCTCGACCTCGAGGTTCAGGCGAAGGAAGTGCGCCGCGTGAAGCGCTTCGTCTCCGGCATCGTCTACAACCCGATCACGCTGACCCCCGACCAGACGCTCGCCGACGCCAAGGCGCTGCAGGAACGCTACCGCGTCACGGGCTTCCCGGTGGTCGAGGAGGGCGGACGGCTCGTCGGCATCGTGACGAACCGCGACATGCGGTTCGCCGAGGACGACGCGACGCCGGTGCGGGTGATGATGACCGCCGACAACCTCGCCGTGCTCACCGAGCCGGCCGACCTCGACGAGGCCAAGAGCCTGATGAAGGCGCGGCGCATCGAAAAGCTCCTTGTGACCGACAGGGCGGGCAAGCTCACCGGGCTTCTCACGCTGAAAGACAGCCAGCAGGCGGTGCTGAACCCGGCCGCGTGCATGGACCACCTCGGGCGGCTGAGGGTCGCGGCCGCCTCGACCGTCGGCGATGCGGGCTTCGAGCGCTCCGAACAACTCGTCGACGCGGGGGTCGACATCATCGTGATCGACACCGCCCATGGCCATTCCTCGGCGGTGGCGGAGGCGGTCCGCCGCGCCAAGACCCTCTCGAACGAAGTGCAGATCATCGCCGGCAACGTCGCAACCGCCGAAGCGACCCGCGCGCTCATCGACGCGGGCGCCGACGCCGTGAAGGTCGGGATCGGCCCGGGCTCGATCTGCACCACCCGCATGGTCGCGGGCGTGGGCGTGCCGCAACTCACGGCGATCATGGACTGCGCCGCGGCCGCCGGCGACGTGCCCGTCATCGCCGACGGCGGTATCAAGCTTTCGGGCGATTTTGCCAAGGCCATCGCCGCCGGGGCCTCCTGCGCCATGATCGGCTCGATGCTGGCGGGGACCGACGAAAGCCCCGGTGAGGTCATTCTCTATCAGGGCCGGTCGTTCAAGGCCTACCGCGGCATGGGTTCGCTCGCGGCCATGGCGCGGGGCTCGGCGGACCGGTATTTCCAGAAGGACGCGGCCTCCGACAAGCTCGTTCCCGAAGGCATCGAGGGTCAGGTGCCCTACAAGGGCTCCGCGGGTACGGTCATCCACCAGCTCGTGGGGGGCCTGCGCGCGGCCATGGGCTACACCGGCTCGGCGACGGTCGAAGACATGCGGTCGGGCTGCAGGTTCGTGCGGATCACCGGGGCCGGCCTCAAGGAAAGCCATGTGCACGACATCCAGATCACCCGGGAATCGCCGAACTACCGGACGGGATAGGGCCACGTGACGCCCGCCGCCCGGATTGCCGCGGCCATCGAACTGCTCGACCGCATCTCGGGCGGCGCCCCCGCCGAACAGGCACTCACCACCTGGGCGCGTGGCAACCGCTTCGCCGGCTCCAAGGATCGCGCGGCGATCCGCGACCATGTCTTCGACGCCCTCCGACACCGCTCCAGCTTCGGCGTTCTGGGCGGCGGCGAGGACGGGCGGGCGCTGATGATCGGCGCGCTCCGCGCTGCGGGCCGTGAGCCGGCCGAAGTCTTCACCGGAGAGGGCTACGCGCCCGCGCCGCTCACATCGGAGGAAGCGGCTCACACGCCGCCGCCCGAGGCCGACTGGCCACGCCCCGTCCGGCTCGACTACCCGGCATGGCTGGAAGGTGAACTCGTTCGCAGCCTCGGGGAAGACCTCGAACCGGTGATGGAGGCCCTGAAGACCCGCGCGCCGGTATTCCTGCGCGTCAATGCCGCGCGGACCGACCGCGAGACGGCGAGGGCCACTCTTCTGGAGGACGGCGTCGTCGCGGTCCCCCATCCTCTCGCGTCGACAGCGCTCGAGGTGACCGAAAACGCACGGGCGATCCGCCGGTCGCGCGCCTGGCTCTCCGGCCTCGTGGACTTGCAGGACGCCTCTTCTCAGGCGGTGGTCGAAGCGCTCGGCGCTCCGACAGGGCGGGGCCGCGCCCTCGACTATTGCGCCGGCGGCGGCGGCAAGACGCTCGCGCTCGCCGCCTTCGGCTGGCGTGTGACGGCCCATGACGCCGAGCCTCGTCGGATGGCGGACCTGCCGGCCCGTGCGACGCGCGCCGGCGCCGAAGTGGAAATGGTGGGCGCCGATATGCTCCCCAGGCAGGCGCCCTTCGATCTCGTGCTGGCCGACGCGCCCTGTTCGGGCAGCGGCGCCTGGCGCCGGCAGGCCGAAGCGCGCTGGAGGCTTGTGCCCGAGGGGCTGGACGCGCTCGCCGCCTTGCAGGACACGGTACTCGACGCCGCGGCCGCCCATGTCGCGCCCGGCGGACGGCTCGCCTACGCGACGTGCTCGCTTCTCAGGTGCGAGAACGACGACCGTATCGAGGCGTTTGTCTCTCGCCACTCAGGCTGGCGCAGCCCGCGCTCATATCGGTTCTCGCCGCTCGACGACGGCGACGGGTTCTACCTCTCTCTGCTAGAAAAGTGCTAGGAGAACTCTCCTCTTGGTTGTGATCGCGCGCTGATTTAAGGTCGGATTAAGGAAGATCGGCCGACAGTCACCGGACCGAATCACCGACGGGGAAGCGCTTTGTCTCAACGGGCCGGACCTGCCATCACCCTGGCGCGCACCGCGCTGGGGCTCGCTCCACGGGTCGATGTGCTTACGGCACTTGCCGGAACATGTCTCGTCGGCGCCGCGGTTCTTGGCGGATCGCCCGGCGGTCAGATGCTGCTTTTCGCCGGCGGGGCTGTGGCCGCTCTCGGCGGCCTCGTCGCAATTGTCGGCTGGGCGCGGCAACGCCATCTGCGGGGCTTGCGCTCGATCCTGTCGCGCGTGGTGGAGAACGACGCGGTTCCCTGTCTTGCAGCCGATGCGGAAGGACGGCTCATTCACGCCAACGCCGCGGCGCGGGAGCGTTATGCCCCGGCGGGGGACGCCACGCTCGTCTCCGTGGTGTCCGACCTCGTGGCTTCGCCCGGCCCGCTTCTCCACCGCCTGCGCGCGCGTGCGGAGGACGCTGGGGCGGCCACCGAGGACGTGGTGCTGCGCCGGGGCTACCTGCGCCTGGCGGTCCACGCGCTCGGAGCAGATTGCAGCCTCTGGCGCCTCGAGGACATGGCTGACAGGCCGACTGCGAGGGGGGACGGCGAGACGATCAGCCTGCCGATGTTCACCATCACCAAGGCCGGCACGGTACCGACGACGAACGAGGCGTTCTGCCGCCTCGTCGGGCCGCGGCGCGAGCAGCTCTCCGACATCGTCGCCGACCCGCCGGTTCGCAGTGGCGCTGTCCATCTGATTCTGGGCGATGCCGGCCCCTTCCGGGCGATGCTCCACGAAGAGACCAGCGCTTCGGGGCGGCGCGAGGTCTATGTCCTCCCGGCCGTCGAAGCGGTCGCGCCTGCGAGCGACTGGCAGTTCTTCGACGCGCTGCCCGTGGCGATGCTGAAGATCGCGCGGTCCGGTGATGTGCAGATGGCCAACCGTCTCGCGCGCGAGCTTCTCGCCCACCGCGCACCGCTCGGCAGCCATCTGTCCGACCTCGTCGAGGGTCTCGGCCGCCCCGTGAGCGACTGGCTCGACGACGCCAC
>Ga0102941_1001620_pt1 | contig 10538 bp, 9 predicted proteins | sample SalPonR2_C_D2_MG_FD_79281 | JGI IMG/M metagenome (GOLD analysis project Ga0102941, IMG submission 79281) | Salt pond soil microbial communities from South San Francisco under conditions of wetland restoration - Salt Pond MetaG R2_C_D2_MG | ecosystem: Environmental > Aquatic > Marine > Intertidal... | reverse complement strand
GGTGTGCCGAGGGCCAGCGACGCGATCAGCCACGGATAGGCCGGGCCCGGCAGGTTCAGCAACAGCCCAAGCGCCGGTGCGGCCGCCACCAGCGGCAGGCCGGTGGTGATCCAGTGGGCCAGCGCCTTCATGCTGGCCAGCCCTTCCAGCGGCACCGGAGAGGTGGCGATCAGGTCGAGCGTTCCGTCCTCCCAATCCAGCTGAAAGATGCGATCCAGCGACAAAAGGCAGGCCAAAAGCGCGCCAAGCCACAAGATGCCCGGCGCGATGTCGGACAGAACCGTGGTGTCGGGTCCGATGCCAAAGGGCACCAGCGTGGTGAAGATCAAGAAGAACGCAAGGCTCAGTCCAAAGCCGCCGCCCGCCCGGATCGCGAGCGCCAGATCCCGCCGCAGCAGCCCGATCATGTCGGCGCCTCTTCGAATCCGTCGCCGAACGGGTCATCGGCGCGGATGCCCTTGGCGACAAAGGGTGTGACGTCGAACGTGACAGCCTCGGGCAGGCCAAGGTCGATATGGGTGGCGATGATCGCGGCCCCGCCACCGGCCAGATGCGCGGTCACCGCGGCGGCAAAGCGCGCCACGTTCTGCGTGTCGAGCGAGACCGTCGGTTCATCCAGGCACCAGATCGGGCGCTGCGTCACCAACAGGCGCGCCAGAGACAGGCGGCGTTTCTGTCCTGCCGACATCTCGCCCGCGCGGCGATCCAGCAGCGGGGTCAGGTCAAAGGCATCCACCGCCGCCGCGATGTCGCGCGTGCCGAACACACCGGCCCAGAAGCCCAGGTTTTCCGCGACGCTCAGCTGCGCCTTCAGCCCGTCGGCATGGCCTGCATAGGCGATCGCATCCTCGGCGCACTCGATCTGCCCGGCCAGGGGGGGCGTCAGCCCGGCCAGCGTGCGCAACAGCGTGGTCTTGCCGGCCCCGTTTGGCCCGCGCAAGATCAAGGCGGCCCCGGACGCGACCTCGAACGTCACCCCGGCAAGGATCTGGGCAGGCCCGCGGGCGCAGGCAAGGTCTTTCACGCGGATCATCATGACCTTAGCGGTATCCGATCCGCGCGGGCAGGGGAAGCGGCCCGCGTCAGGGGGGGCGGACAGCCACGATCGTGGGCTTTGACACGGCAATGATCCCCAAGACCCCAAGCGGCACCCCGTGCGCCTGCAGGGCAGAAACCCTACCGGAAAAAATGCGCAAAGTGCGATCTGGTCCCGGGGTCGGCGGCAGGGGGGGCAGCCCCGAGCTTCATGGCCAGCGGTTTTGCGCGCTTGCGGGGGCCGGGCGGCGCGGCTATATCGGCCCCCGATCCTAAAAGACCGGAGAGAGACCCATGGCTGGCCACTCAAAATGGGCAAATATCCAGCACCGCAAAGGGCGCCAGGACAAGCTGCGCTCGAAACTGTTTTCCAAGCTTGCCAAGGAAATCACCGTGGCCGCCAAGATGGGCGACCCGGATCCTGACAAGAACCCGCGCCTGCGCCTTGCCGTGAAAGAGGCGAAATCGCAATCGGTGCCCAAGGACGTGATCGACCGCGCGATCAAGAAATCGCAAGGCGGCGACGCCGAGAATTACGAGGAAATCCGGTACGAGGGCTATGGCCCCAACGGGGTGGCGGTGATCGTCGAGGCGATGACCGACAACCGCAACCGCACCGCATCGGTGGTGCGCTCGACCTTTGGCAAGAACGGCGGCAACCTGGGCGAAACAGGATCGGTCGCGTTCATGTTCGACCGCAAGGGGCAGGTGACCTATCCGGTCGAGGCAGGCGATGCCGACACGATCATGATGGCCGCGATCGAGGCCGGCGCGGAAGACGCCGAAAGCTCGGACGAGGAACACGTGATCTGGTGCGCCGATACCGACCTGAGCGAGGTCGCCAACGCGCTTGAGGCCGAGCTGGGTGAAAGCACATCGACCAAGTTGGTCTGGCGGCCCACCACCACGACGGAACTGGGCCTTGAGGATGCGCAAAAGCTGATGAAGCTGATCGAGGCGCTGGAGGACGATGACGACGTGCAGACCGTCACCGCGAATTTCGAGATTTCCGACGAGGTGATGGAACAGCTTTCGGCCTGAGCCGGACGATGTTGCCAGGGTTTTCACACCCCGCCCCGTCCCGGGCGGGGTGTTTTTCGTTGCGTCGCCGTGATGTCGGTATGCAACGGCATACAATTTTGTCGCACACAGCGCCTTAGGCCTTGATCGCAAGGGCAGGGGATGGCATCTGCCAAGGTGATATGACGTTCCCCACATGACCGGATGAAGGGAGGCCCCCATGCCTATCACCGTCGGACACGACAGCGCGAAAACCCGCAAGACCCTCAAGGTCGGCGACAAGTCCTACGCCTATTATTCCATCGCGGCCGCCGAAGCGGCGGGGCTGGGCGATTTCTCGAAACTGCCCGCAGCGTTGAAGGTGGTTCTGGAAAACATGCTGCGCTTTGAAGACGGCAAGACCGTCAGCGTCGATGACATCAAGGCATTTTCCACCTGGGCCGCGCAGGGTGGCCAGAACCCGCGCGAGATCGCCTATCGCCCGGCACGCGTCTTGATGCAGGATTTCACCGGCGTTCCCGCCGTGGTGGACCTGGCCGCGATGCGCGACGGGATCAAGGCGCTGGGCGGTGACCCGCAGAAAATCAATCCGCTCAACCCGGTGGATCTGGTCATCGACCATTCGGTGATGATTGACGAGTTCGGCAACCCGCGCGCGTTCCAGATGAACGTGGACCGCGAATACGAGCGCAACATGGAACGCTATACCTTCCTGAAATGGGGTCAGAACGCGTTCAACAACTTCCGCGTCGTGCCGCCGGGCACCGGCATCTGCCACCAGGTCAACCTGGAATACCTGTCGAAAACCGTCTGGTCCGACACCGATCAATCCGGTGACATGGTCGCCTATCCCGACACGCTGGTGGGCACCGACAGCCACACCACCATGGTCAACGGCGCTGCCGTTCTGGGCTGGGGCGTGGGCGGCATCGAGGCCGAGGCCGCGATGCTGGGTCAGCCGATCTCGATGCTGATCCCCGAGGTCGTGGGCTTTGAGCTGACCGGCCGCATGATGGAAGGCACCACCGGCACCGACCTGGTGCTGAAAGTGGTCGAGATGCTGCGCGAACGCGGTGTCGTGGGCAAGTTCGTGGAATTCTACGGCGAAGGTCTGGATCACCTGCCGCTGGCCGACCGCGCGACGATCGCCAACATGGCGCCCGAATACGGCGCGACCTGCGGCTTCTTCCCCATCGACGGCGAAACCCTGCGCTACCTGCGCAACACCGGCCGCGAGGAAGACACCCTGGCGCTGGTCGAGGCCTATGCCAAGGAAAACGGGTTCTGGCGCGGTGCGGATTACGCGCCCGTTTACACCGACACCCTGCATCTGGACATGGGCACCATCGTTCCCGCGATCTCGGGTCCGAAACGGCCGCAGGATTACGTCAAGCTAACCGATGCCAAGGCCGCCTTCACCAGGGAAATGGCCGAGACCTTCAAACGCCCCATGGGCAAGGACGTGGCGGTCGCCGGCGAAGACTACACGATGAATTCGGGCAAGGTGGTGATCGCGTCGATCACGTCGTGCACCAACACGTCGAACCCCTACGTGATGATCGGCGCGGGCCTGGTGGCGCGCAAGGCCGCCGCACTGGGCCTGGATCGCAAGCCCTGGGTCAAGACCTCGCTGGCGCCCGGATCGCAGGTCGTGTCCGCCTACCTGGAGGCCGCGGGCCTGCAAGAAGACCTCGACAAGATCGGCTTCAACCTCGTGGGCTACGGCTGCACAACGTGCATCGGCAACTCCGGACCGCTGCAAAAGGAAATCTCCGAGGCCATCGCGGAGGGCGACCTGGTGGCAACCAGCGTTCTGTCGGGCAACCGCAACTTCGAAGGCCGAATTTCGCCCGACGTTCGCGCCAACTATCTGGCCTCGCCGCCGCTCGTGGTGGCCTATGCGCTGGCGGGCACGATGGACATCAACCTTGCCACCGACCCGATCGCACAGACCCCCGATGGCAAGGATGTCTACCTCAAGGACATCTGGCCCACCTCCAAGGAAGTGGCGGACATGGTCGAAGCGACCGTGACCCGCCAGGCCTTCCAGGAGAAATACGCCGACGTCTTCAAGGGCGACGAGAAATGGCAGGGCGTCAGCGTCCCGCAGCAAGAAACCTATGACTGGCCTGCAACCTCGACCTATGTGCAGAATCCTCCCTATTTCCAGGGCATGTCGGCCGAGCCCGGCACCATCTCGAATATCGAGGGCGCACGCGTTCTGGCGCTTCTGGGCGACATGATCACGACCGACCACATCAGCCCGGCCGGATCGTTCAAGGATACCACGCCCGCCGGCAAGTACCTGGTCGAACGGCAGGTTCCGCAGCGGGAATTCAACTCCTACGGGGCGCGGCGCGGCAACCACCAGATCATGATGCGCGGCACGTTCGCCAATATCCGCATCAAGAACGAGATGCTGGACGGGGTCGAGGGCGGCTACACGCTCGGGCCGGACGGGCAGCAGTCCTCGATCTTTGATGCCGCCATGGCCTATCAGGCCGAAGGCACGCCGCTGGTCATCTTCGGGGGTGAGCAATACGGCGCAGGGTCCAGCCGCGACTGGGCGGCCAAGGGCACGGCGCTTTTGGGCGTGAAGGCCGTGATTGCCGAAAGCTTCGAGCGGATCCACCGGTCGAACCTCGTCGGCATGGGGGTGATCCCGTTCGAATTCACCGGCGGCGATACCCGCAAATCGCTGGGCCTCAAGGGCGACGAGACGGTCTCGATTGCCGGGCTCGACGATGTGACCCCGCTGGCCGAGGTGCCCTGCACGATCACCTACGGCGACGGCACGGTGAAAGAGATCACGCTGAAATGCCGGATCGATACGGGTATCGAGATCGAATACATCGAACATGGCGGCGTGCTGCACTACGTGCTGCGCGATCTGGCAAAGGCGCCTCTGGCCGCAGAATAACGCGGCCGCGCAACACGCATGAAAAGCCCCGGTCATCGCGACCGGGGCTTTTTTCGTCGGCGGGGTCGGGGCGGGCCACGGGGGCCGCGTGCTCAATCCTGATCGGGCGTTTCGGAAAATCTCACATCCATCAGGCGCGCCTGGCCAGTCGCCAGTTGAAAGAGCTGTCTTGGAAACTGGTTTATCTCGGACATCCCGCGCAGCATCTTCTGGCGCAGTTTGCCCATGCGGGTGAGGTTCATGGCCTTGCCCAACGGCGAAATGTCTGAGCTGTAGGTATAGGCCTGCTGCGTCGCCACGGCCGGGACGATGATGGCCGGGTTCAGCGCGACGCGGATGGGCGATACCGTGTCGTTGAACAGGAAATGGTCGATGGGAACGCGGTAGCGGCCGCGATGGGCCAGCGCCAGCCGCGCGCCGTCACGCGTCAGGATATAGGCCCCCCCGCCCAGGTGGCGCGACCGCATCGGGTGCAGCGCGCGGCCCGACGGCGTGCGGCCGATCTCGGGCGCCAGCAAGACCCGCGAGATGCCGTCGTTGAATTTCTCGAGCTTGACGGCGTTGCATTCCGGCGGAATCCACGCCGTATCCGACAGAAGATCGGTGATGTCGGCGGCAAGGAAGATGTCATCCTCGAGGAACAGGGCGTGCGTTGCGTCGCTGTCCAGAAACGCCGACCAGGCCCGGGTGTGGCTGACCGTGCAGGCCCGGTCGCCCAGGCCCAGCTGTCCCAGCGGTCCATGCGCGCGCACGACCTGCGCGATCTCGGCCTCGGTCGCCGACCGGGCATCGCAGGCGGACTGGCGGATGAACGCAACGCCCCGTTCGGCCAGGTGCGCGCCGATCCGCTCCAGCCTGTCGGGGCGTCGATCCAGATTGATCACATATGCGGGGATGGCCTGGGTCATCGTGGGATCGGATGTCTCACGACCTTGAACCCCGTGCAAGGGGCGCCTATCAGGAGGGGTGCTGCAATTTATTGGCAGACAGCCATTTTGGTTTTGGAATTTTGCCCGATGTGGCCATCGTATGTAATCAATCTGGCCGACAACACGCGTCGGATGGAAAACAGCGCCCGGCAATTGGATCAAGCCGGCGTGCCGTGGCACCGGATCGACGGTGTCAACGGGTGGCAGTTGAGCGCTGACGAAATCAACCGGGTTTATGATTCCGAACGCAATGCACGCCATGCAAAGCATCAGCTCGTTCCGCCGGAAATCGGCTGCTACCTCAGCCATATCGCGGCATGGAGGGCGGTCGCGGACGGTGACGCAGAAGGGGGCTTCATCTTTGAGGATGATTTTGCAACCGATGACACACTGGCGGACAAACTGCGCTTGTTGAGTGAGCCGCAAACCGATTGGGATATGGTGAAGTTGTTTTCATTCGACCCCGCTCAGCGGATGCTGAGCGAGACACCCCTTGGCCCGTATCGGCTTGGCATTCCCTATCGGGTACCGACCTGTCTGATCGGATACGGATTGACCAAATCCGCCGCGAGGCATTTGGCGGATCGGGCGTTGCCGTTCTTTCGCCCGGTTGACGAGGATCAGAAATTCGTCTGGGAGACCGGCCTTCGCGTCGGTTTGATCTTGCCTCCGCCGATTTTGGTTGGCGAGCAGGAAGCGGCAACAGGTACGACCGGCGCAGCACGCCGCGCCTTGCGGTCGGGTCGTTCGTTGCTGGGTCAGACATTGCATAACGCGCGATACCAGTTGGATTATTCCCTCAAACTTCGGCGGCATCGGCGAAACGAGTATTCAAGCCGATGACGGCATGGGGTTGCCTGCTTCGGCGTCGGAGACTACGCCCTCGGGACGCGACCCAGGACATACCGGCTGCGCATCAGCTTCTGGCGGAGACACATGGCAGACTATGACACCGGGCCCGTTGCCCTGATCATCAACATGGCGCGCGCGACCGAACGCATGGGGTTCATGGCGGCGCAGATGTCGGCGTTGGGTCTTGCCTTTGAGCGGATCGAGGCGGTCACGCCCGACACCTTGACGCCGCCCGCTCAAGACCCGGTCTGGCATCGCTGGCAGCGTCCGATGCGGGTGACCGAGATGGCGCTGTGCGCCTCTCATGCGGCAGCCTGGGCGCGGGTGGAGACGCTTGGCAGGCCCTGTCTGGTGCTGGAGGATGACGCCGTTCTGGCAGCGCATCTGCCCGATTTCCTGAAGTCCGTCATGGACCTGGACGGCGTTGACCATATCAGCCTTGAAACCCGCAGCCGCAAGAAACTGGTGAGCAGGGCCCTGCATCCGGCGGCCCCGATGCGGCGCATGTATCAAGATCGCACCGGGGCGGCGGCCTATGTCGTCTGGCCCTCGGGGGCGACGAAACTGCTGGCGGAAATGCGACGGGCGGCGGCCCCGGCGGATGCGCTGATCTCGTCCACCTACGCGATGGCAAGCTACCAGGCCGACCCGGCCCTGTCGGTGCAGCTCGATCAATGTGCAGCCTACGGCGTGCCGCAGGCGATACCGACCACCTCTCAGATCGACGCGGTGAAAAAGCCGCCTTTGGGCGATCAGACGCCCGGCGAAAGGCGCGCCTTTCGGACCCGCCGCATTCTGGCGCAACTGCACATGGGCGCGCGGCACCTGCGCTACGCCGCCGTGGCGCAACGGTTGTATATCGCTCCGGCGGGGCCTTGGGCCGAGGTCGATCCTCAGCGCACCAGCGCGTCCGGATCATAAGACTGCGACACCCAATCCTCGAACCCGATACCGGTGTCTGCATGGGCGGCCGCATAGGCGTCGAGCATGCCGTGAATGACCCCCGCCTTGCCACGCGACACATGCCCATAGCGCCAGCTGAAGGCCTGCCGCGCCCGGGACAACGGCTCGCCCTCGATGACATGACGGTACAAGGTCGCCGCCAGCCCCGTGCGATCGGAACCCGATTTGCAATGCACCAACATGGGTTTGGGCATGTCGCGCAGTTGCGCCACCAGCTCCAGAAGATCTGAGGGCGACGGCAGCACCGTGCTGCGCAGTGCCAGAAAGCGCAGTTCCAGACCAAGCTCCGCGCATGCATCCCGTTCGAGAAGCGTGGCCACGCTGTCTGCCTCACCGCGCAGCGACAGGACCGATGTCACACCCAACGCCCTGGCGCGTTTGAGGGTCCGGTATCCGGGATGCCCGGATCGGAACAGCTCTGCGTTCACCTTGTGGAAATTCGGAAGCATGGCGCGCAGCCACGCATGATCCGACACCCAGTAGAGCCGAAATCTCTGCCACCATCCGGGCTTGGCTGGTGTTTGGGTCGAACTGTTCAACGGTTCACGCTGCTCCCTCGGGGTCGACATCGGCCGATCCTGTCTGACACACCAATGTTTCGCCTGCGCCATACCCGTTCAGCCCATCCATATGGCCTCGTGGCATGCCGGTATCATCCGACACATCGCCCGCCGTTTTGTGGATGAGTGTACCGGGCTTTCGCCCAAGACAGGCCCGGGGGCGCAGATCGCCGATCGTATCCGAATGCAATGGGCCGACCCTTGCTTGTATTGACTGCGAGGCAGCTATCACGGCACCGTCGAAAAAGGCAAGTTCGGGGCTGGGGATACGGGCAGGTTCGCCCGGCCTTTGGACAGGCGCGCGACAGCCCCGATGGGAAGGACGGCACACACATGAAGGGGTTTCCCGATCTTCCCCCGCTTTGGCTGCTTCTTGGTTTGATTGTCGTGTGGGGGTTTGCGAAATTCCTGCCGCTTGCCGAGGTCTTTGGCCCATGGGCGCAGCCCCTGGCGATCGCCCTTTGGGGCGTCGGGGTCGGGCTGGTCATCTGGTCGGCTGTCTGGTTCTGGCGCAAGAAAACCACCATCGAACCGCATCACGACCCCGAGGTGCTGATCGTCGAAGGCCCCTACAAGATCAGCCGCAACCCCATCTATCTGGGCATGCTGGTCATCCTGACCGGGTCCGTTCTTTGGTACGGGGCGCTTGGCCCGGTCTGGGTCCCGCCCGTATTCGCATGGATCGTGACGGTCCGCTTCATCCGTCCGGAGGAACAGGCCCTGGTGCGCCGTTTCGGTCAGGAGGCCTCGGAGTACCTGGGTGCAACACGCCGGTGGCTCTAGGCATCGGGCTGGACAATGGGCTTGTAACGGAGTCTCGCAAAGGCTTGATTGGCAAGTGTCCGGAGTGCGCGCTACCTCTGGTCCAACATGCTCGCAACGGGACACAAGATGTCGCTCAAAACACCCTTAGCCATTCTCACAGCCCTTGCCTTGTGCGGTCCGGCTCTTGCGCAGGACACTGTGCAAACCGGGCCCGTCGTGGTCGAGTTGTTCACGTCGCAGGGCTGCGCCGCATGCCCGCCGGCAGATGCGCTGTTGGCCGAACTGGCGAACCGTGACGATGTCATCGCGCTGTCGCTTCACGTGGATTACTGGGATTATATCGGATGGGCCGATACGTTTGCAGCGCCCGAATTCACCCAGCGCCAGTATGGGTACGGACGTGCCGCAGGATCGACGATGGTCTACACGCCGCAGATGATCGTGGGCGGGCAGGATGTCGTGGCCGGGTCGCGGTCGATGGCGGTGGCCGATCTCATACAGGCACATCAGGCCGCGCCGTATCCCGTTACCATCACGATTGAGACTGTCGGCGGCGCCCATATTGTGCGGGCCGACGCGACAATGCCCCCGCCACGGCCCGAAATGGTCGTGCAACTGGTCAGCTTCACACCGCACCAGCTGGTGGACATCACCCGCGGCGAGCGGGCGGGATCTTCGGTCGATTTCCACAATATCGTCACCACCTGGCAGGCGGTTGCCGATTGGGATGGTGCCGCACCGCTGGAGTTGCGGCTGGAACAGGCTGGCGACTCGCGCCAGGTGGTCATTGTCCAGGTGGCGAATTACGGCCCGATCGTAGGGGCCGCGCGCGTGGATTGAGCCCCGCCGCCCGAGTTGAGGGTCAGGGATCATCCTCGCGGGCGGGGTCTGGTTCATGGGGTGGAAAATTGAGCGCCTGTCGCGCCGGTTTCCACCGTCGGTGCACCCAAAGCCATTGTTCGGGCCGGGCCCGGATGCGCGCCGCAAGACTGTCGTTGAGCGCCTGCGTCATCTGCCTGGCATCGGTATGGGGCAGGGGGGCTTCGACGGTCACCGTGAAGTCGATCCCGTTCTCCTGGCGCTCGGCATAGATCGGCACCAGCAGCGCATCGTATTTCAGCGCCATTTCCCCCGCCGACAGGACCGTGGGGGCCGGTTTGCCGAGGAAATCCAGCAACTCGCCATCTCCGAAATACTGGTCGATCAAAATGGCGCCCTGTCCGCCGTCGCGCAGGTTCTTGACAAAGCCCGCCAAGCCCCGGCGGTCGCGGGCAAAGGCAGGCCCGCCGACCCCTTCGACCGAGGCCACGTAATGTTCGTTGAAATAGGGGTTGTTCATCAGACGGTAGAGCCCGCCCATCTCGTAGCCGCGCACGTTCATGGCGGCGCGCGCGGCCTGATAATTCCCGAAATGGCCTGACACGAACAGGATCGGCCGGCCCTGGGTGCGGGCCTCTTCGCAGGCCTGCCATCCGGGTCCCTTGGGCTGCCACC
>Ga0102941_1001619_pt1 | contig 10547 bp, 10 predicted proteins | sample SalPonR2_C_D2_MG_FD_79281 | JGI IMG/M metagenome (GOLD analysis project Ga0102941, IMG submission 79281) | Salt pond soil microbial communities from South San Francisco under conditions of wetland restoration - Salt Pond MetaG R2_C_D2_MG | ecosystem: Environmental > Aquatic > Marine > Intertidal... | reverse complement strand
CATCCAGTATTTGGAAAAATGGATATTCCAAGATGGTATGACAGAGACTATGATGGTGCCATTGAAGGTGGGGATGAGTTAGTCATTAGTGATAAAGTATTAGCTATTGGTATCTCACAAAGAACTGATGCAAAAGCCATTGATCAATTAGCAAAAAATATATTCAGCCATAACCAAAGTTTTGAAACAATTTTAGCCTTTGATATTCCAAAGATTAGAGCGTTTATGCATTTAGATACAGTCTTTACTATGGTTGATTATGATAAGTTCACCATTCATCCAGAGATAGAAGGGCCTTTAACAGTTTATTCGATTAAAAAAGGTGATAATGGTGATTTAGTTTATAAAGAAGAGACCATGGAACTTGATAAACTATTAGCAAAATATCTAGAATTAGACCATGTTGAACTCATTCGATGTGGTGGTGAAAAAGGAATTGATGCTTCAAGAGAACAATGGAATGATGGATCTAATACATTGGCTATTGCACCAGGAGAAGTTATAGTATATTCTAGAAACCATATTACTAATCAATTATTAAGAGATCAAGGAGTCAAGTTACATGTTATTCCTTCATCTGAGTTATCCCGTGGTCGTGGTGGCCCAAGATGTATGTCTATGCCACTGGAAAGAGAAAGTTTGTAAATTATAAAAAAATATAAAAGGTTTATCTAATTTTAAAAAGGAGGCAACAAAAATGGCAATTAACTTAAGAGGAAGAAGCTTTATAACACTAAAGGATTTTACACCACAAGAAATTAATTATTTACTGGATTTATCTGCAGATTTAAAAGCAAAGAAAAGAGCAGGTATTAAAGGTAACTTATTAGAAGGTAAGAATATTTGTTTGTTATTTCAAAAATCATCTACAAGAACAAGATGTGCTTTTGAAGTAGGCGCTTATGATGAAGGCGCAAATGTAACGTACTTAACAAACAGTCAAATGGGTAAGAAAGAAACTGTTGAAGATACTGCAAGAGTTTTAGGAAGATACTATGATGGTATTGAGTTTAGAGGCTTCAAACAATCAGATGTTGATGCATTAGCTGAGCACTCTGGTGTACCAGTATGGAATGGTTTAACAGATCTTTACCATCCAACACAAATTTTAGCAGATATGTTAACAATAAAAGAAAACATTGATAAGCCTTTAAATAAAGCAAAATTCGTTTTCGTAGGTGATGCACGAAATAACATGGGTAACTCTTTACTTATTGGTGCAGCAAAATTAGGTATGCACTTTGTTGCGTTAGCGCCTAAAGAATTATGGCCTGAAGATGAACTTGTAAATGAAATGCGTGAAGTTGCTAAGGAAACAGGTGCAATCATTGAGTTAACCGATGACATTGATGAAGCGGTTATAAATGCAGATGCTATTTATACTGATGTATGGGTTTCAATGGGTGAAGAGCATTTATTTGAAGAGAGAATTAACTTATTAAAAGACTACCAAGTAAATGCTGAAATGATGGCAAAAACTGGTAACGAGAACACAATTTTTATGCACTGTTTACCAGCATTCCATAATGATGAAACAGAAGTTGGCAAAGAAATCAAAGAAAAGTTTGGTTTAGATGCAATGGAAGTAACGGATGATGTATTTGAAGGAAAAAATTCAGTCGTATTTGATGAAGCCGAAAATAGAATGCACACGATTAAAGCAGTAATGGTTGCAACAGCAGGAAACTTATAAAAAAGGAGGCGTGATGAAGGATAAAATAGTCGTAGCATTAGGTGGTAATGCCCTTGGCAAGACACCTAAAGAACAAAGAGCACTTGTAAAAAACACAGCAAAGCCTATTGTAGATTTAATTGCTAATGGCCATGAAGTCATTTTAGCCCATGGGAATGGTCCACAAGTCGGTATGATTAACTTAGCAATGGAAACATCACATACAAGTGGTGCAGGTACGCCTGAAATGCCGTTTCCAGAATGTGGTTCTATGAGCCAAGGGTATATAGGTTATCATTTACAAAATGCCATTAGAGAAGAGCTTTTAAATAGAGATATGAATATTCCAGTAGCAACAGTGGTAACTCAAGTATTAGTTGATGAAAATGACGAAGCTTTTGAAAAACCATCAAAGCCAATTGGTAGTTTTTATTCAGAAGATGAAGCAAAGAAATTAACGGCAACAAAGGGCTATACAATGATTGAAGATGCAGGGCGAGGTTACAGAAGAGTTGTACCTTCTCCCAAACCAATTGATGTCATTGAAAAAGAAACTGTTAAGACACTTGTTGAAGCAAACAATGTAGTGATCACTGTTGGTGGTGGCGGTATACCAGTTGTGAAAGATGGTAATGGTTTAAAAGGTGTACCAGCAGTAATTGATAAAGATTTTGCTAGTGCAAAAGTAGCTGAATTACTAGATGCAGATTATCTAATCATTTTAACAGCCGTTGAAAAAGTTGCTATTAACTTTGGTCAACCAGATGAAAAGTGGTTAAGTGAAATGGATATCGCAACAGCAGAAGAATATATTGAAGCAGGACACTTTGCACCAGGTTCAATGTTACCAAAGGTAGAAGCATGTTTAGCCTTTGCTAAATCTAAAAAAGGAAGAAAAGCTTTAATTACTTCTTTAGATAAAGCTGAAGAAGGTATTGAAGGTAAAACAGGTACATTAATTCAACAGTAAAGTTGATTATTTTAAAATCCTAGTGTAAATACACTAGGATTTTTTGTATTTATTGTCATTTTAATATATAATAAAGATATACTGTATTCTGTATAAAGTATTATGAGGTGTTTATGAAAAGCTTAGAAATACAAGCACATGGAAAGATTAATTTAGCATTAGATATTGTCGGGAAATATGACAATGGGTACCACGCAGTAGATATGATTATGCAAAAGATAAATTTGCATGATACCCTTATCTGCGAAAAAAATGAAAAGGATATTGTTATTCATTGTGATCATAAAGATGTCCCCCTTGATGAGAGTAATCTCATAACGAAAGCTATTCAAGGTGTAAAGAGTTATTTAGGGGTAGATTATGGTCTAGAAATAACCTTAGAAAAAAATATTCCGGTAAGTGCTGGTCTTGGTGGTGGTTCATCAGATGCTGCTAGTGCAATAAAAGCTTATAATAGTTTATATGAATTAGGCCTTACAAAAGAAGAAATGCAAAGGATTGGTCAGTCTGTTGGTGCAGATGTGCCTTTCTTTTTTGAAAGCGATTGTTGTCGGGCGTCAGGTATCGGTGAAGTATTAAAACCTATAAAAGGATTGGATATGGGTTGGATTGTTTTATGTAAACCAAATATCAGTGTATCCACTGCAGAAGTCTATCAAGGGTTACATTATCCACTGATTCTTTCCCACCCAAATGTTGATGCCATGGCACAAGCACTTAACGAAAAAAATCTAGAGGGTGTTTCCAAAAATCTAGGAAATGTTTTGGAGCAGGTGACTTTAAAAAGGTATTCTTCTGTTAGAGAAATCAAAGAAAAGTTGATACAATCAGAAGCTTTAGGTGTACTCATGAGTGGCAGTGGACCAACAGTTTTTGCCATATTTAAGGATTATAGTAGTGGGCATAAGGTTTACAAAAAATTAAGTAATATTTATAGCGAAACTTATTTGACGAGAAGTTTTAATGGAGGGAATTATGAATAGTATAAATGGTTATAAACCCTTAGGGAACATAGTTTATGAAAGTTTAAAGGAATCCATACTCAATGGTTCATTGAAACCAGGAGAAAAATTAATGGAAAGTAGAATTGCTGAAGACTTAGGTGTGAGTAGAACACCGGTAAGAGAAGCCATTCGAAAATTAGAAAAAGAGAAATATGTAAAAATGATCCCTAGAAAAGGTGCTTATGTTGAAGACTTAACGATGGAAGATATTTTAGAAGTTTTGGAAATTAGAATTGTACTTGAAGGATTAGCTTCTAAATTAGCTGCTAGAAATATCTCTGATGAAATGAAGTTGAAAATTCAAAGAAATATTGAAAATTTTGATAATGCTTCAAGTGAGCTGGATCGAAAAGAATTAATCTCTTTAGATGAAAAGTTCCACCATATTATTTATCAATCATCTGGCAATAAGAAATTGAATGAAATTGTACGGGAATTACAAGACCAATTTCAACGCTTTAGATTAAGTTATTTTAGTGAGTTAAGTAGCTATATGAAGTTAGCAAATTCTCATAATAAACTTTACGAAGCAATTATTAGTGGGGATGAAGTGTCTGCTGAAAAATATGCAAAAGAGCATATTGAAGAAATTAGAGACAATATTATTTCTTGGAAGTCAAATAATGAGTAAAGCAGTACTTTTAAATATCAAATCTGATATTGTTCAAAATGATGAGAAAGATCAAATAGAATTTTCGTCAGATGGTACGTATTATGAAAAAAATAATAAAAAATATTTATCATATGATGAAACAGAATTGACGGGTATGGCAGGTAGCCGTGTGGTTTTAATTATTCATAAAGAAAAAGTTGAGATGCACCGATTTGGTACCACAAAGGCTAAAATGGTATTTAAACTGGGAGAAAAAACAAAAACGAATTATAAAACCCCTTATGGCTTATTTAAAATGGAGGTCATAACCCATCAATTAATTGTTAATCTGAACAAAGGTTACATAAAAATAGATTATGACCTTAATATAAAGGGGCTTTCAGAAGGCCATAACAAGTTAAGTATTAATATTAAACAATCCTAGCGTGAAGCTTAGGATTTTTGTTTTGTGAAAACAAAGGTAATAATAAAAAGAGTGAGGAAAGTATGTATATTAAACAAGATAATATTAACAAAATACAAGAAAAATTTTTTTACGGGTGGATAATTGTTCTGATTTCAGCATTAACAGCTTTTTTTAGTGCTCCGGGACAAACCTATTTTATTTCAGGATTTATTGATTTTTATATTGAAACCTTTGATTTAACGAGAACCACTGTTTCTCAGTATTATTCTTTAGCAACATTAACTGCTGGTTTAATGTTACCCTTTGTTGGTAGGTTTATTGATAACCATGGGGAAAGACGTTTAAGCTTAATTATTGGTATGTCATTAAGTTTGGTTTGCATTTTCACCGGATTAATGTTCAGCCCTTTTTTACTTATTATTAGCTTTTTTCTTTTGAGATTATTAGGTCAAGGGTCAATGACCCTATTATCAAACGTAGTAGTACCCAAATGGTTTTTTAAAAAGAGAGGATTCGCTTTAAGTTTAATCACTGTTGGTAGTGTTGTGGGATCGATATTCATTCCACCGCTAAATACCTTAATTAATCTAAAATATGGTTGGCGTATGTCTTGGTACATTTGGTCTGCTTTGTTAGCATTTATTTTCATACCCATTGTTTATTTCTTTCTAATCAATCAACCGGAAGATGTTGGGTTGTTGAGTGATAATGAAAATGTTCAAGAGCAAAAGAATAATAAAGTGGTACACGCCTTGATCTACCAATGGACTTTATCAGAAGTTTTAAAAACAAGAAGTTTCTGGCTAATGGCCGTTGCCTCATCTGTTCCTGCTTTAGTGAATACTGGATTATTCTTTCACTTATATTCTATTATAGAATTAAAGGGCATGCCCATAACCATGGCTGCGCTTATTTTAAGTCTCTATGGTGGTTTATCCTTTGTCTTTAGTTTGATTTCGGGTTATGTAGCAGATCGTGTGAATCCAAGGTATCTAATTTTTGGTAGTTTTATCTATCAAATTTTCAATATCCTCTTATTAAATTATCTATCGACTACTTTATTGGCCATTATTTTTGGTGTAAATATGGGTATCATCGCTGGGATTCAAGGCGTCAGCTTTCGGACCATATGGCCCAACTACTTTGGCAAAGAAAACCTGGCAAGTATTAGTAGTTTCCGAATGACTATGATGGTCATTGCTTCTTCTATTAGTCCCTTGTTAATTGGCGTATTATATGACCATTTTAAAGGTTATTCAGAGGCCTTGATGCTCATGGCAATCCTATCAGCCCTAGCAGGTTTATTAGCCCTTATGGCTAAAAAACCTGAAGCGCCAGAAATAGCTTAGCAATCAATACCCCAATCATCTAAAGCTTTCTTAATGGAACGATTCATTTCTTTAAAAAAATCACTGTTGATTTTTCTATTATAGAAAGCTTTAGCAAAGTTATCATTTGGGTGGTTTCTTTTAAATACTTTTTCTTTAGCCTGAAACATTTCTAAAATTTCCTCATCAGACAGCACCCTATAGGTTTCATGAGAGACAACAAATTCTTTATTAAAGCGGTTTCTTTTCTTAGGCATCTTGTCATAATGACCTAAGACAACCATGGTACAAGGGAAAACATATTTAGGAAGATTTAGAATTTCTTGATGTTTCTCAAAATTTTCCATGATGTCTCCTATATAACAGGTGCCGATACCTAAACTTTCGGCTGCAATCACTGAATTTTGAGCAGCGATTAAGGTATCGTTTAAAGCTAGAATAAAATCCCCCATATGGGCTTTATATTCAATGTCATTCAACTTAAAATACTTTGCCCACTTAGACATATCCGCAAGGAAAACAATTGCAGTATCAGCAGTTTTAATAAAACTTTGATTGTCACATGTTTCACTTAAAAGGTTTAAAGTTTCCTTGTTTTGAATTGTAATTATAGAATACATCATCATATTACCAGCCGTTGGTGCCCGAAGGGTTGCATCAATAATTGCCTCCAGGTTTTCTTGACGAATGCTTTTATTATTAAAGTTTCGAATAGATCTGTGGTCATGAAGTGTTTTTAATACATCATTCATTTAAATCCTCCTTAATTAACGAAAAAAGAGTAGTATACGGAATGTACACTACTCATAAATTACTATCTTTCTACTTTTACTGAATGTTTAAATCGATATCCCATACCTCTTATGGTTTCAATAAACATAGATAAATTATCTGGATTTAACTTTTTACGTAGGGTTGAAATATGTAAATCAACTGTACGTGACTCAAAGTTTGCATTTTTTGGCCAAACTTCTTGCATTAATTCCTTACGATTAAATATTTTCTGTGGATTTTTCATAAATAGAACGAGTAAATGGTATTCTTTGTTTGTTAATTTAACAAGTTCTCCATCTAAATGTGTTGTTCTATTTAACAGATCAACTTCTAGACTTTCACTCTTTAAGTATTTAATTGGAACATTTTTAAGCTTTTCAGCTCTTTCAATACTTACTTGAACTCTCATTAAAAACTCGTTTGTTCGAATTGGTTTACTGATGTAATCTTCTGCTCCCTCTTTTAGGGATTCAACAATTAAGTGTTCAGTGTCTCTTGCAGAAATCATTATTACAGGAACATTTTTTGTTCTATGATTGATTTTTAATTCTTCTAGAATTTCAATACCATCGATATCAGGTAATAAAATATCTAAAATAATACATTTAATCTTCTCATAGCTTTCCTTAACATGATTTCTCATTTCAGCGTAATTCTTTGCCGTTAAAACTTCGTAATTCTCATCTTCCAAAATTTTCTTCAATTTTTTAAGTAATACAATATCATCATCGATAATTAAAATTGTATTCATAAGTTAACACCACCTTTACATTAATTATACGCGCGTCATCATTGAATTACAAATCTTTTTTGCTTTTTTAAGGAAAAAAAGGTATAATTAAGGAAAATAGATGAATATTCGGCGGTATGACTAAAATTCGGCGGTGAAAAACTAGTTATGAAATCAATCTTTAGTAAAGAAAATATGATAAAAATATTCAATGAAATCAATGATGGGATACAAATTGTTAATAAGAAAGGAGAGTTTATATTTTGTAATCGGAAGTCAGCTCAAATTGACGATATTAATTTGCATGATACTTTAGGTAAACATATAACTAATGTATATCCAAATTTAACAAAAGAAAACTCAACCTTGCTAAAAGTCTTAGATAAAGGCTTACCAATTGTCGATTATAAGCAAGATTACTTAACTTATAAAGGGAAAAAGATTTATACCATTAATACAACTTTACCGATTATGGATGCAGGAGAATTGATTGGTGCTGTTGAAATTTCTAATAATATTACTAACGTAAAAGCATTGTCAGACCAAGTAGCGGAATTACAAAGCATTGTTCATGGTAAAAAGAGTAAAACTGCTAAAAATATGGAGCTCTTTGATTTTAATGACATCATTTCTAACGATGAAGAAATCATACGGGCCAAAAATTTAGCTAAAAGGGTAGCTGGAACAGATATTAATGTGTTGGTATATGGTAAAACAGGTACTGGTAAAGAATTATTAGTACAAGCCATGCATAAACGGTCAAGGCGTTCAGAAAATGCCTTTATAGCCCAGAACTGCGCCGCATTACCCTCAAATTTACTTGAGGGGATACTTTTTGGTACCACTAAGGGGAGTTTTACTGGCGCCGTTAATCGACCAGGACTCTTTGAATTAGCAGATCATGGCACACTTTTTTTAGATGAGGTGAATTCCATGCCCCTGGAGTTACAAGCGAAACTTCTGCGTGTCCTACAAAATGGTTATATTCGAAGAATTGGTGCCACAGAAACGAAAAGAGTTGATGTAAGAGTCATAGCGGCCATGAATAAAGATCCTAAAATAGCCGTAGAAAACAATACTTTAAGAGAAGATTTGTTTTATCGACTCAATACCATAGCCATTGAACTGCCAGATTTAAAAAATCGGGCTGGGGATATTGAACTTTTAACAGAGGCATTTATAGAAAAATTTAATGATAAATTTTATAAAAATGTTCGTGGGATCTCGAATAAAGCTCTAACATTACTTAATAACTATCATTGGCCAGGAAATGTTAGAGAACTTGAAAACATTATAGAAGGAATCATTGGAATCATTGATACGGATTTCATTACCATTGATGAACTACCAGAATCGATTATTAAGAAAGTAAAAGAGAAACACAAATATATTTTAGATGAGTCTTTTAAATTAAATCATCGGTTAGAGACTTATGAACGACAGTTTATTTTAGAAGCCATGGAAAAAAGTGGTGGCAATATCACTGAAGCCGCTCGTCTTTTAAGCATACCGAGACAAACCTTACAGTATAAACTAAAAAAGCATAAAATATAGCGCCGAAAATTCGGCGCTATATTTTATTGTGAATAAAGAAACGGCTGTATGAAAGGGTTTTCCCTTTGGTATGGGACTTGCATTAATAAGTAGGTAGGAATCTACGTGAAGATATGGAGGTTAAGGATGAAAAAGGGAAACAAATTTGGGACACACAGAAGTTTAGTACCAAAGGGTGGTTTACCACAACCAGCTGAAAAAATTGATAATACTATGGAAATTTATGACAATGAAATATTAATCGATGTACAAACATTGAATATTGATTCGGCAAGTTTTACTCAAATCAAGACTCAAGCAGATGGTGATGTAGAAGCAATTAAGAAAATTATGTTAGGCATCATTGAAAAACGGGGCAAACACCATAATCCAGTAACTGGATCCGGTGGTATGTTAATTGGTGAGGTTAAAGCAGTAGGTCCAGCTTTAGAAGGTAAAACGGATTTAAAAGTTGGAGACAAAATTGCTACTTTGGTTTCATTATCTTTAACACCTTTAAAAATTGATGAAATTATTGCTGTTAGAAAAGATATTGATCAAGTAGATGTTAAAGGTCAAGCAATCTTATTCGAAAGCGGTATTTATGCAAAATTACCAGAAGATATGCCAGAAAATTTAGCGTTATCAGTACTTGATGTAGCTGGTGCACCGGCACAAACAAGAAAATTAGTTAAAAAGGGTGATACCGTTTCTGTTATTGGTGGCACAGGAAAATCAGGTATGCTTTGCTTATATGAAGCACAAAAAGCTGTTGGACCTGAGGGAAAGGTTATTTGTGTAGGGCATTCAGAAAAATCTTTAGATGTTGTACGTTCTGTTGATTTAGCTGATGAGTATGTTATGGCTGATGCAACAAAACCGATTGAGGTTTTAGAAGCAATCGAAAAGGCAACTGATGGAAAAATGGCAGATGTTACCATTAACTGTGTAAATATTCCTGATACAGAGATGGGATGTATTTTATCAACGAATGTAGAAGGTGTGATTTACTTCTTCTCAATGGCAACTAGTTTTACTAAAGCAGCTTTAGGAGCAGAAGGTGTTGGTATGGATACCCATATGATCATTGGTAACGGGTATGCGAAAAACCATGCAGATATTGCTTTAGAAATTATGAGAGAAAACAAGGAATTAAGAGATCTTTACGAAAAGTTATACGCTTAAGACTTAAAATAGATGGGGGAGGCAACAAAAAAATGAGAAATTTTAAAGAAATAGAAATGTGGTCTGAGGTAACACAGGAACAATGGGATGATTGGAAATGGCAAATTCGCAATCGAATCGATACCATTGAAGATTTAAAACAAGTCATTAACTTAACAGATGAAGAAGCGGAAGGTATTGAAGCCGCATTAAAGCAATTAAAAATGGGCATTACACCTTACTATGCATTGTTAATGGATCCAGATGATCCAAATTGTCCTGTGAGAAAACAAGCCGTACCAACAATTTTAGAAACACATATTGCAAAGTCTGATATGTCAGATCCACTACAT
>Ga0102941_1001618_pt1 | contig 10548 bp, 8 predicted proteins | sample SalPonR2_C_D2_MG_FD_79281 | JGI IMG/M metagenome (GOLD analysis project Ga0102941, IMG submission 79281) | Salt pond soil microbial communities from South San Francisco under conditions of wetland restoration - Salt Pond MetaG R2_C_D2_MG | ecosystem: Environmental > Aquatic > Marine > Intertidal... | reverse complement strand
TGGTACACTAGAATCACTGATGATAGGGACCTTGAGAAGCTTTTGCATCTTAGCCATCGCGGCAGCATGTCATGAGTGTAGATTACCGTAAACATTTGGTTAATGCTAGATGTAGAGTTCTTGTTAAAGAACCGTGGTATGGTGTAATAGCTTCTAGATTTGTTTGGGTAAAGGATGATAAAGTTGGAACAATGGGTGTTAGTCTTCATCCAAGCAATAAGGTTACATGTAAATATTCACCAGAGTGGATTTCTAAATTAAATGTTGATGAGCTGATAGCAGTAATATGTCACGAAATTGAACATATTATTAGAATGCACCTTAGTAGAGGAAGTTATATTAAATCTGAAGCTAATGCTAACTTGCATAATATTGCTGCAGATTGGGTTATTAATGGATATAAGGACAATAAAAGGATTAAAAATCTTCCAGATTGTGGCACTTTTATACCTAAAGCTGGTGTAGATGATGACAAATGGAAGGGTTGCAATTTACGAGAACTTGATCCAAGCATGACTACAGAAGAGTTTTATGATTGGCTGAAAAAGAATACTAAAAATGTTAAATTCAAAAAATCAATTGGCAGTGATAGTGATGGTAATGGTGCTTCTGTAGATGGAATTCAGATTGAGACTACTGGCGGTTCAATAGTTGATATTATACTGACTGATTGTCACTCTACGTGGGATGATTCAACTGCTACTAAAGATGAAATGCGACAAGCAGCTAAAGATTTGGCTAGATCTGCTACTCAAAGCGCTGGCAAGTGCCCAGGTGGCTTAGAAGATTCTATTAAGGCCTTAGCTAAACCACAGCATAATTGGGTTCATAAATGGCGTAGGCTTATCGGCAGGGTAGCTGGTAATAAACGACAAACATTTGCTAGGAGAAATAGAAGAAGAGATGCTTTTGGTGTTAAAGGCACTAGCAGACATGCATCAATACCTATTGTTTTAGGTGCTGATGTTAGTGGGTCTATGACTGATAAGATTTTAGAGAGAGTGTTTGCTGAAGTAGAATCTATGTCTCAACATTTCAAGATAACTTTAATTCAGTTTGATACTGAAGTTACTAAAGTATCTGAATATCATAGGGGTGATTGGAAGAAGATTGCAATTTTGGGGCGTGGCGGCACTAGATTCAACGCATTTTTTGAGTATATTGAACAAAATAAATGTGTTGGAAGAATGAATGCAATAATTACTGATGGATTTGATTATCAAATACCAACTCCTAGAAATTATCCAGTAGCGTGGGTTGTTGTTGGCAGACAAGGTATCAATTATGTTAAACAACAGGGTCTTAACTGGGGTGAAAAAATTCTAATTGAACATGACTATGAATAAAGTATTTTATAATTATGAAAAAAATAGTAGTATTCATCATGGGCGCAACTAACTGCGGCAAGACAACTTTAATAAACAGTTTGGAAGAATATTATCCTGTAGTTGTGGGTAAAAAACTTAGGGAAATGTTTCCGCCAGAATATTTTGATGGACAAGCAGCTCCAGCTAAAACTGATGAAATTGCTTTTAGATTGATGGTTGAAGGGATAGATGAAGCACATCAACTTGGCAAGATACCATTAATAGATGGTCAGCCTAGAAATCAAGTGCAGCTTGGGTGGTGCGAAGCAAACTATTTCGATAATCAACTTTATGATTGTAAAATTATGCATTTGTGGGCACCAAGGGACATTAGAGTTCAGAGAGCAGAGAAAAGAGATAAAGATGACCCATCTAAATTGAAGTTATCAATGGATAGGATGGACGGTGACTCTATAATTTTATATGATTTATGGTTACAACTTTCTATGAATTACATTGACAATATGAAGGTATTTAATACTAGCAAAGAAGGGTATATTGATGATATTAGAAGATTCATAAAATCATAATTCTTCTAAATCGTCTTCTCCTTCTGCCTCTCCTTCGCCCTCTTCCATACCTAAATCTGCTTCTACATCTACATCTCCGCCCTCTAAGTCGAAGTCTCCGCCTACATCTATGCCAGCATCTCCTCCGCCGACACCAATTCCACCAAAATCTTCATCAGCGTTTTCTTCAGGGCTGGCAGCAGGTTCTGGTTCTGCCTCTTCCTTACTCTTGTTTATCAATCCAGTTCTATCTAATATTCTATCTGCCACATTTTGTAAATATTCCATAGCATCTGCTTCTGAGTCTATCCAAATAACTCCACTTTCAATAACTTTACCATCTCTTGATAGTCTTGAGACGTATTTAGTTTTGCTTCCTTGTTGAGCACTAAGTGGCCTTGCCATTAATATAAAACCATTAACATGATGTGATACTAAATCGCCATTATCTTGTGGCGCTGCGGTCCATTTGACTTGAGCTTCTGGGGCAACCATTTCTTGGTTTGGTTCTTCTGCATCTATACCTATATCAATGGGCATGTCTGAATCAACGTCCATTTCTATTTCATCATCAAAATCTTCATCATTCATTCCAAAATCTTCGTCATCAAATTCTTCTAATGCCTCATCACCTATTGGATCTACTTCATCGTTTAATTCTAAATCATCATCCATGCCCATTTCTTCAGTTGATCTGAAATCATCTGGTTTTATTGGGTCGTTAATTACATCCTCAGGTGATTTAGGCATTTATAAACTCCGATTCTATTACATCTGTTATTTCAGATAGTCTATCACCAAGTTTAAGAAATGGATCTTTTTTATTTGGATCTAATGTTTTGGCAAGTTGGAACCATTTTTCAATCATTCCATTTAATTGATCTCTCACATTTCCTAAATTATAATCTTGATTGTTTTGTTGGGCTGGTGGTAGATCTACATCTGTTTCAGAACTGTTTATATCAATATCAGCTTCATCTTCTAGGTTTATGTCAACTTCATCTTCATTGTCGTCAATTTCTAAATTTTCTTGGTCTAATTCGCCATCATCAATATCGAGTTCTGAATCTAAATCAATACCATCAAGTTCTTCTTTGGCTTTGCTGTCTAGTTCTTCTGCTTCTAGAACTAACGACTTTTTCACTCTTGATTTCGACAATTGATTTAATTTCATTTTCTATTTCCTCTGGAGTTTGATTTAAGAATAAATTTTGACAACATTTTATTTCTTTGATTTTTGGTTCTCTTTTATATATTTTATTAAAAAGTAGTGATATTGATTTTGGTGTTACTTCTATATTGTTTTTTAATAATGAATCTTTTATTATCATTATTTGCCAAACATTTATTCCATACAATCCTTCTTTCAAGTTGTAAATGTTGTTTCTTACTTGCCTGTTTATGATATGGACATAGTGCTCGTTTAATTTATGACCGAAAGTTTTTTCTGATATCTCTTTTACAACTTTTGAAGATGGGGGAATTATTCCACTATTTATTAGTATATTTTGCACAGAATAACAACACCAGTTAAACCAATATGCGTTGTGTGGCGCTTTTTCTTTATTTGTTAATCTATCGTTGTACTCTTCTTCTTGTTTGTTTGGTGATCTGCCATTTTTGATTAAAAAGGATTTCTTAAATGTATTTCCAGTTTGTTTAGAATAATTGTGGGCATATATTGTTTGAATAACTTCCATTGATTTAACATCATATATTCCGAAGTCTGAACAATGATATATAATTTTATAGCCCATTTTAATAGGTACTTTCCATGATACCAGTTTATAACCAAATACTTACTGAAGATGACGCTGAAGCAGTGTCTGATGTGATTAAGAGTCAATTTGTCACTCATATAGGAAAAGAAACTAAAGAATTAGAGAACACTTTTGAAAAAGATTATGATAGAAGATACGCTCTTTCATGCGCTAATGGAACTGCTGCTTTGCATTTAGCCTTGGTTGGCCTTAATCTGGCTGGTAAAACCATAGCTGTACAGGCTTGCACATTTGCGGCAGTCGCATTTGCACCTGCTTATCTTAATTGTGAAACTGTTTTTATTGATGTTGATAAGGATACTTGGAATATTGACTTGTGGCTATTAGAGCAAGAATGCAAAAAACAGAGGATTGATGCTGTAATAGCGGCTCATAATTATGGTAATCCGTACGACTATGACAGACTTAAAGAATTATCTGAAAGATACAAGTTTTTTATTATAGAAGATGCATGTGAAGCTTTTGGGTCTACTTACAAGACAAAAAGGGCTGGATCTTTAGGGGATGTTTCTACATTTAGTTTTTATGGTAATAAAATGATTACTGGCGGTGAAGGTGGAATGCTTTTGACGGATTTAGAGCATGTTGCAATTAAAGCAAAACTTTTTAGAGGACAGGCTCAATCTAGAACTAGAAAATTTTGGCACGAGGACATAGGTCATAATTTTAGAATTACAAATATGCAATCTGCTTTAATACTTTCTCAGCTTAAACGCAAAGAAGATGTTTTTCAAAAAGCTAGAGAAAACATGAAAGCATATAGATCTAATTTGATCTCTGAATACATGATGCAAAAACAAGTGTCTGGAGCACAAGCTTGTTGGTGGATGGTTTCTATATTACACCCAGAAAATGCTAATTTTTATGAAATAGCTCATGAAAAGCTTAAGGAAAATGGTTTTGATAGTAGGCCGATATTTCCTCCGCTACCTTTAATGCCGCCGTGGCATGATGATAACAAAGACAAAAACTTTCCTGTGTCAGAAATGCTTACTAATTATGGTATAACGTTGCCGAGTGGCCCAGGATTAACAGACAAAAATATTATGGAAATATGCAAAATAATAAATGAAATATGATAAAAATAAGTAGAAGCTATTTGGGCGCTATTGATGGAGCTAAACCATATTTAGCGAAATATGATGGTAAGAGCAAAATATCTGATGTTGTTAAAGGTAATACATCCAACTGTTGGTGGAAAACAATATCAATAAGTGAAGCAGAAGATTGCAAAATTCCAATAATAATGTTTGTTAAATATATTGATTACAATAGGAACTTTGCAAATCAACTTTCAATAACATACAATACTCAGAAATTAAAATCAGACAGACTAATAATAAATGCGTCAGTTCACGGGTTGGTTGTTAATAATATATTGTTTTTAAAAGATAAATATAAATCAGAAGATGATATTAACTTAGAATTCTGCACTAATGATTTGATTAATATCGACAGATTGTCACAATCTTTGAAAGACTGCGAACTTAGAGGAAGATTTGATATCAGTACTTGTTCTTATTTTTGTGATTTAGCCGAGTAAAAATTTATCAATTTCTTTTATTAATTTATGTTCAGGGAAGAATACTGCTCCTGGGTTTTTGGCCATCAAGTCTTTAGCCTTAGCCTCTGCTTCTTCTTCGCCCATACCTTTTTGGGTTACTAATTGTTTTTTAAGTCTTTCAAGCGGGTTTTCTTCGCGTGGTCGTTTTGCTTGAATTTGTTTGATTTTTTCTGGATCAGCTTTGCCTATCGTTGAATCGTTTCTGTTTTTTGCGAACCCACTGGCCATTGATGACGCACCAGATTTGGAAGGCATGTAATAATTTGATATTGGATCATTTATTTCAATCCCAAGCTTTTCTAAACGCATTTCTATAGTTCTAGCTTGTCCAAAACTTTCTTGTTTATCTAAATCACTAGATTCAGGGTCTTTAACTATTTCTTTTATGTCATCTAGCATCTCAAGTTGAGCAGCTATTGATGACTGTTGATTTAATTGTTGTTCTTCTTCGCTTGGCTTTTCTTGTTGCTTAATACCTTTTGGTGTACCGTTGAAATCGGTCAATGAATCAGCGTCTTCCGGATTTATTCCAAGTCTGTTCGAAACAGTACTAATGAATTCTGCTTTTGTTATAGACTCTGGAATTTTTACCTTTGATTTTAATATATTTAAATCTCTATTATTTAGTCTCTTCAAAGATGCATACTCTGGTTTACCTTCAACCCATGTTTCTTCTATACCGTCTTCAGTTTCTTTTGCTTCTTTGTATCCAAAAATTTGTTTTCTAATATCATCAACTGTCATATTAAATAATGACACTACTTTATTTCTTGGAATATCTAATTCATCAGATACTCTGTTTATTGTTGAATTTAATTCTGGCTTAATTATTTTGTAAGATATTCCTTTTTGACCAGTTCCTGTTGATGCTTTGTATTCTGTTATTCCATCTCTAGGGTCTTTTACTTCAACTGAATGATTGTGTCTTTTTATTAACATATTTCCTGTAGGGGTTTTAATTGGAAACTTGCTTTCTCTGCCGATTGTTCTTACTTCATGGTTGCCTATTTTATGCCACAATGATTTATAAGTTATCGAATCATCTCCGGAAGTTGTGTCTTTGGCGCTTGCTTTTGTTTCTTCATCTTCTGGCTTTTTGATTTTATTCTCTCCGCCAATGTATTTTGCGAGCCTATTAGCTTCATTGACTATTGATCCTTTTTTAATGTTTATCATAGAACCGTTGAATTCTACTAAAATGTCTTCTAAAGTTTTCATATTTAGCATTCCTTAGTTATTTATATTTTACTTTTTAAATTTGTTTTAGACGTTTTTTAACATTTGACAAATATAAATAGTACAAAGAGGTTCAACTTGGCCGATATTAGAAACAATCCTCATTTTGTGTTATTCCCTTTGAATAATGCAAGAACAGGTTACAAGCCTTTTGCAATGCCAGTTTTGTATGTTGAGCCAAGAAGGTTTGACCCACGTGGAAATGGCATATCTGATTCGCAAGCTTTAAAGCTTGTTTATAAAGTAGTTGACGCTCCTGACCCAGCTAAGGTTAACGGCCCTTTTAATACTAATATAAGAATACCAGATCAATCTTTATTTGAAATAGAATTGTCTTCTGTTGATGTTGCAAGAAGACAACTTGATATAAGTGCATACCAATTTTTTAGTAGTGACGGAGAAGAGATCTCTTTTGTTGATGCCAAAGAGGGAGACTATTTTAAATATACACTGGAGGGAACTAGTTATACTAATGGTAGCAATCCTGAGGATATGGTTTTATATTATCCAGATGCCATATACTATGATGTTTCTGATGTTGCCATATCAGTTGAAGAGCTTCCAAGGCCAAAAAGATATATGTTTGTATGGGAGTCATACTATTTCAGAAGAATTGCAACTGCCACTGGAAGTTTGAAATGCATATCAGAAGAAGTAGGTGTTTCTAAAAATAGTTTGTACGTCAATCATCCCGGCGACGTTCATGAATATATGTTTAAAACAACCCCTGGGTTGTATTTTGATTATCCTCAAATGACTAGGGAATCAGACCCTACTTTAGAATTTTATAGACCATTAGCTGATGCACTTCAAGATGTTTTTGATGAACAAGAACTATTAGATGGTGTTAATCATATTAATACAATACCAGCAGAGTTTATACCATATTTGTCATTTTTGATAGGATGGGACTTACCTAATTTCCCAGGAACCACCGATTCACTCAGAAGAACTATTTTAAGACGTGGTTCTGAACTTCAGAAATTGAAAAGTTCAAGAAGAGTCATCAATGAATTGTTTGCAACTTTTGGTTTTACCATTGATATAATCAATTTGTGGAATAGCTTAGATGGAAATTCTTTAGTAGGACCAGAAAATGGTGTAGATGTAACAGAGGTAACCCAAACTGACTTGGTATTAAATGATTATAATTCAGCTGGATTTGGTGTTGGCAATGTTCCATTTGTGTTTAAACCACAAAATGAGTCTCAAATTGTTTTGTATGCTTGGTTAGTAGATCCTGGAACACCAAAATACAATCAGTTAGTTTCGATATCAAATAATCTTTCTGATGATCTAGAGGCATATAATATTGATGGGATGTCTGTTAATGAAAATGGCAATTTGCAACCAAGTTTTGTGGCTCAAATCGGTAAAAATGTTTCTAATGGAGTACTTGGGTTTAGTGAAGTAGTTGTTGGGAGTGGAAGCTATTCTAAAGGTAGGCCTATTTTAAATGATAGGAACATTAAATACGATTCAACTAAAAACATACTTGAATTATTTTTCGACCATGAAATGTCAGTTGAAGGAAATAAGAAGATATTTGTATTTGCTTCTTATGCAAGAAACAGAATAACTGTGCCAGAATCGTTATCTAATACAAGATCAAACAAATTTGATATACAAATACTCGACAATCAAGGCTTACCAGCAGATTTTACTTTGTTGTTGTCTTTACTTGATTTTTTGTTTAAATTAAAATCATTCCATTCATTGCTTAGAAAATTAAAAGCTAATTTAGAACTTAAAGAAGTTTACAATGTTACGGATATGTGCATCGATGGCGATGACATTCTTAAACCAGACACAACACTTGGAGAATTGCAAGTTCCGCCAGCCGTTGTGCCAAATGATGTTTCTGAATGTTTTAATGACAATGAAAGAGGATTTAAGAAAGAAGATGAAGCTCTTAGGTCTGATGTTATAAATGGATTAGAAAATGAATTCCAAGCTTGGAAATTATTAGATGATAATTGTAAATTAACACCAGAAGGTCAAGACAAAGTAATTGACAGTGGATCGGTTGATGCAATAACTAGTGATGATCTACCTGATTACGATCACGATATTGATAATAGACAAACGTTGTGTAATGAAAATGAAAATAATTTAGATTATTGTTACAAGGGTAGGGTTAAAGACCTTTTAGCTACATTGTTGTCTGTTCCGATTAGAGAAAGGGTGTCGATTAGCAATCAATGTGATTTGTATATGGGATCTGTTGTTTATTGGCAAGACTCTGATGGTGTATTGAGGTATACTTCTTATCCGTATTACAATCATGCTATAAATGATGTTAACACTAGAGTAATAAACCCTTTTAACATTGATATCAACAAAGACAATTTAAATTTTCCATCGCATAGAATGATCTCCATGAATAGGTTGGAAAATGATTTTAATTATACGGATAATGCTGTTCTTGTAGGCATTGACTATCACACAGCTAGGAGAAGACCGTGGGATGGCCCAGAAGGTTGTTTGGATGTGACGAACGATTGTGGTGCAGTTGATATTTTAAATGCTCAACTGATTGAAGACACTAATGGTGACGAAGTTTTGATATGGGATGAAGAGGATCTAGTGTATTGTGGCAATGGATTGATATCTGAAATATCGTCTCTTGAAGAGCATGGTTCCGCAACTACTGGTGATGACAGGATAATAACTCATTCGGTCTATCAATTTGCATGTCCTTCGCATCCATCAATTGAGTTTGAACAATCTACCATTGTAAGTAATCAAACAGATGAACTTATAGATACTGATTCTGCGGTTACTGGCCCAATATTCGACAGTGTGTGTTCAGATACTGGTGAAGACTATATTGGTGGCTATCCATCTTCGTATAATTGGATACCAGTAGATCCTGAAATTTTTGAAGACGGTGATACTAGCGTGTCATCAACTGGTGAACTTTATCAGTTTAGTGATCCAACAATTAATTCTGGGGCTATTGACAGAGTTGCTATCGCAGAAGGGTTATGTTTACCAGTATCAGAAATAACTTCAAGAGATACTGCCAGATTTTTATCTGGGTCTATGGAATTTGTTAGAACTGATGATGTTGACTTCAGATTTTACATTCCGTACAGGCTTGATTGTAAGTGCTTAAATGATTTCTGTTCTGAAGAAGATTTAGATGAGGATTGTAGATTACAAGACGGTGATCAATTAGATATGCAACTCACTGTTGCATTGTCAGAAACGATGTCTTTGTGTACTAGACTTTCAAATGGTGAACTCAACAATTTGTTTTGTATTAATGAATTTAATGAGTGTACTGTGCCACCAAATAGTAGTGTTGAATATCAAGATGAATATGGCATTATATATGAAATAGAATGGAATTTATCTGAAGACACTTTAGACATAACTGTTACTAAGAAAGATCCTAGGATTCCTGGAGAAGAACCAGATGGGTATGTCGAAACTGTCCCAGAAGGAATTAAAATATTCAGGAAAGGTGTTGTCACTGTTGTAAGAAGAATTATTAAATATGTCGGTGATACAAGTTATGTTGATGCAGAAGGTTCAGAAGTAACTGTTGGTTATTTTCAAACTAATAAGGTATGTAACGACTCCTTTGATGATCCGTTTATTTATGGTATAAATTGCGCCATACATGATAGTGTTGAATTGTTAGTGACAGATGGACCGCATTGGATGCCGTCTGAAACTGACACTGGCGATCCAGTTTATTTGTGGGCTGACACTGACACCACCGCACCACTAGAATTTTTAGCTTTACCAGAAGTTGAATCTGGCGAAATATTGGTATGGACTGGACCTACAAATGTTGGTGGTGGTGGTGAGGCATCATCAGAGTCTTCACAATCTTTGTTTGATGACTCATCGTCATCCGAATCAGGTAGCAGTTCTAGTTTTAATGAACCATCTAGTTCTTCTACTTCTAGTTCTTCTAACTCCAGTGACCAATCAACTAGTTCTTCTAGCTCATCAACATCATCTGATCAATCAACTAGTTCTTCTAGTTCTTCTAGTTCTTCTAGCTCATCTGACCAATCAACTAGTTCTTCTAGCTCATCAACATCATCTGATCAATCAACTAGTTCTTCTAGTTCTTC
>Ga0102941_1001614_pt1 | contig 10556 bp, 8 predicted proteins | sample SalPonR2_C_D2_MG_FD_79281 | JGI IMG/M metagenome (GOLD analysis project Ga0102941, IMG submission 79281) | Salt pond soil microbial communities from South San Francisco under conditions of wetland restoration - Salt Pond MetaG R2_C_D2_MG | ecosystem: Environmental > Aquatic > Marine > Intertidal... | reverse complement strand
TGCTGTTTAGTGCCGTACATCGCGAAAGTATCGCACCTGCGCCCGGTGTTGCGGCAACCTCGGCGTCATTGGCTCCGCCTCGAGGCCGGGCTCGCGAGGACCTGCCAAAGGGACCGAGCCTCGAACGCTGCGAAGAGTGCGACGTGGAAATTTCAGCCGGGCGGCGTACGGCAACACCCGACGTTCGCCTGTGTGTCGCCTGTCAGGAAAAGCACGACGCTGAGCAGAGTAATGCCGCCGGCTACAACCGTCGCGGCAGCAAGGACAGTCAACTCAGGTGACCCAGGGCTACCTACCTGGCCCGATCCCCGCTTGCGCAGGACATGCCTGTCTGTCCATGCAACTCAGACGCGGGAGTGGAACCCATTAGCGGCACATTGAAAACCCGTTTAACGGCTTGGTCTCGTCGATGGCGTGACAATCCTGGCCCCAAGCTGCCGATGAAAAGAAAGCGTGGTCACGAACAAGCCGATCGACATAGAAGAACGGCATGAGGCCTCGTGGGCACTCATCCCGAAGTCCTTCGATGGTTATTCCTGGCCTTGCGTGCCGAACTGTGTGTCGGCTTGCCTCGAGAGCGGTCCTTTCGCGATGCCGGCACGATATCACTGCGCTCGCTCGGTGGTGCGGCTTCGACTTTGCTCAAGTTCCTGAGCCGCGACTTGACGGGCTTAGGCTCATGCACATCACCTTGCCACCTGAGCGTGTGTTTGCTGCACTGAATACGGACGTCAGGCGGGCTGGCTGAATGTCTTGTTCCCCTTGAAAGCATATCTCGTGCACTACCTGTCGATCTCCGGAATCATGATCCCACGCGCTCGTGGCATGATGGGTATGCTGACCAATGACAACAGACGGAGAAGACAGGGCCGCTAACCGACTGCCAAAGGTGCGCTCATGCGATTTTTGAATTTTATTGTGCTCGGGATTTTGCTTGGGAGCCTATCTGCAGCAGCCCTGGGAGTCACGAGGCCCGACCGACGAATGGGCAGTAGTGTTTGATGGCAAATACATCCGCAGGTGATCCCGTGCCGTTAACCCCCGTTGCTGGCGAATCCGATCCGCGACCCGTGATCCGCACGCTGCTGCTGTGTGATCTCGTCGCCAGCACGAAGCTCGTCGAGCGCCTGGGTGATGCGAGGGCAGCCGAACTGTTGGGCCGTCACGACCGCGCAGCGCGCGATTTGCTAGCTGCCTTCGATGGCCGCGAGATCGACAAGAGCGACGGATTCCTGCTTCTTTTCGAGCGGCCCATCGAGGCGGTGCGCTTCGCGATCGCCTACCAGGAGAAACTGCGTGACCTGGGCGCGGCCTACGGCTCCGCTGTGGTGGCGCGCGTCGGCATCCACATAGGCGAAGTCGTGCTGCGCCAGAACGCGCCCGAGGATGTCGCCCGTGGCGCCAAGCCACTTGAGGTCGAGGGACTGGCCAAGGCTACCGCCGCGCGCGTCATGTCGCTTGCGGGCGACGGCCGCATCCTGCTCACGCGCTCCGCGTATGAGCTCGCCCGACGTGCCGCGGTCGGCATCGACGAGTTTGCCGGGTTGCGCTGGGCCGAACACGGGCGCTATCGCCTCGCCGGCATCGAGGAGCCGATGGAAGTGTGCGAGGTCGCCGGCCCCGGAGAGGCCCGGCTTACCCGGCCAAAGAGTTCGAAGAAGGCGCGCCACGAGAAAGAGCCCGCCGCGTCCGACGCCGCGTGCACTGACCCTCTGCTTGCGGTCCTGGCCTTCGACAACCTGTCCACAGACCCGGAGATGGGGTTTTTCTCAGACGGCGTCAGCGCGGACATCATCCAGCGCCTGACCCGCGGTGCGAAACTCAAGGTGATCGCACCCACCACCAGTTTCCAGTTTCGCGGTGAGCGCAAGGCCGAGGCCGCCGGCGTCCTGCGCTGCACGCATGTCCTCGACGGCTCCATTCGCCGTGCGGGCGCCCGTGTGCGGGTCAGCGCCCACCTCACCGAGGCCGCGACGAGCACCATGCTCTGGTCGGACCGCTACGATCGCGGGCTGGAGGACATCTTTGCCGTCCAGGACGACATCACCGAGAGCATCGCGAAATCACTCGACCAGGCGTTTTCCAAATTTTCCCCGCAAAGGATAGATCCCGCAGTTTACGATCTGTACCTGCGAGCCAGGCCCAGGACCTACTCTCCGGACGAGCTGCGCACCCTGGTCGACCTTCTCGAGCTGGCCACGGAGCGTGCGCCCACCTTCGCAGAAGCTTGGGCTCGTCTCGTCTATTTGCGTGCCTGGCTGCATTTCTACATTCCGTTTGCGGAACGCCCCGCCAACGCCGAGCGCATCGCGCAGGACGCCGCCCATGCCCTGGAGCTCGATCCCGAGGGATCCGACGTGCGCATGGCCCAGGCCCTCGCTTTGCCCCCATTCGGCCGATTCCTCGAGTTCGACGCCCTCGTCGAACGCATGCGGAACGCGCCTGGCAACAGCGACGGGCGCCGCTACGTAGGCTGGTGCCTTCGTTCCATGGGACGCGTGCGCGAGGCGCTCGAGGAAACTGAGCGCAGCTACGAACTGGACCCACTGAGCCTGATGTCCGCGAACATGGTCGCGCTTGCCCGCATGGCCGCCGGGCACGTCGATGAGGCTGTGCCGGTGTTCGCCGACTTGGTCGAGCGCGCCCCCGGGATGAGCTTTCCCGTTGCCTGCCTGCTCCGGGCCTATGCTTTCCAGCAGGACTGGGACGCCGTCGATCGCACGCTTGCCCTTGCCGAAAAGCGGCAGCTTCGCGAGTTTCGCGATGGACTCCCCTTCATCCGCGCCAAACGCGACCCTTCGGCCGCGAACGTCGCTGCCTGGTGGAGCGAGGTGAAGGACTATATGGCCATGACGGGCAGCATAGACGTCGCCCGCCTCGTCTACTCAGCCCATCTCGGGCTCGTCGATGAGGCGTACCAGGCAGCCGGGACAGCCGCCCTTGGACCCACCGGAACGGCCCATGACACGATGGGGCCTGATGGTTACCGCCCGACGCTCATGTTCCAGGCCGGAATGCCCGAGCTCCGCAACGACCGGCGTTTCCCGCGCCTTTGCGCCCGCCTCGGCCTCGTCGAGCTGTGGCTTGCCACGGGCAAGTGGCCGGACTGTGCCGATGATGTTCCCTACGACTTCCGCGCCGAGTGCGAACTGGTCCGGGACGTCCCGAAGGAGCAGTTTGGCTTTGAGGCATGACCGGATGGCCGCTGCGCTCTGCGGGATGAATGAGATGGCGCCCCGGAGATACGAGGCAGGCAAAGCCGGCCTCGCGATCGAACTCGACCTTGTCTGTCGGGAGTTCGACTCTCTCCCGAGACATCGGCCAAACGAAAAGGGGTCCCATTGGGACCCCTTTTCGTTTGTCTTGGCGCGCCCGGAGAGATTCGAACTCCCGACCTTCTGGTTCGTAGCCAGACACTCTATCCAACTGAGCTACGGGCGCGTTTTGTGATCGGCTCCGGGTCGAACCCGGGTCTTTATTGCTTCGAGGGTTCGAATCCCCGGTAATTCGTTGCTAACTGTGGCGGAGAGGGAGGGATTCGAACCCTCGAAGGGGGTTTAAGCCCCTTACTCCCTTAGCAGGGGAGCGCTTTCGACCACTCAGCCACCTCTCCTGTTCAGTTTTCGGCCCGCTCGCCGAACCGGCACTCCCGCCGAAAGGCGACGAATGATAGCGGGGGGCGGGATACAGGTAAAGGGCTCAGTCCGTCCGGTCGCCCTCTTGCGGCTCGGACACCGGCGCGTCGCCACCCTGCTCCTTCTGGATGCGCTCGTAGATCTCCTGGCGATGCACGGAGACATCGCGCGGGGCGTTGACCCCCAGGCGAACCTGGTTGCCTTTCACGCCGAGCACGGTGACCTGGACCTCGTCCCCGATCACCACGGTCTCTCCAACGCGCCTGGTTAGAATCAGCATGATAATTTCCCTGCCTGCTCTCGCAGTGCTGTTTCGCAGTATGTTAGTCAATTAACCGCTTGGACACACCAACAACGTTGGCAAGCCAATGAAAACCGGATGATTTTCCCAAATGCGGTCGGAATGGCGAGTTATGTCAGCTTTTTCGACCTATTTTGCTGGTTCTGGTTCCCGGTCCAGCCCGAATGCTTCATGCAGGCTGCGCACGCCCAGCTCCAGGTACTTCTCTTCGATCAGGACGGAGATTTTGATTTCCGACGTCGAGACCATGCGCACGTTGATCCCTTCACGCGCCAGCACCTCGAACATGGTGGTGGCCACGCCGGCATGGCTGCGCATGCCGACGCCGACCACTGATATTTTCGCGACGTGGGGGCTGCCCAGCACATCGCCGGCATCGATGGCGACGGCGGCGGCGCGCACCAGTTCCATAGCCTGCTCGTACTCCTCGCGCGGCACGCTGAAGCTGAAATCGACCACGCCGGCCCGGGGCGCATTCATCACGATCATGTCCACGATGATGTGGGACTCGGAGACGCGATTCAGGATCGCGTAGCCGTTGCCCGGCCGATCGGGCACCCCGGTGATGGTCACCTGGGCTTCGTCGCGTGAAAAGGCGATTCCGGAGACGACGGGTGCTTCCACGTCTGGTTCCTCGTAGCTGATCAGGGTGCCCTCGCCTGCGCCGCTGTTGTGCAGCACGCGGACGGGCACATTGTACTTGCCGGCGAACTGCACCGAGCGGATCTGCAGCACGCGCGATCCGACACTCGACAGTTCCAACATTTCCTCGAAGGTGACGCGTGACAGGCGCTGCGCCTTGGGCACCATGCGCGGGTCGGTCGTATAGACGCCGTCCACGTCGGTGAGGATCTGGCATTCATCGGCGCGCAATGCGGCCGCCAGCGCCACGCCGGTCGTATCGGAGCCGCCGCGTCCGAGCGTCGTGACCTGGTGGTCGCGGTCCACGCCCTGGAATCCCGCCACGACGGGAATGACGCCCGCCGCCAGGTCCGCTTCCAGGCCGGCGGTCTCGACCGCCTCGATCCGTGCTTTGGCGTGGACGCTGTCGGTACGGATCCGCACCTGGTGGCCGAGCCAGGAACGCGCTTCCAGCCCCTGTTCCCGCAGCGCCATGGCCATCAACGAAATCGACACCTGTTCGCCCGAGGACAACAGCATGTCGAGTTCGCGGGCGCTGGGGCGTGGCGAGATCGCGTGGGCGCGGGCCAGCAGCTCGTCGGTGGTATCGCCCATCGCGGAGAGCACGACGACGACCTCGTGACCCTCGCGCTGTTTGCGCGCCACGACGCCGGCCGCCGCACGGATGTGCTCGACCGTGGCGACGGAGCTGCCGCCGAATTTCATGATGAACCGCGCCATGATGCCCTGGCCCGCAGTCCTACCCGAGCCGCTCGCGCGCGAACCGCCGCGCCTGTTCGAGGGCCTCGTCCAGGCGCCCGGGTTCCGCACCCCCGGCCTGGGCGAGGTCGGGTCGTCCGCCACCTTTGCCACCGACCAGTTCCGCCGCCGCATTGACGAGTTCCACCGCACTGAGCCGCTCTGTGCGGTCCTTGGTCACGCCGGCCACGAGGCGCACCTTGCCGCCGTCGGCCGCACCCAGCAGCACGACGCCGCTGCCGAGCTTCTGCTTGAAGCGATCGACCGCGTCGCGCATGACCTTGGGATCGCTGCCGTCGAGTCGCGCGATATAGACCTTCGTGTCGCCGACGGTCTCGGCGCTGTCGGCCGGATCCTCGCCGCCGCCACCCGTGGCAAGGCGCGTCTGCAGCTGCTGGACCTCTTTTTCCAGGTGCCGTGCGCGCTCGATGAGGTGCTGCACTTTTTCGCCCGCCTCGTCCCAGCCGCTTTTCAGCATCCGTGACAAGGAATCGAGGGTTTCCTCGTGGCGGGCGATCCATTCCAGCGCGCCCTGGCCGGTGACGGCCTCGATGCGGCGCACGCCGGAGGCGATCCCCGTCTCGGCAACGATCTTGAACAGGCCGATGTCGCCGGCCCGCCGCACGTGACAGCCGCCGCACAGTTCCATCGAGAAATCGCCGAGTTTGAGCACCCGCACGCGATCGGCGTATTTCTCGCCGAACAGGGCAAGCGCGCCTTCAGCGACAGCCTCCTCGAAAGCGACGACCTTGATCTCGGCCGCGGCATTCGCCCGCACCTGCGCGTTGACCAGCGCCTCGATCTCGGCCAGCTGCTCGCGGGTGACCGGCTCGTAGTGGGAAAAGTCGAACCGCAGGCGGTCGGGCGCCACCAGCGAACCTTTCTGCTGCACATGCTCGCCGAGGACCCGGCGCAGGGCGGCATGCAAAAGGTGCGTCGCCGAATGGTTGAGCACGGTCGCCTGGCGCGCCGCCGCATCCACCTCGGCGCGCACGGATTCGCCGCCCTCGAGACGCCCCCTGAGCATGCGGCCGTGGTGGGCATGCGCCTTGCCCCACTTGCGCGTGTCGGTGACCTCGAACTCGCCGGCCGCGGCGCGGATACGCCCCACATCGCCGACCTGGCCGCCCGATTCCGCGTAGAACGGCGTCTCGTCGAGAATGATCACACCCTCGTCGCCCTCGCCGAGCGCGTCCACCTCGCGGCCGTCCTTGTGCAGGGCAAGGACGACGCCGGATGCGCCCAGGGAATCGTAGCCGACGAACTTGGACTCGAGACCGGTCTCGCTCGGGGCACCATAGTCGGCATCGAAGCGGCTCGCAGCCCGCGCACGCTCGCGCTGCGCGGCCATGGCTTTTTCGAAACCTTCGGTGTCGACGGTGAGGCCGCGTTCACGCGCGATGTCGGCGGTCAAATCGAGCGGAAAGCCGTAGGTGTCGTAGAGCCGGAACGCGGTCTCGCCCGGGATCACCTTGTCCGCGAGCCCGGCGATCGCCGTATCCAGCAGGCGCATGCCCTGGTCCAGCGTCTCGGCGAAACGCGCCTCCTCCTGGCTTAGGACACGCTCGACGTGGGCGCGGGACTTGCTCAGCTCGGGATAAGCCGCGCCCATCTGCGCCTCCAGTGTCTCCACCAGCCGCCAGAAGAACGGCTGTTCCATGCCGAGCTGGTAGCCGTGGCGAATGGCGCGACGGATGATCCGGCGCAGCACGTAGCCGCGACCCTCGTTGGAAGGCAGCACGCCGTCCACGACGAGGAAAGCGCAGGCGCGGATATGGTCGGCAATGACCCGCAACGACGCGCTGCTGCGGTCCTCGCAGCCGGTCAGCTCGGCGGCGCGCTCCACCAGCGCGCGGAACAGGTCGATGTCGTAATTCGAGTGCACGCCCTGCAGCACGGCGGCGAGCCGCTCCAGTCCCATGCCCGTATCCACCGACGGCTTCGGCAACGGCGTCATGACGCCATCGGCGGTGCGGTTGAACTGCATGAACACCAGGTTCCAGATCTCGACGTAGCGGTCGCCGTCCTCGTCCGGGGAGCCGGGCGGGCCGCCGGGAACCTCCGGGCCGTGGTCGTAGAAAATCTCGGAACAGGGGCCGCAGGGGCCGGTATCACCCATCGACCAGAAATTCGAATCGGCGCCCAGGCGCGTGACGCGGCCCGGCTCCAGACCGATCTGGTCGGTCCAGATCGCTGCGGCTTCGTCATCCTCCTCGTAGACCGTCACCCAGAGCTTCTCCGCAGGGAGCCCGAGGGTGCCGGTCACGTAATCCCACGCGTAGCGGATGGCGTCTTCCTTGAAATAGTCGCCGAAGCTGAAATTGCCGAGCATCTCGAAGAAGGTGTGGTGGCGTGCCGTGTAACCGACGTTCTCCAGGTCGTTGTGCTTGCCGCCCGCGCGCACGCAGCGCTGCGCGGATGCCGCACGCCGGTAGGGTCGCTTGTCCTGGCCGAGGAACACGTCCTTGAACTGGACCATGCCGGCATTGGTGAACAACAGCGTCGGGTCGTTGCCGGGCACCAGCGGGCTCGACGGCACGACCTCGTGGCCGCGGGCCGCGAAGAAGTCGAGAAAGCTCTGGCGAATCTCTGCGCTTTTCATGGGATTGGGTCGTGATCCTTGGCTTGTAGCCCGCCATTGTGCGTCACGGCAGGCACCGGGGCCAAGATGCGCAGAATACCCGGGAAATCAGTCCTGCTCGCGGCCGAGCGCGAAACGGACCTGGTCACTGGTGAAGCCACGGTACTCGAGGAAGCGCGACTGGCGGACTCGTTCGTTCCATTCATCAGGCGGCGTGTCGCCGAAACGGCGCCGCCGGGCCTCGCGGGCCAGCTCGAACCAGTCGACCTCGGCCGCCTCGAGGGCCGCCTCCACGAGCGCTGCCGAGACCCCGCGCTCCTGGAGTTCGCGGCGGATCCGCGCGGGGCCGTGGCGCCGCCCGATCCGGCTGGTGAACAGCGCCTCGGCGTAGCGGGCGTCGCTCTGCAGGCCGCGCTCGGCAAGCGCGTCAAGCACCGTCTCCATGAGCTCTCCGGGTACGCCGCGGCCTGCAAGCTTGCGGCTCAGTTCGGCGCGGCTGTGCTCGCGTCGCGCCAGCAGCCCGACCGCCACGGCCTCGACGCTGGCCGCGGTCCAGTCCTCGGCCTTGCCGTCACCCGACCGCTTCGCCCGCATCGGTCTCCTGCGCGGCACCGGCCTTCTTCGGCAGCAGGAGTTCGCGCAGCTGGCCCTCGATTTCGGCCGCGACCTCCGGGTGTTCGACCAGGAATTGCCGGACGTTGTCCTTGCCCTGGCCGATCCGGTCGCCGTTGTAGCTGTACCAGGACCCGGACTTGTCGATGATGTTGTGTTGCGCGCCGAGGTCGATGATCTCGCCCTCGCGACTGATGCCCGAGCCGTACAGGATCTCGAACTCGGCCTGGCGGAACGGCGGTGCAACCTTGTTCTTCACCACCTTGACCCGCGTCTGGTTGCCGATCACCTCGTCGGCCTTCTTCAAGGCGCCGATGCGGCGGATGTCGAGTCGCACGGAGGAATAGAACTTCAGCGCGTTGCCGCCCGTGGTGGTCTCCGGGCTGCCGAACATCACGCCGATCTTCATGCGGATCTGGTTGATGAAGATCACCATGGCGTTGGTGCGCTTGATGGTGCCGGTCAGCTTGCGCAGCGCCTGCGACATGAGGCGCGCCTGCAGGCCGACGTGGGAATCGCCCATCTCGCCCTCGATCTCGGCCTTCGGCGTCAGCGCCGCCACCGAGTCGACCACGATCACGTCCACGGCGCCGGAGCGCACCAGCATGTCGGTGATCTCCAGGGCCTGCTCGCCCGTGTCGGGCTGCGACACCAGCAGGTCGTCGAGATTCACGCCGAGCTTCTCGGCATAGGTCGGGTCCAATGCGTGTTCAGCGTCGACGAACGCCGCGGTGCCGCCGGCTTTCTGGCATTCGGCGATCACCTGCAGGGTGAGCGTCGTCTTGCCCGATGATTCCGGGCCGTAGATTTCCACCACCCGGCCGCGCGGCAGGCCACCGATGCCCAGCGCCACGTCGAGGCCCAGGGAACCGGTGGAGACGACCGGGACGTCGCGCACGATCGCGGCGTCGCCGAGGCGCATCACTGAGCCCTTGCCGAACTGTTTCTCGATCTGGCCGAGGGCGGCGGCCAGGGCTTTCTTGCGGTTATCGTCCATGGGCTATGTGTCGCTTCCGGGTGGCATGAATAAGGGTTCGATTATTCCACATCCGGGCGGACGGAGCAGCGGCGATTTCAGGCCGAAGCGACGGATTTCAGGCCCCGGCCCTTGTCCGGCAGGGTTTACGCGAGTCCCCAGCGGTCGAGAATCTCGTAAACGGCGCCTTCGGGTCGCGTCTCGGAGCGCACCAGCACGAATTCGCGCACCGGCCAGCGGACCGGCGGCGGCGATGCGGGCAACTCGCAGCGGCGACAGCGCCGCAATACCGTGAGGTGCGGCACGAAGGGGCGCGTTTCCGGCGTGAAGCCGAGCGGTTCCAGGGCCGCCCAAAGCGTGGCGGCGAGCACAGCCGCCGCGGGCTTCGGCCGACTGCTCCCCAGCCAGGCCGACCCCGCACGCGACCAGTGGCCGAAGGTGTCCAGCACAAGATCGAACGCGGCGGTGTGCACCGAGCCGGCCGCAGCGCGGAGCGAATCGAGCCGCGATGACTCGACCTCCCCGAGGAAAGCCAGCGTGAGATGGTAGTTCTGCGCCGGTACCGGCCGGCCCGCGCAGGACTCGAGAAGCGGCGCAGCGGCCGTGGCGAGCGCCTCGCGGACCGGCGGCGCCGGCCAGAGCGCGAAAAACAGCCGCAAGCTCAACTCATCATGACCCCCGTCAGCGCCCGGTTGACCGCCTGTCGCCGGATGGCGTCCCGATCGCCGTGAAAGTGCTCGAGGCGCGTCTTGTAGATCACGCCGTCGCCGTCGGCACGCGCCCAGGCGAACCACACCGTGCCCACGGGCTTGTCCGGCGTGCCGCCGCCCGGGCCGGCCACCCCGCTCACCGCCACGGCACGATCCGCCCCGGTGCGCGCAAGCACGCCCTGGGCCATGACCTCGACCACCGCCTTGCTCACCGCACCTTCGTGCTGGAGCAGCTCGGCGGGCACGCCCAGCAAGGCCGTTTTCGCCGCGTCGGCATAGCTCGCGATGCCCGCGAGAAACCATTCCGAACTGCCGGGAATATCCGTCACCGCCTTGGCGATCCAGCCGGCGGTGCAGGACT
>Ga0102941_1001613_pt1 | contig 10562 bp, 9 predicted proteins | sample SalPonR2_C_D2_MG_FD_79281 | JGI IMG/M metagenome (GOLD analysis project Ga0102941, IMG submission 79281) | Salt pond soil microbial communities from South San Francisco under conditions of wetland restoration - Salt Pond MetaG R2_C_D2_MG | ecosystem: Environmental > Aquatic > Marine > Intertidal... | reverse complement strand
GTTTCGGTAATAAAAGCCCGCTCAAACATAGGCTGAGCATTGGTAAAATGGAGTTGAAATACATGACCACCTGTTTCAAGATCGAAACCAACAGAAAGCATGTTATTAAAATTGTTTTTCGTTTCTGAAGTTAACAGTTGGAAATACTCTGCATTGAGAGTAATCCGATTGGTGAGGCGCACACGACCCCCATAACCAATGGCAAAGATATCGTTGGGATCGTTGTTCTTTTCAACCAAGTTCTTATGCACCACAGTAGGTGTGATCTGCAGGGAGAAGGTATTGGAAAATTTGCGCGCCAAAAGTACCTGGTGAACATAGGCCAGCCGGGATGAGAAATAATTGGTGCGCTCAGGATTACTCCATTCAAGGGAATTGAGGTAAATACCTGAAAATACTGACAAAGAAACAGGCATTATGCGTTTACCAGTACTCTGCCTCAATATTTTATACTTTGCAAATCCATCGAATGTCTTTTCATAGGAACTTCTGCCTATTGCCACAGCCAGACGGTCGTTGATGCCGTATTCAAATCCCAACCTGATCGTAGATTGATCAAGACCCCATAAATTGTATGCCCCCTGGTTCAAACGTCCAAAATGATGCCCAACAATGAACTTCAATTCACCGGCAGGCGGATTTTCAATGGATTGTCCGTTTACAATACGTGTTGTTTTAAATGTGGCATAAGTAAATTCGGTAACAGGTTCTGCCTCCTCTTCCAACATGTCGAGCAGACTTTGTGCTGAAGCGCTCATATGAAAGAAAAACAGTGCAACAATTACGGAGACTAAAAGGTAAGATCGCATTTTACAGTATTTTTTTGATTAGATAGACAAAAACCGGAAGCTTTCAATTTTAAAGATAAAAGAAAACTCTTCCGGTTAGATATTATGTTATGATTACATTTTTTTTAAAGGTACGTCAACCGTTATTTCAATTTCTTTTGCAATATTGTCTTTTACAGCAGCAGGAATTTTGATGTTATAATCCTCTAATTTGATCGCAAAAACACTTTTCCCTGAAATTTCATCGGCTTTTACAAGGAAAGTCCCGTTTTGTTTTATGGATTTGGTAACATCTTTAATAGTCAGATCACCTTCAACGATTGCATTATATTCTCCTGGTTTGGTGAGATCAATCTTATTTAAATTCACGATTGAACCTTCAAATGTAGCATTGGGGTATTTGTGGGACTCCACGTAGTTTTCATTGAAATGTTCCTGCATAAGCGCCTTTTCAAAATTGAAAGAACGCATAACCACCCTGAAAACAAACTCGCCCGACTCAACATTAAGAGCGCTGCTTACCTGCCGGTTAATGGCTTCGATATTTTCCAACGGTGCTTCAGAATAAAATCGAATCATACCATTTCGGGTTACATAATTTTGGGCATAAATGGTTACCATAGTCAGCAAAAAGAAGGAGAACAATAAAAATATTTTCCTGATCATAATGTAAAAATTTTGGTTTATAATGAATGAAAAATAAGACCGGATAAACCGGTTTTCCTTTTATAATATGCCATCAAATTCCAGTTTGGAGAAATCCAGATAAGTCCACTCATAAAAGTTTATTATCCAAGAATTGCACGAATCAAAACCAACGCATAACACTGATATACAAATACTTAAAAATTTGACATTTTCAATAATTTTACAGAAAACGAGTTTTCGTAGTGAACTTATATATTCCTTTTTAGTGCATTATTTTCAAAACCAGACATGAGATCGTTTTCCCCTAAAAAGGAGAACTTCTCATTTCAATGTGAATCATTGAATTACGGAACATTCTTCCATAATCACATCTGAACCTGAGAACCCTGCGCAGAAACCCTTTAATGTAATCATGTCACCAGACTTCATACTTCTTACGGTCTCCTGATGGTTTGGCAACATGGTACATCTTATCCCCTCCTTGCCAAACATCCCTTCACTAAGGGCAAAAACAGCTATCACCATTTCTTCTACTTCTTCCAAACCATCCAGTTTACCTGTCACCTCTATGACTTTTCCATTGAAGGTCTGTTCTGCATTTGACTGATCATTAACATAGCTTTGATAAAGATTTTCGGCAGTTATTTCAACATCAGTTTTTGCTTTTTCATAATTTGTATGTGGTTTGTTATAGATAAAGAAATAAACCATCAATGCAGCAAGCAGACCTATGACTACAATCCCTAATAAAATTTTAACTGTTTTACTCATATTTCTAATATTTGAATGATTTCAACCTGAATGAGATCCTGGTTTTATCTTTATAATAAAAAGTTAGTAATCGAAAAAACAACTTAATATTTGGTTTTTAGTGATTTGATACTTTATCACCATTGTTTTTTATTGCCGCTGGTATCTAAAAGAAGTAATATGATCAGAATTTTTAATTTTCGAAATTGATCAGTTGTTTAAAACAAGACGTAATGAACGAAAAAAGGGTTGGAATAGAATTATCAATTTATGATTATATTGTAGAAAAACGAAAGGATGAATCAGCACAAGCCTATTATGGTGCTCCCTGATTTATCCATGCGTTCATTTTAGACAAGTCGCATTCGGGAAGCTGGTTCTGTCCTTTGGGCATGGGTGAAAAACCCGTTTGATGGTTGATACTACCCTGAAACTTTCCATTGTTCACAACTACCATCAGGTCGTTGTAACTGTCGGTGATCACATTTCCTGAGGGAGACGAAGCATTATGACAGGAGTTGCAGTTTGTGTCCAGTACCTGTGAAACATAATTCGTGTAGGTAACATTCAGGGTATCGCATTGAGTTGCTGCAGCATCAGGATAAAGGTGTTCCTCGCTATCATAGTAGCATCCGGCTAAACCCAAAAGAATCAGAAAAACAGGAAGAATATACCTGTATTTAAAAGCATTAATTGTTAGGTGTTTCATCGTCTATCCATTTTTGAATTTGATCAGCATGACAATCTCCCATCGGTTCACCTGACGGGGGCATGGGAGCATACCCTTCCAGTCTTTTGACTGCACCCATAAGTCTTCCTGAAAGCGCGATCTGACTTACCGAAGAATGGTCAGCAAGCAATACTCCACCGGAGGGAAAATTCCCACGATGACAATTGATACATCCATAACTTTCCAAATTGGGTACCACTGTTTGGGAATAGGTAACATTATCGAGATCGCAATCAGCCAAAGTACATTCCAGATTTAATGCTCCCTGCTGAATCCATGTATATACCATTTGAATCTGATCGTTGTTGAGGGTTTCATTGGGTGGTGGGGGCATTCTCTTATCCGGGTCATCCTCAACCAATACTTCATAAAAATCACTCCCTTCAGGATCTCCCGGTCTTACATCTGCTGTAGAAAAAACAGAAGCATAATCGGTTAAAACCACCCCATCTGCGGCAGATGCTGCATCATGACAACCTGACCGGGCACAGGTGGAAGTGACCAGAGGAAGCAGATCATTGGCAAAATAAACGGTATCCGGATCGCATATGGTGGAAGGTTCACCTCCGTTTTGATCGTCTGCCAGGTCTGTTAAATCAGGATCATGCTGGCAGGACTCAAAAATAAATATTGATCCCGAAACCAAGAAAAGTAAAAAGATGAATCGCATTATATTTTCTCTTGTTCAATGATAATTTTAAACAAAAGTATCATTATAAAGGAAATAAAAAAATGCTAAACACAGATGAAAAGATGATGAAAATACTTGTTTATATCTATCACAATTTATCATTCAGGTATTTATAATTCTATTTTTATTAATACTTAATAAGGATAAAAAATACTTTTGTGATAATTTATAGTTTCACACACCTTTGGCCATCAATAGGAAAGGACAAACTGAAATTCAGGTAAGTATATGAAAAAAAGTTTCAAAATAGTTACAGACCGGAATAATAAGCGCATAGTATCCCCGGATCAATGATGATGATTTATTCCTTCATTTTTCGTTTTTTCAACCGCAATGAATTGAATACCACAATCACATCTGAAATGGCCATAGTACCAGCTGCGATCATTGGGCTTAAAACACCTGTGATAGCAAGTGGAATAGCCATTATATTGTAAATAAATGCCCAAAAAAGATTTTCCTTGATAGTTCGTTGTGTCAGATAAGCCGATTCGAAAGTACGCGCTAACAAGGAAAGGTTACCTTTCAGTAAAACCACTTCGGCAGATTTCACAGCAACCTGTGTGGCATTGCTCATACTTATACCTACAAAAGATTTTGCCAAAGCAGGAGCATCATTGATACCATCGCCCACCATGGCTATTTTATAATCAGATGAGAGTTGGTTTATAATCTCCAATTTTTCATGAGGCCTTTTTTCCGAATATACTTCTTCAAGACCCAGTTGGTTTGCTATTTCATTACATTTATGTTCCCTGTCGCCACTCAACAAAACGGGCTGAATGTTTCTTTTCTTCAAAAAATCCATCATCTCCCTTGCCTCTGTTTTTACTTCATCTTCAATATCTATCCACCCGATGAGTTTTCCATTCATGGTGAGGTAGATGTTGTGGTTGCGATCTGAGGTGAGGTCTCTGACCGTATCATAAGAACCTACAGTGTATGTGTTTCCCTGTTTATCCGTTGCCGACATACCAATCCCTTTCTCTTCTTCGACATGATCTAATAAAACGGGTTCGCTTCCCCGCAGTTCGTGTACAAGAGATCTGGCGATGGGATGTGATGAATGCTTCTCAATGCTGAACAGAAGAGAGGCAATGCTTTGTTGTGATTTGCCAGCGAATGCTTTTAAGTCTTTTATTTTGAATTTACCGGTGGTAAGGGTTCCTGTTTTATCAAAAACAACTTTCTGAACCCTGGCAAACTTATCAAAAACACTTCCTCCTTTGATCAGGATTCCATTTTTCGCTGTCCTTCCCAACCCTACAACCACAGCAGTGGGAATAGCAAGACCGAGTGCACAGGGGCAGGCAATTACAAGCACTGCAATGGCTCTGAGAAATGATTCGCGGAATTCTAAACCTGCACCAAAATACCATCCCAAGAGTGTAAGTATAGAAATACCAACAACAGTGGGGACAAAAACAGCGCTTATCTTATCCGCTAAGTTTTGCAATTGCGGTTTATCCTTTTGAGCGGCTTTTACCATTTTTATGATCTGCGAAAGTACCGTTTCTTCGCCCGTGGCAACAGCTTTCATTTTAATATTGCCACTTTCAAGTATGGTTCCTCCTACCACCTTATCACCTTTGGTGCGATCAACAGGAACACTCTCACCCGAGATCATAGACTCATCGATGCTTCCATAACCCCAGAATATTTCTCCATCAACGGGGATCAGATCTCCTGTATTTACAAGCACAAAGTCACCTTTCTTCAGTTTTGAAGCGTCGATCTCTTCTATATATTCCTGCCCTTCATGCATTTCCTGGTGAATTTTTTTGGCTTTGGTTTTCTGCAAACGGGTAAGATCATCTATTGCTGAGGTTGTTTTCTTAACCGAACGATGCTCAAGCATGTTACCCAGTAAAACAAGGGTAATGATACTGGCAGAAGTTTCATAAAACAAGTACTTAGGTCCCAGATCGAGCACCGTTCCGGTCAAACTATAGAAAAAAGCAGCAGTACTTCCCAGAAAGATCAAAACATCCATATTGGTAACACCGGCTTTCAGACTATGAAAAGCACTTTTTCCGAAATGAATAAAACCCACTATAAATACAGGGATGGTTAAGGCAAGCTGAAAAAACTCGTTGTGAAGAATTTTCACAGGAATAAACATAGCCAAAATAAGAGGCACAGTAAAAACTGCAGAGAACCAGAACTTTTTCTCAATCGGACTCAATGCCTTCTGTCTTTTACCAGCAGACTCTTCTCCGGTTTCAATTTCCTTTTCAGAAACTGAATATCCCAAATTCTGAATGGTTTTTTTGGCGTTTTCTTTGTCTAACCCTTCTGTTAGATCAAAAGTTACATCATCATTTGTAAAATCGGCATGTACATTTTTATATCCTTTCTTCTCAAGAGCTTTTTTAATGCCAAGAGAACAGTTTGTACAAGTCATTCCCTCAACTTTGAATTCTATGTTTTTATAAAGATCGTTTGTTTGCATAATAAGTTTGATAAGAAAAAAAATCAATCTGTTTTAGTAGGACAACAACGGGACAATGAAAGAGTTTAAAACCCCGATCAGCGAAAGAAGTAAACTTTTTAATCGTAAGCAAAAACCTTATCGAAAATGTATCCTTGCTTCTGCGGACCCCAAACCTGCTCATGTTTGTCATTCCATCCTCTGTCCCATGTTATTACCTTTTCATGGTCTATCATGGCATCTGAGGTTACGTAAGAAGCGCCTCTCCATGAGCTCAAACATTTGTTTTTGGGTGTTGAACCCTTAAAAACATTGTCTTTGAACTTTGTCAGATACAATTCACAACCGGGTCTGTCTGTTAAATCATCTAGAGTTGTGTCTTCAAGAAGTTCAGCATTATGGCATCCACCGATAAACCTTTGTGGATTTTGAATCTCATATACCTTGCTCACGATACTTTGTCTGTCTTTTGCCAGTGATAAATGATAAATCCTCTGCCGGTAAGGTTTTTCAAGATTCGGAAAAACAGACTGTTCAACATACAACCAATATCCATCGTTTTTTTGCTGCCAAATCGGTTTCATACACAATACAATGTGCAAATAAGATGTATCTGCTTTTGCAAGTTCTTCTGTGCTGAATTTTCCAGCCATCATATTCTTAAGATCAGACAGATCAACGGCTGAGAGAAGGTTATCTTGCCCCATTGATCTGTAAAAGGTAAAGAAAAGCAATACCAGAAGAAGAAGAATTTTAGAAATTTTCATGGAATGCAGTGTTTTTTATCGAAGTTAATCATTATTTAAACAGTTGAAGCGGGTATGATAGCAAATAAAGCAGAAATGCTTGCAGGAATAAAGTTCTGAATTTATGAGTCCGCTCCGAAAAATCAATTATCCACAGATTACACAGATTTACACAGATGCTAAATACTGATATTCAATGGGTTTAAAAACATAAAATGAACACAGATTTGCCGAAAACAAGTTTTCGGAGTGGACTCATTTATAAAAAACAAAATTACAGATTGGTTTATAAGTTAAAAGGTTAAATGATAAGGAAATTAAAATTCTTGGGATGGTATCAAAAGTCCAAATTACTTAAATTTGAATACCCTCAGGTTGTTTCTGTAGAATGAAGAATAGCAAAAGTATTACCACAAAAATAGTAGGATGCTTTTATTATCCGTTAGAGTGCAAATCAAAAAAACCAGAAAAAATCAACAAAAATGACGAAATTTGCTTTATAGAGTAAAAAGAAAACAGCAATAAAATGGAAATAAAAACAGATATTTTACTGGGCGATAGTGCTGAAGTATTAAAAAGACTCCCTGCAAACTCAGTTGATTTAATATTCACCTCACCCCCATATGCAGATCAAAGAAAAAGCACGTATGGTGGTATACATCCAGATGAATACGTTAAATGGTTTATACCCATATCAAAAGAACTACTAAGAGTTCTGAAACCAAGTGGAACTTTCATACTGAATATTAAAGAGAAAGTTGTAAATGGTGAAAGAAGTACCTACGTAATGGAATTAATTCTGGAAATGAGAAAACAGGGTTGGTTATGGACTGAAGAATTTATCTGGCACAAAAAAAATTGCTACCCGGGAAAGTGGCCCAACCGTTTTAGAGATGCATGGGAAAGACTTCTCCAATTCAATAAAGACAAGAAATTTAAGATGTATCAGGAAGAGGTAATGGTTCCTATGGGAAATTGGGCCAAAACCAGACTGAAGAAACTAAGCGATACCGATAAAAGAAGAGATGAATCGAAAGTAGGCAGTGGATTTGGAAAGAATATTTCAAACTGGACCACAAGAGAAAAAGCATTCCCTACAAATGTGCTTCATCTGTCAACAGAATGCAGCAACAAAAAACACAGTGCTGCATTTCCTGAAGAATTGCCCAAATGGTTCATCAACTTGTTTACCCAACCCGGAGACACTGTTTTAGATCCGTTTATGGGATCAGGTACCACAAATCAGGTGGCTCAGCGTTTGGACAGAAATTCAATCGGAATTGAATTGCTGCCAGAATATTATTCTATGGTGAAAGCTCAAATACAACCCTTGAAATTAGTCCTTTTTGAACCAGAAGAGAATTATGAACCCATTGAAATTAACGGACGTAAGACAATACGTTGAAGAAAATATTGGCATTTTCCATGAAAAACGTATCGCCAGACTTGAAAAGTTAAAGCTAAAAACAGTTCTCAAGAAGTATCGCCTAAAAAAATAAAACTTCCCTACTCATATACCAAACCAAATATCTCGCCCCCATTTACCGAAAAAAACACTATCTTTGCCATCGGAAAAAATCATTATATCCTGATTATGAATATTATACTGATCATTGGTTTTTCTCAGGCATTTATACTCTCTTTTCTGATATTTTTAAAAAAAGGAAAGAATCTTTCCGATTTTTTCCTGGGATCGCTATTTATTGTTTTCGGTATAACCCTGTTTTTGGGATATGCAGAACTATACAACCGGCAAAACAATTACCCCTACCCTGCTTTGATGAATACCTCTGCTCCTTTCATTCTGCTTCATGGACCCCTGCTATGGTTTTATATAAAATCACTCACAACGCAACGATTCAGATGGAAAGGGATTTACCTGCTTCATTTTGTCCCCTTTGTTTTCGCTATGATTTTAATGTGGGTAACAAATTATTCATTACCCCCACAAGAACGAATATTACTGGAAACATCAGAATCTTTTAAAAATCAGATCACTTTTCCCTTATTGGTAGGACTGATCGCATTGTCGACGCAGGGATATTTTATTTGGGGCATCGTCATGATCCATCATTATCAGAAAAAGATCAAAACCTATTTTTCCAACGTTAGAGAAATAGACCTGAAATGGTTAAAATTTCTTTTGATCTCAAGCGTGTTTTTTTATGCTTTCAACAGTGGATTATACATTCTTGATATCTTTACACGCTGGTTTACCTATAACACAATGCAAACTCTGGCATATTCATTTTCGTCGGTTTTTATTCTGGTTTTAGGATTTTACGGACATAGTCAGGCCGATATTTTCCGCTCAAAACCCATCAATTTAGAATTGAGAACATCCAAAAGATCAGAAGAACCTGAATCGTTCGTAAACCAAACATTAACGAAAAAAGATCAGGCGTTTATTGATCATCTGCTCAGTTTCATGCAAAATAAAAAACCTTATCTTGACCCCGATCTTACTCTTGCTGATCTGAGCCGTCAAACAGATGTAAGCATGGACTATTTATCATACATACTAAACAAACAAATACACAAAAGCTTTTTTGATTTTGTAAACCACTACAGGGTCAAAGAATTTAAAACCCGGTGCCAGAATGGATTAAACCACAAGTACACCATCATGGGTGAGGCATATGAAAGTGGTTTTAACTCCAAAGCAACCTTTAACAGGGTGTTTAAAAAACAAACAGGATTAACACCTGGTCAGTATATCACAAAAATGAAAAGATAAAAAAAGGTGAAATATCCATCATTGCCCTAAAACACACGAGGATGATTATAAAGACAGATCGGGGAGCGGGGATTGGGGTTTGTAGTTGGCAGATGAAAAAAAAATATCCTCATGAAGCAAAATGCATATAAATACATACATAACCTGATTTAAAGACCTAAAAATAAAAAACAATGACAACAGAAAAAAAAGTAAGGGTGAGATTTGCACCCAGTCCAACAGGTCCATTGCATATAGGTGGAGTAAGAACAGCTTTGTACAACTATCTTTTTGCCCAAAAGCACGGGGGCGATTTTTTACTACGCATAGAAGACACTGATCAGGGAAGGTTCGTTCCCGGTGCTGAAGAATACATTATGGAATCTTTAAAATGGTGTGGGATATATTGGGATGAAGGACCAGACAAACCAGGCCCGCACGCACCTTACCGCCAATCGGAAAGAAAGAAAATGTACGAAAACTTTGCCTTTCAGCTGGTTGAAAAAGGGCATGCCTACTTTGCTTTTGATACACCTGAAGAATTGGAAGCGATGCGTAAAAAAACAGAAGCAGAAAAGGGAAATGCACAGTATGATGCAAACACCAGAGGTAGCATGACCAACTCCCTTACCCTAAGTGCAGAAGAAGTAAGCGAGAGACTAAGCAGGAACGTTCCTTATGTAATCCGCTATAAAATGCCCGAAAACGAAGAAATTCTTTTTCATGACCTGATACGCGGACAAGTGAAAGTAAACACCCTGCAGCTCGACGACAAAGTACTTTTCAAAAGCGATGGAATGCCAACCTATCATCTGGCCAATGTTGTGGATGATCGTAAAATGGAGATTACACATGTGATAAGAGGTGAAGAATGGTTGCCATCACTTCCTTTACATGTAATGCTTTATCGCAGTTTGGAATGGGAGGAAAACATGCCCCGGTTTGCCCATCTGCCACTTTTGCTGAAACCCGATGGCAACGGCAAACTGAGCAAACGCGACGGAGACAGATTGGGTTTCCCTGTATTCCCACTCCGGTGGAAAGATCCAAAATCTGGAGAGT
>Ga0102941_1001604_pt1 | contig 10585 bp, 10 predicted proteins | sample SalPonR2_C_D2_MG_FD_79281 | JGI IMG/M metagenome (GOLD analysis project Ga0102941, IMG submission 79281) | Salt pond soil microbial communities from South San Francisco under conditions of wetland restoration - Salt Pond MetaG R2_C_D2_MG | ecosystem: Environmental > Aquatic > Marine > Intertidal... | reverse complement strand
GATTTCCGCATCGATATCATGATTGACAAAGGACCCAGTGCAAGGTCCGTTCAGCTCGAATTACAACCTTTCACACTCATTGGTGCAACCACCCGCTCCGGGTTGCTGACATCACCCCTGAGGGCACGCTTCGGCATTAATTCGCACCTGGAATATTACGACAATGAAGTTTTAACCGGAATTGTAAAACGCTCGGCCAGTATTTTGGATGTGGAAATTGATAACGATGCAGCCGATGAAATTGCCGGACGCAGTCGCGGAACACCACGGATTGTTAACTCACTTCTGCGGCGGGTGCGTGATTTTGCGCAGGTAAAAGGAACCGGCCGAATCGACATAGACATTACAAAAACCTCGTTGAAAGCCATGAATATCGATAAATACGGCCTCGATGAAATGGACAACCGCATTTTGCTGTGCATTATCGATAAATTTAAAGGCGGCCCGGTAGGTATTTCCACTATTTCAACCGCTGTGGGAGAAGACAGCGGAACCATTGAAGAAGTATACGAGCCGTTTCTGATTAAAGAAGGATTTATTAAACGTACACCACGCGGAAGAGAAGCTACTGATTTGGCATACAAACATCTGGGAAGAATAAAATACGGCGACAGTCCTACTTTATTCTGAAGGAACCAACTCTATTTCAAACATGCGGGGCCACCATTTTCCGGTAACAAAAAGCCGTTTATTCTCTGCATCCCAGGCAATTCCGTTCATGTAATCTATTTGGTCTTCTGTACTTTGATAGAGGTTCAGAATTCCTTCCATATTTATTTCCGAAAGTACTTTCCCTGTTTCGGGGTCGATTTCAATAATCATATTGGTGGTGTAAACATTGGCAAAGAGGTTTCCATCTATGAGTTCCAACTCATTGATGTTGTTGATAATTCCCTGGTTGTTGGCCACCTGGATGCGTTTTATTTCCGTAAAGTTTTCAGGATCGAGCCAGATTATTTCATGTGTTCCGTTGCTCATTATCAGGTTTTCACCGTCGTTTGTAAGCCCCCAGCCCTGCTCCGATCTGAATTGAAAACTGTCAATTCGGGCAAAATCAGCGAGGTTGTAAATAAAGCCTTTTTGAGCCCGGTAAGTGAGCTGGTAAATTTTATCGTTCAGAATGGTAATTCCTTCACCAAAATATTTTTCATCGAGCCTGTATTCCTGCAAAACATTTCCGGTGGTGAAATTAATTTTATACAACCCTGATTTGCCGTTTTCGCCGGTTCCTTCGTATAAAAATCCCTCATGTATTTCCAGTCCCTGTGTATAAAAACCGGTGTTGTGCGGATAAGTGTTCACAGTTTTGTAAGTGTATTGTTTGGGTTGAATATCTGAAACTACATTCACGGAAAGTACCCGTGTATTGCTCACGCTGTCGGTTTTGGTGGCAACTGCCCTGAATGTATTTCTGCCAACAGAGTTCAGCTTTATATTTTCGGCGCTGAATTCGAGCTCACTGCTTTCTTTTATCAGTTCGCCTTCATAAAATAGTTTAATGTTATCTATTTCGCCGTTGCGCACTTTTGTTTTCACATCTACTGTAACCGTGTTTCCAAAAATGTAATTTCGGGCGCCCGGTTCTATGGTGATACTGCTCACGGGTTTGCGTGAGCGTTTGGGTTTGTTCGAACAGGAAATAAATGTTACGAACAAACAGATAATCAGTGTAACCGGAAAAATTTTTCTATTCATTTTCAACTAAATTTCTTTTCAAAGATAAAATTTATATAAATACTATCTTTGCTTCAAAATACGGCTATTTTGAATCCTTTTAAAAAATTAGCAGGCGAAACAGTTATTTACGGCATGAGCAGCATTGTTGGCCGTTTTCTGAACTGGTGGCTGATGCCATTGTATGTCAATTTGTTTGCTCCGCAGGAATACGGAATTGTTACCAATTTATACGCCTACGTTGCTTTTTTTCTGGTGTTTTTAACTTACGGAATGGAAACAGGTTTTTTCCGGTTTGCCTCTAAAAATTCCAATTCCGAAAAAGTTTATTCCACTGCACTAATTTCGCTGTTTTTTTCGTCGTCGCTGTTTTTGGTACTCATTATTCTTTTTAAGAATGAACTGGCAGGGTTGATAAATTACTCCAATCATCCGGAGTATATTTTGTGGTTTGGGTTTATTCTTGCCATCGATGCTTTCACATCCATCCCGTTTGCCCGGCTGAGGCTGAATAACAGGCCGTTAAAATTTGCGGCAATTAAACTGATTAATATTGGTTTCAACATTGGTTTCAACCTGTTTTTCCTGTTGCTTTGTCCGAAAATACTTGAAAATAACCCTGATTCAATTGTGCGACTGGTTTACTCATCCGAAATTGGGGTAGGTTATGTTTTTATTTCCAACCTGCTGGCTTCTGTTATTACTTTGATTTTTCTGCTGCCCGAAATTTTTAAATTTTCTTTTTATTTCGATAAAGTACTTCTTCATAAAATGCTGAATTACTCATTTCCTATTTTGATTGTAGGAATGGCCGGAATTCTGATTCAGCAAATCGATAAAATTTTGATTCCTTTTCTGATATCTGAGAATGAAAATCCGATGGAACAACTCGGAATTTACGGAGCAGGAGTGAAAATTGCCGTTTTAATGAACATGTTTATCCAGGCGTTCAGGTATGCTTTTGAACCTTTCTTTTTTTCGCAGGCCGAAAGCAAAAACGACAAGAATATCCATGCCCAAATAATGAAATATTTTGTGGTATTCGGGTTGCTGATTTTCCTGGGGATGATGCTTTACATGGATGTGATAAAACTGATTATTCCGGTTGAATACGAAGAAGGATTTTCCATTGTGCCGGTAATCATGCTGGCCAACCTGTTTTTTGGTATTTACTTCACTCTTTCGTTGTGGTACAAACTTACCGACATGACCCGCTACGGAGCCTATATTTCGCTAACGGGCGCAGTAATTACCATTACACTCAATTTTATTTTAATTCCGGTTTACGGTTATAAAGGGTCTGCAGTAACACTTTTAACCGCCTTTTTTGTAATGATGGTGATTTCCTATTTTCTGGGACGGAAATATTACCCGATCCCCTATAACCTGAAACGCATCGGGTTTTATTTTTTGGTGGCAATGATTTTAGTTGGTTTTTCGTTTTACACCAATCAGCAAAAACCGCTTTTTAAGTACCCTGTAAATACCTTTTTTCTAATCATTTTTATTTGGACTGTTTTTAAATTCGAAAAAAAGAGCTTTAAGCGGTTATTTAATCGCAATAAGAAGAAATAAATATCAAAAAGTATTAATTTTGTCAAGATGAAAAAGTTAGAGGGAAAAATAATCGCACTGGCCAGCGATCATGCCGGATTTGATAAAAAAGAGGTCATCATTAAGTATTTTCAGGAAAAAGGAATTCAGTATAAAGATTTTGGATGCTTCTCTTCAGAGAGTTGCGATTACCCTGAATTCGCACATGCAATTGGCAATGCCATTGAAAAAGGAGAGTATGAAATTGGAATTACTTTTTGCGGCAGTGGTCAGGGAATAAGCATTGCCGCCAACAAGCATAAAAATGTGCGCTCGGCAATTTGCTGGAATGCAGAAATTGGCGCACTGGCCAAACAGCACAACAATGCCAATGTTTGTTCCATTCCGGGCCGTTATGTAACCAAAGAGGAGACAATAGCCATTGTGGAAGCCTATTTAAATGCTGAGTTTGAAGGCGGAAGGCATGCCCGGAGAGTTGCAAAAATTCCGGTAGACCAATAATGACAAAATTAAAAAACATATTTCTGAAAGATTCTGAAATTGCTTTCGACCGGAAGCACCGGCGTACCATTGGCTTTAACATGTCGAAGTACAGCCAGTCGGCGCAAAAAGGGAAAGAGCGATACAAAAATATGGAACTGGCCAAACAACGGGCCTCCTACATTAAAGCCAAAACCATTGCCAATCTGGCTGAGTACCTCGAAGAATTTGAAAGAAATGCTGAAAATAACGGTATCCAAGTTGTTTGGGCGAGAGATGGAGAAGAAGCCGTTTCTGAAATTCTTACTGTTCTAAAAAAAGAAAATGCACGGTTGCTGGTAAAAAGCAAGTCGATGATTTCGGAGGAAATTGAGTTGAACGAAAATCTTGAAAAAGCTGGTGCGGAGCCGGTTGAAACCGATTTGGGCGAATTTATCGTTCAGGTGGCCGGCGAAAAACCGTATCATATTTTAACACCCGCCATGCACAAATCGAAGGAAGATGTGGCAGAACTTTTTAACAAGAAATTTGAAACACCACCGGAATCAACGCCCGAAGAACTTACAAAATTTGTCCGGGAAAAGCTTCGTAAAATATTTACATCGGCCGATGTGGGCATAACCGGTGCTAATTTCCTGGTAGCTGATGTTGGCGGAGTGGCACTCACCGAAAACGAAGGCAATGCAAGCATGTCGGTTTCATTTCCAAAAATTCACATCGTTATTTCAGGCATCGAAAAAGTAATACCTTCAGTTAAAGATTTGCCGCTTTTCTGGCCATTGCTTTCGGCCATGGGAACCGGTCAGCAGGTAACGGTTTACAATTCGTTGATTACCGGCCCCGTAAAAGAGAATGAAACCAGCGGTCCTGAAAAAATGGTGGTGGTACTGCTCGATAATAAGCGGACCGAAATTGCACAGGAAGAAGAAATTTCGCAATCACTGAAATGTATCCGTTGCGGCGCCTGTTTAAACGCCTGCCCGATTTACAAAAACGTAGGCGGATACACATATAATACCACATACAGCGGCCCAATCGGTTCGGTAATTACCCCTTATTTAAAGGATTTTAAATCTTACGGACACCTGAGTTTTGCAAGTACTGTTTGTGGTGCCTGCAGCGAAGTATGCCCCGTAAAAATTCCGTTACACCATCTTTTGCTGCTCAACCGCCAAAAATATGTGGAACAGCAAAACGACAATTTTGCCTGGAAAACAGGAATGAAAGCATACGCTTATGCTTTCAAAAAAAGGAAGAATCTGGATGCTGTAAACAGTTCAATTAAAAATTCAGCGTTAAAACTGAATAAAAATATTCTGGGAAAACAAAAGGAATTTCCCTTATTTGCAAATAAATCATTCAGTAAAATCAGGAAGTTAAATTAAAAATAGGAGTTATGCTGTCTAATACGTGTAAATACGCTTTGAGGGCCTTGATTTACCTTGGTAAATTTTCGAAGGAAGATCAAATGATCGGTATCAAAAAAATTTCGGAAGATTTGGGTTTGTCTTCGCCTTTCCTCGGAAAAATTCTGCAAAATCTGGTAAAACAGAAATTGCTGGTTTCAACAAAAGGTCCTAACGGTGGTTTTGCCCTGGCACGCCCCGCTGATAAAATTACGCTCTGGGACATTGTGATTAAAGTGGACGGGGAAGAATTTTTCACCAACTGCTTAATCAGTCTGGAACCGTGCCGAACGCACGATCCTACAAAACCGCTGTGCCCGGTGCATTCGCAGTACGATAAGCTGCGTAAACAAATTGCCGATTTTTACCAGGATACAACCCTGGAAATTATCAGTAAGGATATCGATAAGTACGAAGATTTGGTAAAGCTTTAAAAGAATTTTTCCCATTTCCGGCCCGAAACAAAAAAGTGGAAAAATACTATGGATGCAAGAATTCCGGCCGTATTTGCAATGAAGTCGTACAGATTGCTGCTACGAGAACTGGATACTGCTTGCTGGGCCACTTCGAGCGATGCCGCCAGGAAAAGTGAAATGGCCGGTGCCCAAAAATACGGATTCACTTTTAGTTTTCTGAACGGCCTGAAAAGCAGCAAACAGAACACAAAGAACAACCCGAAATGGACAATTTTATCGAAGTGGGGAATGTTTAGAAAAGGTTTGGTGGGCAGTTCAGTTGCAGGAATAAACAAACCGTAACAAATTAGCGCCAGCCAAATGATGGGTTTCAGAAAAATTTTCATTAATCGCATAACTTCTTTAACGGGAGCAAAGTAACAAAAAGTATGGCAGGAATTTACATTCATATCCCGTTTTGCCGGCAAAAATGTTATTACTGCGATTTTTATAAAACCGTAAATAACTCCCTAACATCACAATTCATAAAGGCCTTAAAAAAGGAAATTCTTTTTCGAAAGAATTTTACTGAAGGCGAAAAAATAGAAACCATTTATTTTGGAGGTGGCACGCCTTCAGTTTTGAAAAAAGAAGAGCTGGAAGAAATTTTACATTTTTTGAAAAGTGAATTTTCAGTTTTTCCTGAGGCCGAAATTACATTTGAAGCCAATCCGGATGATTTAACACCCGGCTACCTGAACGCAATTTTTAAAGCTGGAATCAACCGGCTCAGCATCGGAATTCAGTCGTTTCATGATGAAAACCTGAAAAAAATGAACCGCCGGCATACGGCTAAACAAGCCATTGATTCAGTTTTGAATGCTGAAAAAGCAGGTTTTCAAAATATTAGTGTTGACTTGATTTACGGACTTCCGAACCTGACAATTAAAGAATGGAAGCAAAGTTTAAATGAAGTTTTTCAACTGCCGGTAAATCATTTGTCGGCCTATCATTTAACTTACCACGAGGGCACACCTTTTTATACCTGGCTGAAAAAGGGCACATTGAAAGAACTTTCGGAGCACCAAAGCGTGGAGCAGTTTAATGTGCTGATGGATAAGTGTGCAGAAGCAGGTTTTGAACAGTACGAAATTTCAAACTTTGCCCGGAATCAAAACTATTCAAAACACAATACCGCTTACTGGATGGGCGTAACATATCTTGGTTTGGGACCGTCGGCTCATTCATTTAACGGTTTGGTTCGCACCTGGAATGTGGCACATGTGGAAAGCTATATTAAAGCCATTGAAAAAGGCTCATCTTTTTTTCAGCAGGAAAAATTATCCGGAAATGATCAATACAATGAATATATTTTGACACATATCCGTACCAAATGGGGCGTTTCAGCAAAATATATCCGGGAACACTTTGGCGAAGAAAAAGCAACCTTATTCAGAACCGACGTTGAAAAATATTTGCAGAACAATATGCTGGAGGAACAAAACGGGAGTTTTATACTCACCCGTGAAGGATTATTTGTTTCCGACGACATTATGGCAAACCTCATGATTATTTGATTGATAACCTGTTGATTGAAAACCGGTTCGATTTGATAAATAATGTTAATCGGGTGTGTGGTCTCTCTGAAAAACTTTATCTTAGCGGTTCTTTTTTGAAATACAGAATTAAATGCAGGTTAGAATAGTCAATAAATCGAATCATCCGTTACCGGAATACAGTACTGAATTGTCGGCAGGTGTTGATTTACGCGCCTTTTTGGAAGAACCGGTGGTTTTGAAACCACTCGAAAGAAAACTGGTTCCAACCGGGTTGTACATTGAATTGCCAAAAGGTTATGAAGCGCAAATCAGGCCCCGCAGCGGACTGGCTATTAAAAAAGGAATTACGGTGTTGAATACGCCCGGAACCATCGATGCCGATTACCGGGGTGAAATCAGGGTGATTTTGGTTAATCTTTCGCAGGATGATTTTGTTATTGAAAACGGCGAGCGTATTTGCCAGATGGTAATTGCGGCGCATGAACAAGTGGAATGGAATTTGGTTGATGAGCTCAATGAAACGGTGAGGGGCGCAGGCGGATTTGGACACACCGGAAACAATTAAAAAAGTGACAGCCTGAGAATGAATGCAAATTTGAAATGCATAGAGAAACAGGCTGTAAAGGAGATTAGATAAATGAGAAAGACGATAATAAAATGGGCAATTTTCAGCTTGCTGACCGGGACAATTTTTTCCTGTTCGGGAGTAAAAAAAGTTGCAGAAAGCCAGGAAAATCCCAAAGAAGAAACAACTCAACAAACTGAAAATTCAGCTATTTCAGAAGAGGATCAGAAAAAGTTTGAATACCTGTTTGTGGAGGGACTCAAGGAAAAAGCCCTGGGAAATATGCAAAAGGCCATTCAGCTTTTTTCAAGCTGCCTTGAAATCGATCCCAATTCATCGGCTTCGATGTACGAGCTGGCCCAGATTCATGCAGCCAACAACGATTTTACAAGTGCATCCCTTTTGCTCGAAAAAGCAATTAGCATAAGTCCTGAAAACAAGTGGTACAAAATTCTGCTGGCCCAGGTTTATCAGCAAACACGGCGGTTTGCCAAAGCAGCCGAAATTTATGATCAACTCCTTGAGAAAGAACCGGAGGATTTGGATTTCCTTTACCGGAAAGCCATTCTGCTTTCCAATGCCGGGGAATTTGAGGAAGCCATCAGTACCTATAATAAAATGGAAGAAATTACCGGCGTGAATGAGCAGATTTCCGTTGCCAAGCAGCAGCTTTATGTCGAAAATGACCAGGTAGAAAAGGCATTTGAGGAAATTGAGAAATTAATTGAATTCAATCCCGAAGAACCCAAATATTATGGATTGATGGCCGATTTATTTCAGAACCAGGGCGATTCGGTAAATGCCCTGAAATATTACCGGAGAATTCAGGAACTCGACCCGAAAAACGGATTTGTGCATTTTTCGCTGGCCAATTACTACCTGCAAAACGGAGAGGTGCAAAAGTCGTTCGAAGAAACTAAAAAAGGATTTCAAAGCGAAGAAGTTGATATTCAGACTAAAATGCAACTTTACATGATGTTGACTTCCAATCCTGCCCAGTCGGAACTGACCCCAAAGCAGGAAGAAGAGTTGGCGGAAATACTGGTTGAAACGCACCCTGAAGAACACTTGGTTTATACCATTCGCGCCGAAAGTTTCCTGAAACAAAACAAACTTAAAGAAGCCCGCGATGAGTTGCTGAAAGCGCTGGAAATTGAAAAAAATGATTACATGCTTTGGGAGCGGTTACTTTTTATCGATAACGATTTGCAGGACTGGGAAGGGCTGTACGAACACAGCAAAGAGGCCATGGACCTTTTTCCCAACCAGCCGCAAACCTACTTTTTACATGCCATAGCCTGCGTTCAGCTTGAAAAATTCGAAGAAACTGTTTCTGTTTCCGACGAGGGTTTGATGTATGTGGTCGACAATCCGCAAATGAAAGGGCAGTTTATCATGCTCAAAGGTGAAGCGCTTTACAAAATGGGAGAAATGCGGGAAGCTTTTGAAATGTTTGATTCCTCGGTTGAACTGGATCCCGATAACCACATTGCACTGAATAATTACGCCTACTACCTTTCGCTCGCCGGGGAAAACCTCGATAAAGCCGAACGGATGAGTGGCAAAGTGATTGAAATGTTTCCCGATAATCCTACTTACCTCGATACCCACGCCTGGGTGCTGTTTAAAAAAGGCGATTATTCACTGGCAAAGTTTTACATGGAATCGGCCATAAATAACGGGGGCGCTGAAAATGGAACCCTGCTCGAGCATTACGGCGATATTCTCATAAAACTCAATAAAGCCGAAGAGGCTGTAAAACACTGGAAGAAGGCACGTGAAATAGGAGATGCTTCAGATTTGATTGACCGGAAAATTGAAGAAAAAAGATACATCGAAGAATAGATGAAGCGGGAAAGATTGATCAGGTTGAGGAATTTCATTTTTTTGGGGGTTATTATTGCCGTTGCATTTTCATCGTGCCGTACAACACGCGATTTAACTGCTGAAAAGGTACGCCCAATCAACACTAGCAAACTGCTGAAAAAAGTTGAACAAAATACGTTCAATTACGATTACCTGACGATTCGCAGAATTAACTGCCGGTTTTCCAACAGCGAAACAACTACCAATTTTAAAATCAGGCTTCAGGCACAAAAAGATGAGAAAATACTGGTTTCCATCAGCAAAATTAACATTCCTGTGGGGCGGGTGTTGCTCACACCCGACAGTGTAAAATATGTAAATTACATCGACCGAAACTATTTTGTGGATGACTACACTTTTTTGAGCAGTTTTTTAAACATTGATCTCGATTTTGAGTCCATCCAGTCGATTATCTCCAACAATGCATTTTCGTACCGGAACGACAACCGCAGCAAAGATTTCCGCACTTTTGAAACCTCCGTTGAAGATGGTTTGTATTTGCTGCAATCGGAGAAAGACCGGAAAATTGAAAAACTGGCAGAAGCTGGCAACGAACAAAAAATACAGCGGCGGTTGCAACGATTTGACGATGAAGCATTGATTTTACAGAAAATGTATTTCAATCCTGACAATTTTGCCCTCACCATGCTGATTATTGAAGATGTTACCAACAACCGGATGTTGCGTATGAATTTCAGCGATTTTGAAAAAGTAAAAAAACAGAATTACCCGGGCGCTATCGAAATGAATGTAATTTCGCCCCGCGAAACCATTAGTCTGAGTGCGAGGATGAACGGTTTTTCTACCGATAAAATTGATGATATCAGCCTGCGGATTCCGGAAAAATATGAGCAAATCAGGGTAAATTAGGAACTGTGTTTTTATTCGAGGAATCACTCAAGTGATGCACGAATAAACTGTGAGTGGGCAAAACTTCTAAATATTTGCTACTCTCCGCAAGCTCGGAATATCCAGAAATTTAATTTTGCGTCCCTGCAATTCAATCAGTTTATCCTGTTTAAACTCCGACAGCAACCTGATCACCGATTCGGTGGCTGTTCCCACCATGTTGGCCAGTTCTTCGCG
>Ga0102941_1001602_pt1 | contig 10589 bp, 8 predicted proteins | sample SalPonR2_C_D2_MG_FD_79281 | JGI IMG/M metagenome (GOLD analysis project Ga0102941, IMG submission 79281) | Salt pond soil microbial communities from South San Francisco under conditions of wetland restoration - Salt Pond MetaG R2_C_D2_MG | ecosystem: Environmental > Aquatic > Marine > Intertidal... | reverse complement strand
TTGGCGGGCTCTACCGCTGGATGCCGATCACGCTGGTGCTGTACATGATCGGCGCGTTCTCGATCTCCGCTTTTCCGCTGTTCAGCGGCTTCGTCAGCAAGACGATGATCGTGGAGGCGGCGGCGCTGGACGGGCGTGCGTGGGTGTGGCTGCTGCTGTCGCTGGCATCGGCCGGAACCTTCCTGCATACCGGGCTGAAACTGCCATGGTTCACCTTCTTCGGCGCGGACTCCGGGCTACGGCCGAAGGAAGCGCCCCGGAACATGCTCGTGGCGATGGGGATCGCGGCGTTCCTGTGCGTGTTCATCGGCGTGTATCCCGATTTGCTGTACGCGATGATGCCCGCGCCGGTCGATTACCAGGCCTATACGGTCGGGCACATCCTGTGGGAACTGCAGCTGCTGCTGTTCACCGGGGTGGGCTTTTTCGTGCTGCTGAAACATCTCGGCGGCGAGGCGAAGGACTGCATCGACACCGACTGGTTCTATCGCCGGCTCATGCCGGTGGTCGTCGGCGGCGTACATCGGCTCGGCCAGCGCATCTGGCGGGGCATGGTCGGCGGACTCACGCGCATCTTCGACGCGCTGGTCGCGGGCCTGACCCAGCACCATGGGGCGCAGGGCCTGCTGGCGCGCACCTGGCCGACCGGCAGCATGCTGCTCTGGGTCGCCGTGCTGCTCGCCGGCTTCATGATCGCCCGCTACGTCTGACCTATTATTCGGGGGTCGGACCACCGCAACCCGTTGTTAAATAATAAGAAAGATTAATTTTAGGGCGTTTTTTCACCCTTAGAAGCATGATTCCGGGCGGATTTTTGCGTTCTAAGACGCAAGCAGCCAGCTCACGCCTCGCGACCCGCCCCGCGCCACAGGCTGCCGCCGTCGGCGGCCTTGTCGAGGCGATCGAGCACGGCCTCGTGAGCGGCCAATTCCTCGGGCGTGGCGCGCTGGACGACGAGCGTCAGTGCCTTGCGGTCGATCTTGCGCGGGCGTTTGCGCACCGCGGTGCTGGTGCTCACCTCGCTGCCGAGACCCAGCTCGGCCTGGCCGCCCGTCATCGCGAGGAACACGTCGGCCAGCAGCCGGGCATCGAGCAAGGCGCCGTGCAGCTCGCGCACCGAGTTGTCGATGCCGTAGCGCTTGCACAATGCATCCAGGCTCTGACGCTGCCCCGGGTGCAGCTGGCGCGCCATCATGAGCGTATCCAGCACTCCACATACCCCCGCCACCGCGGGTCCAGGCGGCGTGAGCCGGGCGAACTCCGCGTCGAGAAAGCCCACGTCGAACGCGGCGTTGTGGATCACCAGCTCAGCGCCCTCGATGAACGCCAGAAATTCGGCCGCGACGTCGCTGAACTTCGGCTTGTCCGCGAGAAACGCACTCGACAATCCGTGCACGTTCTCCGCCTCGCGGTCGATGTCGCGCTCCGGGTTGAGGTAGTAGTGGAAGGTGCGTTCCGTCGGTCGCCGGTTTACGATCTCCACGCAACCGATCTCGATGACCCGGTGACCCTCGGCGGGCTCAAGACCGGTAGTCTCCGTATCCAGAACGATCTGTCTCATCTCACTTGACCCCCAGCGCAATCCGCTCATTCGCCACGTGCATGCGCTCTACAGTGCGTTTGCCTTAGAGCCCGATTTTAACCCCTAGAAACGCGTCCTAAGGCGAAAAAACGCTCGTTTTTTTCAACTTTAATTAATAAACTCAGAGACTTGACGCGGTCCGACCCCTAAGTTCATCGATGGCCTCGTTCGCCAGCGCATCTGCCCGGTCGTTCTCCGGATGACCGCTGTGCCCCTTGACCCAGTGCCAGCGAATCTCGTGCCGCGCCGCCGCCTCGTCCAACGCCATCCACAGGTCCTGGTTTTTCACCGCCTGGCGCCCCGAGGTGCGCCAGCCGTTGCGTTTCCAGCCGGCCATCCATTGCGTGATGCCGCCGCGCACGTACTGCGAGTCCGTGTAGATATCGACGCTGCACGGCCGCTTCAACGCCTCCAGCGCCATGATCGCCGCCATGAGCTCCATGCGATTGTTGGTCGTCAGCAACTCGCCACCTTTCAGCTCGCGCTCCCGGCCGCCCGCGCGCAGCAGCGCACCCCAGCCGCCCGGCCCCGGATTGCCGCGACACGCGCCGTCGGTCCACGCCTCCACCGCGCTCATCGCCTGGCCCGCTTTGCTTCCAGCCTCACCCGCTTCGCCTACCTCGCTCACAGCAAATTCCGCCGCGTCGGCTCCGCAAGCCCCGTCGGCACCCGCTCCGGCCGGCGCCACAGCCGCCGCAGGGGCGTGACGGCATGCACCCGCTTCACCGCCACCAGCAGGTACCCGCCGTAATACCCGGGCAACCCGCGCGCGCGTTGACCCTGCCCGTCCGCATCGGTGAACGCAGGAAAATACCGCGACACCGAGGTGACATCGAAATTCAGGAGCGACAGCCAGTCGCGCAGGCGCCGCTCGGAATACAGCTGATGCACCTGCGGGGGCCAGCCACCCCGCGTCAACAACCGCCGCAGGCCCAGCACACTCCATGGGTTGAAGCCCATCACGATCAACCGTCCGCCGCCGGTCAGCACCCGCTCGCATTCGCGCAGCAACTGGTGCGGCTCGCTGGAGCGCTCATGGGTATGCGGCAAGAGCAGGGCGTCCACCGAGTGGCTCGCCACCGGCAACTGCCAGTCCTCGGCGATGAAACTCACGCCCGGCGCGTCGACGTCGGAACACACTGCCCGGCGCACCGTTCCCGCGAGACCGATGAACGCGCCCGGTGCACCCCATGCCCCCACCTGCAGCAATTGTGAACCGAACACCCGGCGCAACGGCTCGGCCGCCACCGCCTGCTCGGCGGCCCGCAGGCGCTGGCCCGTCGGGGTTTCCAGCCATTCCAACAACTCAGAGGGGTATACCGGCATGGCCGCAAGGATAACGGCTCGATCGGCCCCGCGACAGGGTCCGCCAGGCGCACCGGCTTGGCTGCCGGCCACTTCCGCCCGTAGAATCGCCGCATGCTTAAAGTTACCGCCGTCGAAGCATTTCGCGACAACTACATCTGGCTCATCCACGGCGCGGACCCAAGCCGCGTCGCCATCGTCGACCCGGGCGATGCAGAACCGGTCATCGCCGCGCTCGCCGACCGCGAGCTCACACCGGTGGCGATCCTGCTGACCCATCACCACCCCGATCACTCGGGCGGCATCCCCGCGCTGCGGGACGCATTCGATATCCCCGCCTGGGGACCCGCCGACGAACCAGGGCCCTGCATGACCTCGGGGGTGTCCGGCGGCGACCGCGTCGAACTGCCCGAACTCGGCCTCGCCTTCGACGTCATCGACATCCCCGGGCACACGGCTGGCCACGTCGCCTTCCACGGGCATGGCGCGCTGTTCTGCGGCGACACCCTGTTCAGCGCCGGCTGCGGCCGCGTCTTCGAAGGCACCCCCGCGCAGATGCTGTCCTCTCTCGATGCGCTCGCCGCATTGCCGGACGAGACGCGCGTCTATTGCGGACATGAATACACCGGCGCCAACCTGCGTTTCGCCCGCACAGTAGAGCCGGACAACACCGACATCGCTGCCCATGCCGAGCAGGTCGCCGCCATGCGCCGGGGGGACGCCCCCAGCCTGCCCTCGACCCTGGCCGTGGAGAAGCGCATCAACCCGTTCCTGCGCTGCGACGAGCCGACCGTGGCCAGCGCCGCCCGGGAACAGGCCGGTCACGACCTCGCCTCGCGCGTCGAAGTCTTCGCCGCCGTGCGTCGCTGGAAAGATGGCTTCTCCTGAGGTGCGCCTCCGACGCGCCGGCATGGTTCCGCGCCTCGCCAGCGTGCTCCTCGCGGTCTCGCTCGCGGCCTGCGCCGTGCCGCGCGACAGCGTGCAGGACGGCGCGCTCGCCGCGAAAAACGACTCACCTGCAGACACGGAGACCCCGCGCAGCGAGGCAGCCGACGCCTTGCTCACTGAGTCAGCGAACGCCGACGCATTGCTCACTGAGGCACCCGATGCAATTCTCGTCGGGGCCACTGACACCAACGCATCGCCCACCGCGGCCACGCCCGACGAACCACCGCCCGACGACCTGCTGGCCCGCCTGCGGAACGGCTTCGCCCTGCCGGCCGTCAGCCACCCGGCAGTGGCCACCCAGGTCGAATGGTTTGCCCGCAACCCGGCATATCTCGCGCGGGTGCTCGAACGTGCCCGGCCCTACCTGTCCCACGTCGCAGCAGAGATCGAGGCACGCGGCCTGCCGGCGGAGCTCGCGTTCCTGCCGGTCATCGAGAGCGCCTACGATCCATTCGCCTATTCACACGGGCGCGCCGCGGGGCTCTGGCAGATCGTGCCCGCCACCGGCACGCACATCGGCCTGCGCCGCAACTGGTGGTACGACGGACGGCGCGACGTGGTGGACTCCACGCAGGCCGCCCTGGATTATCTCGAGTCCCTGCACGCGCGCTTCGACGGCGACTGGCTGCTGGCTCTAGCGGCCTACAACGGCGGACAGGGCCGCGTCGGCCGCTCTATCGACAGGAACCTGAAGGCCGGCCGGCCGGCGACCTTCTGGGACCTGTCGCTCCCCAGGGAGACACGCAACTATGTGCCGCGGCTGCTCGGCCTGGCCGCGGTTCTTGCCGATCCGGATGCCCACGGCCTGGCGTTGCCGCGCATCCCGCCCGAACCCGTCTTCACGACAGTCGAGCTCGACGGCCAGATCGACCTGGCCGTGGCGGCGGAACTCGCGGAGCTGGAACTCGAGGCGCTGCAGGCCTTCAACCCGGGCTTCAATCGCTGGGCGACCGATCCAGCGGGGCCGCATCGCCTGCATCTGCCAGTGGAGCGCGCGGCGTCGTTCGCCGCCGCACTCGCTGCCTTGCCGGCCGCGGAACGCGTGCGCTGGCAGCGTCATCAAGTGCGCCGCGGCGACACGCTCGGCGGCATCGCGCAGCATTACCGGACGACCGTCCCGGTGCTGCAGTCCGTGAACGGCCTCTCCGGCACCAACATCCGGCTGGGCGCGCACCTGATGATCCCCACCTCCACGCGCAGCGTCACGGACTATCCGTTGAGCGCCGACAACCGTCTTGCCGACACGCAGCAGCGCGCCCGGCCGGGGCGCACTCGCCTCACGCACACCGTGGGCAAGGGGGAGTCGCTCTGGGTGATCTCGCGCCGCCACGGCGTGGGCGTGCGCGAACTCGCGGCGTGGAACGGCATGGCGCCGGGCGACACGCTGTCCGTCGGACGCGAACTGGTCGTCTGGACGCGCGGCGACGGCCGCAGCGCGGCATCTCAAGCGGCGGGCCGGGCACCACAGGCACAGCCGACCATCCGCCGGGTGCACTACACTGTGCGGCGCGGCGATTCGCTGTCACGGATCGCAAGCAATTTCCGCGTTTCGGTGGCGGACATCCGCCGCTGGAACCAGTTGGACAGGGACCGTTATCTCCAGCCGGGCCAACGCCTTGTCCTGCACGTTGACGTCACCGCGCAATCCGGCGGTTAAGGAGCTTCTAGATGGGATTTCTTGACGGCAAGCGCGTACTGATCGTCGGCCTCGCAAGCGAGCGCTCCATCGCCTGGGGCATCGCGCAGGCGATGCATCGTGAGGGCGCCGAACTCGCTTTCACCTACCAGGGCGACAAGCTCAAGCCGCGTGTCGAGGCCATGGCGGAACAGCTCGGCGGCGGTTTCACGTGTCCGATGGACGTCGCCGAGGACGCGCAGATCGCCTCCGCCTTCGAGGCCCTGGGCGATCACTGGGACGGGATCGACAGCATCGTCCATTCGGTCGGCTTCGCGCCGCGCGAGCAGCTGAGCGGTCGCTTCGTGGATTCGGTCACCCGCGAGGGCTTCAAGATCGCCCACGACATCAGCGCCTACAGCTTCGCGGCGCTTGCCCAGGCCGGCCTGCCGCACATGCGGGGACGCGGCGGATCGCTTCTTACGCTCAGCTACCTCGGCGCCGTGCGCGCCGTGCCGAACTACAACGTCATGGGCCCGGCCAAGGCCAGCCTCGAGGCGACCGTGCGTTTCCTGGCCGCCGACCTGGGCGCCGAAGGCCTGCGCGTCAATGGCATCTCCGCGGGGCCGATCAAGACGCTCGCCGCCGCGGGAATCGGCGGTTTCCGCAAGATGCTCGGCCAGGTGGCGCGCATAGCTCCCCTGCAGCGCAACGTCACGATCGAGGACGTGGGCAACGCCGCGGCGTTCCTGTGTTCGGATCTCGCCGCAGGCATCACGGGCGAGATCCTCTACGTGGACGGCGGCTACAGCCACGTCGGCATGTCACTGCCGGAGGATTGAGCGGCCGGGTTATGCCGGAGCGGCCATCCGGCTTTGACCTGTTCGCCGCGTTGCCGCTCCCTGTCCTCCTTCCCTGCTCACTGCCGATCGACGTCTTCATTCGCGAGCCTCGCCAGCCATGTCCAACCCCCTTCGCTCGGCCGCCTTCCTCGTGCAACGCTTCATGCTCGGGCGGCGCACGTTGCTGGCGCAGGTGCCGGAATTCGACCTCGAGTTGCGGGTGCCTGCGGACGATGCCGTCGGGCGGCATCTCTACGCCGACCGGATGCACGCACCGCAAGTCATCAACCTCCTCGCGACCCGCCTGCAACTGGAACCCGACGAACTGGTGTTCGACATCGGCGCGAGCATCGGCTGGTACTCGCTGCTGCTGGCGCGCATCGCACCGCGCGGCACGAGCATCCATGCCTTCGAGCCGGACCCTTGGGCGCGGGGGCTGCTGCAGGAGAATGCGAGCCGCAATCGGGCCGATGCCGTAACGGTCGTCGGCGCGGCCGTGGGCGAGGATTCAGGGAAAGCCGTGCTGCATCGCTACGGCGCGCGGCGCCGCAGCGGCTCCGGCCTGTTCGGCGTCGGCGGGACCGCCCCGCTGCAGATCGAGATGGTCAGCCTGGACGATTACTGCCGCAGCCACGACCTCGAGCGACAGCCTGTCGGCTTCATCAAGATCGGCGTCGAAGGATTCGAGTATTTCGCCCTGCGCGGGGCGCTCGAAACGCTCGGGCGCTGCCGGACGCTGCTCACAGAGTTTTCGCCGGCGCGCCTCGAGCAACTCGACGTGCATCCCGCGGGCATGCTCGATCTGCTGGTGGAGGTCGGTTTCTCGCCCGCCGTGTTGCGCGACGGCGGCGTGACGCCGGTGGACCGCGCCACGCTGCTTGCGAGCGGATCCACTCACGACGTGTACTGGACGCGGCCCGTCGCGGCCTCCGGCGAAGTTCCCATCGATCCGGCGGCGCTGGCGATCTGACAGCGGGTTGGCGCCAAGCTCTGCACGGCCACCGTGCGGCCGAGATGCAGAGCGACAGCCTGCACGGGAGCTTCGTTACCGGCCTCTCAGGCCCGCGCCGGCTCCGGCGCTTCCCCGTTCAACACGCCTTCCTCGCCCTCCAGGGTCGCGACGATCACGGCACAGGTGCAGTCACCGAGGATGTTGATGGCCGTACGCGCCATGTCGAGGATGCGGTCGAACACGAACAACACGCCGATCGCTTCGACCGGCAGGCCGACGGCCGCGAGGATGATGGCGATGGCCACCAGCGAGGCCGAGGGAATGCCCGCGACGCCGATCGACGTGACCAGCGCGGTGACGACGATCACGAACTGGATGCCGAAGGACAACTCCAGGCCGTAGGCCTGGGCGATGAAGATCGCCGCCACGCACTCGTAGAGCGCGGTGCCGTTCATGTTGATAGTCGCGCCCAGCGGCAGCACGAAACTCGACACGCGGTTCGACACGCCGGCACGGCGCTCCATTGCGCCCATCGTGATCGGCAGCGTCGCGGACGAAGAGGCCGTGGAAAACGCGGTCAGCAGAGCCGGGGCGGCCGCCCGATACAGCGCCACGGGGCTGGCCCGCGCCACCAGCCGGACCAGCAGCGGGATCGTCACCAGCGCATGCACCGCCAGCGCGCCCAGCACCGTCAGGCTGAATATGATCAAGGGCCGCGCGGCATCGAAGCCGGTCTGCGCCACGGTGCGCGCGACCAGGCCGAACACGCCGATGGGCGCGAAAGCCATTACCCAGGTCGTGATCTTCATCATGATCGCGAACAGGGCGTCCCAGAAGCGATACATCGTGTCGCCGTGCTCGTGGCCGACGCGCGTCATGAAATAACCGAACACGATGCTGAAGAAAATCAGCCCGAGCATCTGGCCGTTGGCGGCGGCGGCGATGATGTTGGGCGGCACCATGCTGAGGAACATCTGGGCGAGCTGCCCGCCTCCGCCGGCGCCCGCCGCGGCGCCCACGCTCTCGGCGACGGCCCGCGTGCTGCTTTCCAGCGCGAGCAGATCGCGCGCCGGCTCGCCGTTCACGATCCCGGGTTGCACGAGATTCACGAGCACCAGTCCGACGAGGATCGCGAACAGCGATGTCAGGCCGTAAAAAACCAGCGTCTTGCCGCCGAGCCGTCCGAGGTTGCCGCCGCCCCCGATGCCGGCGACGCCGACGATGATCGAGGAGACGATCAGCGGCACGATCAGCATCTTGAGGGCGTTGATGAACAGCGTGCCGACAAAGTCGTAGACGCTGAAGAAGCTGATGCCGAGCAGGCCGGCCTCCGTGCCGGTCAGCCAGCCCGCGGCGATCCCGATGAGGATCGCGATGAGAATCTGCCAGTGAAGCTGCAGCTTGCGCATCGCCGAATGTTATCAGGATCGACGCGCACGCGGCGCGACCCGGCTACTCCAAAGCGCTCTCGAAGATGGTGACGTCCGCGCCCTCGCGCATGTCCTCGAGATAGGACTGCAACTCCTGCGAAGCGCGCGCGCCCCGCGCCTCGTTGCGCAGTTGCTGGAGCTCCTCCGGTTGCAGCAGGTCGATCCCGCCGGGCGTCACCGACAGCACCTTCACGACGAAGTAGCCGTTGGCGCCCTCGGTCGCCACGACGCTGGCCTCGTCGTCCGCGGGCGTGGTCGCCTCGAAAGCGGCCCGCGCGACGGCCGGCGGGACGGTCGCGTCATCGCGCACCACGGTGATTCCCGCGACGAAGTCGGCCGACAGGGATTGCGCCACCTCGGCGACGGGCTCGCCGTCCGCCAGGCGGGCGCGGGCCTGCTCTCCCGTCTCGCGCGCCTGCGCCGCCCCCTTCTCGCGTCGCAATTCCGCGGTGATCTGCTCGGCGACGTCCTGCAGTGGACGCAGCTCGGACGGATGCGTGTCGGCGACGCGCAGCACCAGGGCATGACCGTCGTCCAGCTCCAGCAGCTCGCTGTTCTCGCCATCGACGCGCACGGACTCGCTCCAGGCCGCGTCGATGACTCTCGGATTCGCGGCGATCCCCGGCCCGCCCGCGCGGCTCACGCCCGCCAGAGTGCGGATCTCGTAACCGAGCTCGGTCGCCGCGGGCACGAGGCTGCCGGGATTCTCGAAGGCGATACGGGCAAGCGCCTCCGCATCGTCGTAAAAGCGGTCTTCCGCCTGGCGGCGCCGATACTGGACCAACAACTCGTCGCGCGCCTCCTCGAAAGTCGTTCCGCCGAGTTTTTCCACCTCGTCGACGCGGATCAGGTGCCAGCCGAACTCGGTACGCACCGGCTCGCTGACCGTACCTTCCTCGAGGGCGAACAACGCTTCCTCGAAGGCCGGCACCATCATGCCGCGCTCGACCCAGCCGAGATCGCCGCCGGCGCGCGCCGAGCCGGGATCATCGGACACTTCCGCAGCCAGCGTGGCGAAGTCCTCGCCGGCCGCCAGCCGCTCGCGGAGGGCCTCGAGCCGCGCCTCCGCATCGTCCCCGGGGCGCAGCAGGATATGCGCCGCCTTGCGGCGCTCGCGGCCCGCGTAGCGCTCGGGCTCACGCGACTTTTCCGCGGCATAGAACTCGCGCAACTGCTCGTCGGAGACTTCGATGTCCGCGGCGAGCTCGTCGAGTTGCACTTCGATATAGGCCAGGTCCACCGTCTCCGGCGTCATCCAGCGCTCGGTGCTTTCTGCGTAACGGGCTTCGACCTCGGCCTCGGATACCTCGACCTCCTCGAGGAAGCGCTCCAGCGGCAGGGCCACCCATTCGACCTCGCGCAGCTGGCGCTGCAGCGCCACGCGCTGGTCGATTTCGCTCGGCGTGACGAAAGAGGACAGCACGATGGCGTCCTGCAACTGCTGCACCTCGAGCAGGCTGCGCTGCTCGGCCTCGAACATCGGTGCGGTGTAGCCTGCGCCGGCCAACGCAGCGCGATAGGCGTCCATGCTGAACTGGCCGTCCACCTGGAAAAACTCGATGTCCTGGATGTAGTCCATCAGCGCGGTGTCGCCGATGCGATAACCCTGCGCCGCCACACGCTGCTGAAGCAGTGTGCGGCTGACGAACTGCTCGATCACGCCGCGGCGGATCTCGCCGGCGATCTCCTCGGGCACATCGCCGCGGAAAGCCTGCTGAAAACGGCTCACCTGCTCCTGGTAGGCGCGACGTACCGGCTCGACCGGCACTTCGACGCCTTCGACCTTGGCGGCGACGGGGCGGGGAGTGAAACTCAGGTCGATACCCCATACGGCGAACACGAGACCGATGGTGATGACGATCGTCCAGGCGACCCAGCCGGTGATCTTCTCTCTGATTTTCTGCAGCATGAACTG
>Ga0102941_1001593_pt1 | contig 10615 bp, 10 predicted proteins | sample SalPonR2_C_D2_MG_FD_79281 | JGI IMG/M metagenome (GOLD analysis project Ga0102941, IMG submission 79281) | Salt pond soil microbial communities from South San Francisco under conditions of wetland restoration - Salt Pond MetaG R2_C_D2_MG | ecosystem: Environmental > Aquatic > Marine > Intertidal... | reverse complement strand
ATGCCCGGTAAAGGTCAAATGTACAAGAAGAAGACACGTCCCAAGGCACGTCCCGGTAGCACTGGCGGTGCAGCCGTAAAGCGTGGCAACAAGACTGTAGATCGTCGTAAGAAAGAAGCGATGATGGACAAGAAGGCTGGCAAGAAATAATGCACACAGCGTGGTTCAAAGGTCTGACCAAAGACCAGAAGGAAAAACGCAAACAGTTTCTGCTGGCTAACCAAGAAGTACTTGGTATGCTGGCTGAAGTCTTGGAGAATGACTTCCAAGAGTACGAGCCTGACTACAAGAATCCTAGTTGGGCTTATGAGCAGGCCGATGTAAATGGGCATAACCGTGCCATACGTCGCGTCCAAAATCTTATAGCACTCACAAAGGACTGATTATGTCAAATGTATTCGAGCAAGCTGCAACCGAACAGCAAGCCGAAGGAAACCAAGCAGAGGCACAAGCTTTCGAGACCGAAGAAAGTTATGTGAAGAAGCTTGTAGAGGCGCGTGGAGAGAAATGGCAAGACCCTGAAGTAATTGCTAAGGGGAAGTTCGAAGCCGATAACCACATCAAAGAACTTGAGCGCCAGCTTGAGGAACTTCGTGGAGATCTGACTAAGAACGAATACGCCAAACAACTTCTCGAAACACTGCAAGGCAAGGCCGAGGCTCCTACCTCCTCGAACAACGCAGAGGCCCAACAAAAAGAAACGCAAGGTAGTACCGCCGATCAGAACACCACTGGTGACGCGGGTGATTTGGAAAGCCTTGTTGAAGAGACGATCCGTAAACGGGAGCAACAACAAACTGCCCAGCAGAACCTGACTCAAGTTCAGGAAACGCTCCAGAAAGCTTTCGGAACTGAAGCGAACAAAGTCGTTCAAGAACGTGCTAAAGAACTTGGTATGTCGCTTGATCGTCTACAAGAACTCGCTACAGAATCCCCCTCTGCTTTCATGAAGATTATCGGAGAGGCTCCTGCTGTAGAAAATAACCCAGTAACATCTTCGTCAGTAAACACTACGGCAGCATTCAACCAGTCTAACGAGCGTAACTGGTCCTACTACCAGAACCTTCGTCGGACTAACTCAAAACAGTACTATTCACCCAAGGTGCAGAATGAACTGGTCAAAGACCGTCAACGCCTAGGTGATAGGTTCTATTCCAACTAAGGAGAAGACTAATGTCTATGACGACAAACAACGTCTCCCTTCTCACCCGTGCCGAAGTTTGGTCGCGTGAGTTGAAGGAGATTCTTCAGGAAGACCTGATGGCAATGAACTATGTTCGTATGCTGGCAGACTTCCCCGATGGCGACACCTTTAAGATCCCTTCGATTGGTGACGCCCGCACGGATGACTATGCTGAAGATGCTGCGGTCCAGTACCGTCCGCTCGACACTGGTCAGTTCCAGTTCACCATTGATGAGTACATCTCTTCGGGTCACTACATCACGAAGAAGGCTGAGCAGGACATGTTCTACATGAACGAACTCGTGTCCTCGTTTGTGCCTAAGCAGCGCCGTGCAATCATGGAGCACTTCGAAGCTACTCTGCTTGAGAAGCCTGAAGCCGCTTATGCTGCTAACGCACAGGGTCAGATCAACGACGCCTATCACCGTATGGCTGGCGGCAACGCTGGTCGTATCGAACTGGCTGACTTTGCTTACGCCCAGTATGCTCTGAAGAAGGCCAACGTGCCTCAGCAGCAGATGGTCGCAATCGTTGACCCTTCGGTTGAGTACTACATCAATACTCTGACCAACCTCGTGAACGTCTCCAACAACCCAATGTTCGAAGGCATCGTTGCTGATGGTATCGCCACTGGCATGCGCTTCGTCAAGAACATCTACGGTTTCGACGTTTACACCTCGAACTTCCTGCCGGACGTTACTGATAACGCCCTGCCGGAGCGTGATGGTTCGACTACTAAAGACTTTAGTTCAGACGCTGGTAAGCCCTGCTACTTCTTTAGTGCTGCTGCCGATGTCCTGCCCCTCGTTGGTGCATGGCGTCAGGAGCCTGAGGTTGACACCGAGTACAATAAGGACTACCAGCGTACGGAGTTCGTGACGACTGCTCGTTACGGCACCAAGCTGTACCGTCCTGAAAACATGGTGTCGGTTGTCACTTCGACCGACGTTTCCTAAAGGAGGACTGGATCATGGGTATCTGGAATAACGACGACGGTCTCGAAGTTCGCTTCGGCATTGACCGTTCCACATCTGTCCCTAGCGGCAACACGTCTGCTGAAGAAAAGGTACACGTCTTTGACATCCCCGACGCTACGGCTCTGGGTGACACTGACACTGCTGCCGTTTCTGGCGATGCCGCGTTCATCCCTGCTGGCGCTATCGTCAAGGATGCTTACCTCGTTGTGGACACTGCGTTCACTTCTGGCGGTTCTGCTGTTCTTGACCTTGGCTTCAAAGAGGCTGATGGTACGAACATTGACGATGACGGTATTGATGCCGCTATCGCTCTTGGGGCAATCGACGCTGACGACGATGTCATCACTGCTGACGGCGCTCTTATCGGCACCCGTCTGGCAAATGACAGCTACGTGATGGCTACTTACGACACCGCTGCCTATACGGCTGGTGCTGCTAAGCTGGTTATCAAGTACGTGGTCGCCTAAAGACTAAAACTGGGGAGTCCTGTAGTGGGGCTTCCCACCCTTCTTTTGTAGCTTTAAGAAAGAGATCATCAAATGGCGACCATCGAACACAGTACACTTGGTGCAGGTGAACTCCACGAACCTAAGGGCATTACCACTGCCTCTAACGGTATGGTGTACGTAGCCGATGGTTCTAACTCAGGGGACTGGGTTCCTGCTGACAGCCACATTGCTGGTTACGTAGACTTCGACGCATCGACCCCTGCCTACCAACACTCAACGACTACGAGCGACACAGTCTTGGACCCTACCTTTTCTGTAGCTTCCTCGAAGAACTTCAGTGGAACTGACACACCTAATGCTCGTCTGGTTTATGACGGTACGGCTGCTGTCTACGGCTCTATGAATTTCGTATCATCTGTTCGTCAGTCCTCTGGTAGCGACAAAGAACTTGAGATGGTAATCTACAAAAACGGCACAGAGATGTCTGGTACGCGAAACATCGTTACTATCGCCTCTGGTGAGTGGCATACCTTTGCGATGACGGGTGTTGTAGCCCTGACCACTGACGACTACATTGAGGTGTTCGTGAAAGCTGACGCAGCACACACTACAGACTTCGCCTCAGCCCAGCTTAACATCACAGCATTTCCGGGGTAAGTAGACATGCCTAAGTACACACTCCTTGAGATGACACAGAAGATCCTGTCCGACATGGACGCTGAGCCTGTGAACGCTATCGGTGAGACTACAGAATCAGATCAGATTGCTAGTATCATTGAGGACACCTTCTACGCTCTCTTCGTCAATCGAATCATTCCTGAACACCAAGGACTCATCAAGCTTACCTCTCTGTCCAGCGTAAGCTATCCCACACACTTCCGTTACCCAGACAACGTAAACAATGTCACTAAGGTTTGGTATGACACGAGTGAGGATGACACCTTTGAGTATTCTGTAGTTAAGTGGATGGAGCCTATGGACTTCCTTGAGATGGTTGACAACGTCCAAGACTCCTATGACAGCATTGAGGATCGTGAGGCTGGCACTACGCTCCGTATTCGCAACGACAAGCAACCAGACTACTACACGTCCTTTGATGACCTCTACATCGTCATGGACTCCTACGACGCCTCAGTGAACAGCACACTGCTTACAGCGAAGTCACGGGCCTACGGTACGACCATTCCGACCTTCACCATCTCGGATAGCTTTGTGCCTGACATCGACGAGAACATCTTCCCGTACCTCCTAGCAGAGAGTAAGTCGACTTGCTTCTCGTTGCTTGCTGGTGGTGCAGACCAGAAGATTGAGCAACAGGCTCGTCGCCAGAAGAGTTTCCTACAGAACGACAAGTATCGCTCTGTCCGTCCTAACAAATGGAGCCACTACGGGAGAACCTAATCCACATGGCCATAGATATCACAGAAGAACTCGACACCTTTGGAAGCCCCATCGTATACATCAAAGACCCCGAGAAGAGTTCGTCTACTTACAGCGTAGTCAAGGGTCAGAACGGCTTCGCATTCTACGAGATTGCTATCGACAGGGGTCAGGTACCGAAGAGCCTCCAGTCGCAGTACACAAACCACAAGGACGCTGAGAGGGCTGTCTGTCGCTACCTAGAACTGAAACCTAAGTCAGCTACAGTCAAGCGCAATGAGAACTCCGCTGACCGTGAGAAGCGTAAGAAGCTTAAAGAAGAAGAATTGGAAGAGAGTAGCTAAATGGCTCAACAAGCTTTACAGAAGCCTACCGTTGTCTTCAACAAAGGCCTTATCACTGAGCGAGGGGAACTGACGTTTCCTGAGGGCGCTTCTGTAGACGAGTTGAACATGTCGCTTGAGCGTGACGGCTCACGTCGTCGTAGGCTTGGCCTAGAGTACGAGAGTGGCTTCCAGCTTGGGCCTAGCCACACAGAAGGCTCTAACACTAGCGCACACGTCTGGGAGAACGTAGGAGGTGTGTCTGGCCTTACCTTCACTGTAATCCAGAATGCTGGTACGCTTCACTTCTACCAAGAATCTTCGGGTGCTCTCAGCAACAACAAGAAGACCTTTACTGTAGACTTGACAGCCTATGCTCGTCCGTCAGGCTTTGGTGCGTCCTCTGCTAAGGTACAGACTGCGACTATTGAGGGAATCCTCATTGTAGCCTCTAGTGAGATCAACACTATCAAGATCACCTACGATGATTCAACTGACACAGTTTCCGTAGAAGAGGTTGAGTTTAAGATCCGTGACTTTGAGTTTCAAGGGCCAGTAGACGACTACCAAGAAGACTCAGCGTCAGCTACAGTAAGTGCTGGTCGGGAATACGACACGAAGAATGCTGGCTGGAAGGGTACTAAGGGAGCCGCTGCTCTCAGTGCTTACATCTCTAGTCAGTCGGCTTACCCACCCCTCAGCCTGCCTTGGTACTCTGGCAAGAATGCTGACGGCAACTTCTCTGTAGCTGAGTACCTAAAGATCTTCTCTGGCACATCTCTGATTGCTGTTGGGTCGTACATCCTTGACCTCTACAACCAAGACCGTGAGGCTGCTTCTGGTGTCGCAGGGCTTGACTACACAGAAACTTCTCGTTTCAAAACTGTTGCAACGTATGCTGGGCGGGTCTTCTACTCAGGTATGGCGAACAAGTATTCCAACAAGGTATTCTTCTCGCGTCTTCTGTTTCAAACTGAGCGTCTAGGTGACTGCTACCAGATCAACGACCCCACCTCAGAGGACTTCTCAGACCTTCTCGACACAGACGGTGGTGTGATCGACGTACAGGGGGCCTACAACATCCGTAGGCTTCAAGTTCTTGGTCCGTTTCTTATCGTCTTCGCAGAGAATGGCGTCTGGACTATCAACGGTGTTGACAACGTCTTCCGCGCTACAGAATATGCAGTAAACAAACTGACTGAGGTTGGTCTAGCCTATGATGGCTCCTTTGTGTCTGCACAGGGCCGTCCGTACTGGTGGTCTGACTCAGGTATCCACACACTCGTCTCAGGCGAGGGAGGCGCTCTTGTAGAGCAGAACTTGTCTATCAACACCATCCAGACATTCTGGGGAGAGATCAACGCCGACAAGAAGGCTCAGGTTGTAGGTGTCTACGATGAATTTAATCAGCGTGTAGCTTGGCTGTACCCTGACGATACCGAGACGACAGACTTTAAGAAGAACAACATCCTCTTCTTTGACGAAGCACTTACAGCCTTCTACCCTTGGAGAGTCTCTGACGCTGCGGCTACACAGTACCTCCTTGAGCCTATCTACGTAAAAGGTAAGCTTACGGGTCAGGTAGAGTTCGATGTAATCGACAGTAATGGAGACCTTGTTGTAGACTCCAACGGGGACCAAGTCACTGTCCTTCGAGATGCTCGTGAATATACGTCCAGCCAGCTTACGTTCCTCGTCAGGGATACGTCAGGTCAGCTTACCTTCGCAGTCTTCACAGATACCGACTTCCTAGACTGGGGTAGCGCAAACTACACAAGCTTCGCTGAGGGTGGTCATGATTTTCTTGGTGATTTGACCTTGAAGAAGAATCTCATATATGCTACAATACACATGAGCGTAACGGAGGAAGGTGTCACAGGTAATCCTACAGATGGCTTCACCTTCATTCGTCCGTCCAGTTGTTTAGTTAGTTCTTTCTGGGACTTCAAGACTTCATCTTCAGATACTGCCCAACAGGCCTACCGTCTGAAGAAGTTGGCTACACCAGAGAGTGCCGGTGCCTTTGACTACCCCTTCACGGTTACAGCCTCACGACTACGGATTAGAGGAAGAGGTAGAAGTATGCGTATGAGATTCGAGAGTGAACAAGGGAAAGACTTCCACCTACTAGGGTATGATATCATAGCAGGTAAGAACCCACGGTAACCTCCACGAATCTTAAGTATACTAAAGGGTATATACTACCGGGGACCACCGATAATGGAATTATACATACATACCTCAGAGGTGTCAATAGAAAATGTCTAGCTACCAAATTCAGATGGAAAAACTCTCGGACGTTAAAGATGAGATTGAACCTCTTCTTCACGAGCACTGGGAAGAGATTGCCGTAAACAAAGACAAAATTAAATTGAGTGTTGACTGGGATTCATACGATACACTTGAGAAGAGCGGAGACCTCGGCCTATACACAGCCCGCTTCCAAGGAGACCTCGTCGGTTACCTTGCTGTTATCTCTCAATACAACCTTCACTACCAAGAGCATATATATGCTATGAGTGATGTTGTTTTTGTTCACGAAGACCACAGAAAGTCTAAGGCTGGTTACTCTCTCTTCAAGTACGCAGAGAAAGACCTGAAGGAACGTGGGGTGTCTGTTTTTGTAGTAAACACCAAAACGCACAAACCCTTCGACGGCCTTATGGAAAGTATGGAGTTCGAGTTGATTGAACGTACATACAGTAAATACTTAGGAGACTAAGACATGGGTATCATTGCAACAGTTGCAGCAGTCGCAGGTGCCGGTGCGGCTGTCTATGGCACCGTACAGCAGGCCAAAGCATCTAAGAGGGCCGCACGTGCACAGAGAGCGTCTAACGCCGCTCAGGAGCGCCAACAGCAGCTTCAGGCACGTCGCTCACGTAGGGGTGCTATCCGACGCGCACAGATCGCTCGTGCTCAGGCTGTATCGTCTGCACAGTCTGCGGGAGGTATGGGAGGCTCTGGTGCGGCTGGAGGTATCGGCTCACTGTCGTCTCGTACAGGTAGCGCACTAGGCTTCTCTACACAAATGAGCGGCCTATCCGGTCTTGTAACTGATGCTCGTGACGCTGCGGCCTCAGCACAGTCTGACGCTAATCGTTTCGGGGCCATCGCTGGTTTCGGCAAGACTGCCTTTGGCCTTGGTATGCAATTTGGTGCCTTCGGTACTGGTCAAGCACCTAACCGGCCTCCACAGACACCTATCCCGACTTCTTCTAGTCCTAGTTTCTCTCCCGGCAGCGGAGGTCTATACTAATAATGGACCAGTCAAATCGACCCCTAGAGGATGACGCAGTAGATACACTTCCTCTCGGAGACACACGAATCTCTCCAGAGGAAAAGAATAGTGTGCGTCGTGAGAACGGTGCCATTGAAGTTTCTGTAGCTACAAACAGGAAGGCCGAGGATGTAGCCACTGAGATCGACCAAGGCGCTCGGCAGTCCATCGAAGACGCCAAGAGTTCTGTGCCTGACCCTATAGCTACTCAGCTGACAGCCTCTACAGAGTCTATGGAGGATGCAGAGACAGCATCTACCAAACTTCAAGAGGCTGCACAGAAGAAGCAGGAGTTTTCTAACGGGAATGGTTTCTTTCTCGAAGGTGCTCTCACGTCTAACGACCCGAACTACTCCCCTGCACTGGCCCGCCTGTTGACTAACCAGCAGATCGCGGCAGAGATCCTTGAGGAACGCTTCAAGGAGGCTAATGAAAAGGGCCTCCTCGGTAAGTCTGTAGACTTTATCGACCGTTTTATCTTCCGTCATATCCCTATCGGTATGTACGAGGACATCACTAGGGAGACTGAGAACAAAGGCCTAGAACTCGCTCAGGCTGCGTCCCAGATGAGTCCTGACGAATACCGTGAGTACATAGAGGCCTACGCCAACGACAAGGCTGCTGAGGGCTTCTTTACTGACGAGAACTACTTCGCCTTTATGGATGCTGTAGACGAGAGCCAGAACGCTGGTTACGACGCTATGGCTAACATCAACCAAGTTATCGGTATCGCTGAGGCCATCCCTCTGCTGAAGCCTGTGTTGTCTGCTGGTAAGATGGTTACGCGGGTTGCAGGTATCCGTGGACCTAAGGCAGGTGCTGAGGCCTACAAGCAAGTCGATGAGGCGATCCCCGGTACCCAGCCTGATATCCAAGCTGAAGGTATGGCCCGTCAGTTCGACCCAACGTCTGACCCCTCTACGGTTAAACCTACCCTTGGTTTTGTAGCTGCTATGGCTGAGAACAACAAGCTTATCGGTGACATCCAGTACCTCTACAAGTCAGGTACCTTTGGTCGTGTAGCTACACCGGAACAGATTAAGGCAGCTTCTGAGCGTGTTCGTGACAATATCGAAGGCATTTCCTCTAGGACTATTGCTGACGAGGATATGGCTATTGTAGATCCTATTGGTTTAGGTGACTACACAAGTGTGTTTAACCTTGGTAAAGCTAAGGACGGCGACCCCTACATCAGCAAAGCCAACGCAGAGAAGTACTCTAAGCAGCTACAGGAACGTGGTCTTGCGGCCCGTGTCACTGAGGTCTCAGAAGGTAACCCAAACATGGGCTACTACGTAGAGGTCTCTGAGCGTTTGGACTTGACTAAGGCTGGTGCAGCACTGGACCTTAATGAGCACCAGATGATCTTTAACCGTACTCTCGGTCGTGTGCTAGGCTCCACTATGCAGCGTGACGACGACTACCTCAACACTCTCGCTAACATGGGTGAGAGCGGTATGGGTGCTATCCGAGAGTCCGTGATGCCATACCTCAAGCCACTTGAGCAGCTTAACTTGGACAGTAAGGCAGCTATCGGTCAAGTCTTCAAGGAACTTCGTGATGGTTCTGATGCTCACATCCGTAGGAACTACACAGAACAAGAGTTTGCACAGAAGTTTCGTCAGTACCACCCACAAAACAAGAAGCCTACTGAGGCTGACTATGACGCCTTCCTAGCCGCTAAGACAGTCAGTGATGCAGCCTACATCATGCAGGCCAATAAGATCGCTCTGCGCTACGTAGAGAAGGGCTACAAGTCCATCAAGATCAACGACCAACTTTACGTACCGGGACGTATCGCCAAGGACGTGACTGACGATACACCTATCCTGAGCGCAGAGACTGGCCGTATTATCTCTCGACGTGACCTTTCTACTGATTCTGTAGTTTGGCGACTCGACCGTGAGATTGAGGACGGACTGGAATATGTAGCTTCACCTAAGAATGTTACTACAGTTCGCTATGAGGACGTTCTCGGCTACAACTCAGGTGGTCGTCGGACAAACCCTGACGCCAAGTACTTCGTTACGTCTGGTGACCGGGCTATCCTGACAAGCTTTACTGAGAAGCAGGCACGTCTAGCAGCAGACCAGATTGGTGCTATTTTCCGTGTAGTCCGTGAGCGTGGTGCTAAGCTTGGTGACCTCACAGACGAACTCGACGAGATCATTAAGAAGAACAACGACTGGAATCCCTCCATTGAGAACACGGCTGACTTCGTTAAGTTGGCTACAAAGAAGGGCTGGCGGGCTGACCAGAACGTGTCTCTCAAGGCCCGTGACAGCGTCATAGAAGGCGCAGAGAACGACCTCTTCGCTGGTCTGACAATGGACGACTACGTAAAGGCTACTCAGCGCCGCTCTGACGATGTCCTTATGGAGTTTGGTGGTAACGAGACGTTCAACTACAACCCGATTAAGTCTATGGTAGATCAGTTGAGCGATGTTTCATCGGAGTTCTCCTTCCGTTCGTACACACAGAACTCTAAAACGTCTTGGCTCAAGTCGGCTGGCTTCGGTAAACAGCTTAAAGAAGGCGCAAACGTCAATGCCCTCTGGAATACTGTAGACCCCACAGAGATCCCCGGTGCGCGTGGTCGTCGTCTTCGTGAGTTGAAGGCAATCATTGATCGTAGGGATCAGGTCAAGAGTTCTGCACATCAGTTCATGTCTGACTTTGGTGAGTCTGTAGCTGAGTGGGTATTCGAGAAGTCTGGTGGTAAGCTTAAGGTCAACCTTGGTGAGATGGATGTAGCTGGTAGCCTACTGAACCTTGGCTTCCGGTCTGCTTTTGGTTTCTTAAACATCTCTCAGTTCTTTCTTCAGTCCTCGCATGCCCTCGTTATCGCAAGTATCAGCCCTAAACACGGCTCCAAGGCTGCTGGTATGATTATTCCGTTGCGTATCGCTATGGCGAGTAAAGATCCTAAGGGACTTAAGAACCTTGCCAAGTTCATGAATATGACTGACGACGACATGGACCAACTCGTCAAGTACATCAACACATCTGGTCGAAAGTCTATT
>Ga0102941_1001588_pt1 | contig 10639 bp, 6 predicted proteins | sample SalPonR2_C_D2_MG_FD_79281 | JGI IMG/M metagenome (GOLD analysis project Ga0102941, IMG submission 79281) | Salt pond soil microbial communities from South San Francisco under conditions of wetland restoration - Salt Pond MetaG R2_C_D2_MG | ecosystem: Environmental > Aquatic > Marine > Intertidal... | reverse complement strand
TTCAAATTTAAATTTATCATAGGAAGATAGATTATTCTTATTTGAGACCACAAAATCCGCTTGTATTATTTTTCCAAAATCGAAGCCCATCAAAATATCTACATATTTTAAATGTTTCATTCCCAATAAGGCTGAAAGCCTTATATAATCGGTTCCGAACATAATATATTTTTCTCCACCCGGAAAATAAAAATGCATCTTTGACTTTTTATATTTATAATACAGATCATTAGATATATAAAACATTTGATTTAACTTTATTCTATTTGAAATTCCTATATTGAAACCCGGGGGATAAAAATATTCCTCAGGAACGTGTTCCTTACTATACTGACTCCTATTAAAATTCATCCCAAATTTGATAGCAGGGGAAAACCAATCGGAACAATAAATTTTGCCTGAAATAATAAAAACAAAAGTCAATAGTAGGAGAAATTTGTTTTTCATTATAAATCCTTATTTTTACAATTTATTAAAACAATTCTCTTCTAGTAAGGCTACAGTTTCCGACATCAGGGTTTATTCTCTGATGCAGGATTATCTGTTGTAGATATTCATGTGCTTCCTACTCAGTTTAGATTAGATTTATTCATCATAAGTATGGTACAATATATTTAATATCCATATCATAGATATAAATAAAGTAGTTCGGACTTTGAAAAAATATTTTTTTATATTGGATTACCTGAATGTAATAATTTTCAAAAAAAACAATTATTTTTCATATTTTTTACTTCAGTAGAATCATAGATTGATTTAAATATTTATTATCTAGGTTTATTGAAATCAAGATATTCTCAAATACTAACGAAAAATAAAGTTTTCCTCCTAAACAAATACAATTTAAAACAGTGTCCATGTCACACTTAAATCGTTGGAGGAATAAAATATATCTAAAAACAAACAGGGCGTACTTTTTTCATACTACTTACTCTCGATGCTAAATTTAATTTTGCAACGCAGTTGTGATCAGAAATGAACAGATTAAAAATTTATTTTTTTAAAAAAGAACCTCATTCCGAAATTAAATACCTGAAATGAAATTTATTTATAGTGGGAAGAAAATTGTAAACTTTAAACTAATTTCTCATTTCCTCAATAAACATTCCTCTACCCAATCACAATCACTACACAGGTCCTCGATAATAACCTCATTATTCAGTACTTTTTTTACCCGATTGAATAATGGTTTTGCCTCATATCTTTTGCCTATAGATAGATCTAATTTTCTCACAACCTCTTGGTCAAACTCCCTGATTGAATTACCAGCGTCATTATTCTTATTACATAAATTATTCTTGTTATGAGGGCAGGCTGAACAAACATCATCTGGCTTAGCAATAATTTTTAGTGAGGTATCTGATTTCATTTTTGCAAATATTTGGGCCATATTTTTTACAAACTTTTTACTATATCCGTAGCCCTGAAAACCCTGCAGACATAATAAATGATGGGCTCTAAGCGTAATTACCTGGTTCATAATTCCTCATATTTGGGATTCATAACAATATTCATATACAAAAGCCTGCCAGGTTTTGAACACCTGGCAGGTTTAAACAAATTTAGCCAAATTAAACTGCTGTTATTTATAGGATTTATTGGGAGTGAACATTTTTGTGACAGCTGCAGCAGCAACTACCTTGGCAACATCTCCGACTATAAAAGGCAAGGTGCCTATAGAAATCAGATGCCAGAGACTAATACTTCCCGTAGTAGAATGAAAAAAGATCGCCATATAAATTAATCCCGGAATGTGAATCAAAGCAAAATTCGCCCCTAACATTACTCCAGACATAGGTATCAAGTTACGTGCATTCACAAAATTATCAGAAATATAACCAATAAACATGGCAGCTATTACAAAACCAATTATATAACCACCGGCAGGGGAAGCCAGCACACCAAATCCACCGGTCATTCCAGCAAACCAGGGCACTCCGGCTGCTCCCAGTGTTATATAAATTGCCTGACTAATTCCACCCCAATTTTTGCCCAGAAAAACACCTGCTAGCATTACGGCAAAAGTTTGACCAGTCACAGGCACAGGACTGAAAGGTATTGGAAATCTAATTTGTGCAAATATTCCAGTGATCAAAGCCATTAATACAGCCAGACCGATTTTTCTAACCGGAGCAAGTGAGACCCTCCATTCAAAGAACTTATTTCTTTTTTCTTGAAATCCTTCTAATATTGCACTCTTTTGCATATTCTTTCCTCGTCTTTTTTTGTTTATAATATCACTATCAAATATATTTTTAGTCTATACCAAAATAAACATATTTCTTTCATATAAAAATTACTCAGGTTTAATAATTCCTGCTGCACCACCACCGGGGGCCATCCGAATTTCCAATTTGTCCCCTTTGTTAATTGACTTAGTTATAATTTCAAAATCATTAGCATTTCTATCCGCATTTAATCCATCTCTATATAATTTTAGACTATATTTTTGTTCATCCAAAAATGATAAATCAATATTAACACTGGTTGAGTCCCAATTATTCATGGCACCAATATACCAATTTGTCCCTTTTCTACGAGCCATGGCAACGTGCTGGCCTATTTCACCTTTTAAAACAATTGTTTCATCCCAGGTTGTTGGAACTCGAGACAAAAACTCCATGCATTTTGGTGCTTGTTTGTATTGAGTGGGACTATCCGCCAACATTTGGAGAGGACTTTCGTAGATAACATACATTGCTAATTGATGTGTCCTGGTTCCCATACTCATTGGCTTAGCAAAAATAGGACGAAAATTCTGTTTGGTAGCATTTCTCATAGCTCCAGGAGTATAGTCCATAGGACCAACAACCATGCGAGTAAAAGGAATCTTCACATCATGCTCTGGATTTGCTTTAGTTCCCCATTTACATTGTTCCAATCCTCTTACTCCTTCTCTAGTAATCACATTTGGGTACGCCCGTCTTAATCCCGAGGGTTTATAATTGCCATGAAAATTCACCAGTAAATGATGTTTAGCCGCTTTTTTAGCAACTTTATGATAAAAATTCACCATTTTCTGGTCATCACGTTGCATAAAATCTACTTTTAGACCTTTGACACCCCACTCATCAAACTTTTCAAAAGCTCTATCAAACTGGTCATCAAGTACAGTCCAGAGCATCCAGAGTATAACCTCCACATCTTTCTTCTTTCCATAGTTAACAATCTCTTGAACATCTATATTCGGATTAATATCAAACAAATCCTGAGTATTTGACCAGCCTTCATCCAGGATAATATAGTCCAGATCATGTTGGGCAGCAAAATTAATATAATATTTATAAGTTTGGGTATTTATTCCGGCTTTAAAATCCACATTATAAACATTTCTAGCATTGTACCAATCCCAGGCTACTTTGCCAGGATTAATCCAATCGGTTTCTTCCAGTTGTAAAGGCCGGGATAATTTATAGGTCATTTGTGATTCCAATAATTCTTTGTCTTCCTCCTCTATTATCATATATCGCCACGGGTAAGTACGGTTACCATTGATCTTAGCAATATAATTAGCATATTTAGTAACAGGAATATTCCGATCATTTATCTGTTTTGTCTCAGCAGGATAATTAACTATCTTACCTCTCAAACTATGTTTACTTCCATCCTTTCCTATAAGATAAAGTCCAGGATAATTGTACAAATCCGCTTCAGAGATCAAAACATTGATATCTTTATCGACTTTGACCAGGGCCGGTAAACAGGAAAGACTATCTGAACTGATTTCACCCAATTTAAGTTTCTTAAATTGCCTTTCCTGATGAGAATATACTGAGTCAACAAGGGGATAATATATAGTATGATTGTCTGTAAACTCGTAGTTTACACTTTCACTAAATACTGTTAGTTGTTGATCCATTTCTGTCTCAAATCTATAAGCCATACCATCATTATAAGCGCGAAAATATAGGGCCCAGTTATCATGTAATTCTAATTTTATCTGGTTATAATGATTTTTGACTTCCTTAGATTTCAACTGGACCACTGGATCAATAGTATTATTAACTGAGCTTCTAGTAATATTTTCTATTTTAGGATTTTTTCCTAAAATGTCATTTCTAATATGCATCTGAATTTTGGAATCTAAGATAATAGGAGTCTCATTATAATCAACCTTATAGGTAATTATGTCATCTATTTCTACATTCACTTCTATATTGCCATCAGGCGAATTTAAAGTATATTTTTCTCCAAAAAGATTCACTGAGAGAAATACAACCAATACCGATACTAAAAATACTTTTGCAACTCTCATAATTTTCCCCCTTGAATTGACCTTAAAATTATACATGAGAATTTAAAACTTATTTTTTTCAAAAGGAATGTACTAAATCGTTATATAATAATGCAATACCCACCATATTTGAAAGTGTCATAAATAATTCAAAATTAACACTCTTAATCGATATCTCTACTTGACAATATATAAATTTGGCTGGAGAATATCTATTACTTAACCTAAAAATTTCATCAAGATTTCCCCTGGATCACCAAGGAATCATAGGGAGGTCACCAAGGCCAAGTGTTCGGAATGAATAAGCACCTGGAATTAAAAATTTAATTATTCAGAACATTAGGCACTGAGTTTTTTAGTAAACGGTACATAAATTGCAAAAATATCAATTTTTAAATCTCATTCTAATATGGTTATCAATAATCCTTTTTTAAAATAAAAACCTATTGTTCAAAGTAAATTACGATAGAATTTATTTTGAGTTTCTTCTGAGATAACACTATATTACTTACTGTAACAATTAAATATCTGAGAGAGCAATGATAGATTACCTGGCTCAAAAAATCATCAAGTTATATCAAAAAAAGTACCCCCAAAAGCAAAATTTTAGAAGTGGAATAGGTTCTTTTGCAGGCTGGTTTGGAAGCATTGGTAATTTACTACTCTTCGTTTTAAAACTAGTTCTGGGCCTCATGATCAATTCCATATCATTGCTTGCTGATGCTTTTCATTCTGTTACAGACATTTTTACCTCGGTAATATTGATAATCAGCTATAAAATCTCTAATCAGCCTCCTGACAAAGAACATCCTTATGGTCATCAAAGAGCAGAATATATTGCTTCAATAATAATGGGTGTTATAATAGCAGTTGCTGGGATAGAATTCTTATTAAAATCTATTCGCAAAATAATCAATCCATCTATTGCTGACATTCCTCCCATAATTCTTATTTTTATTGCCTTTACAATATTCTTCAAATTATTCATGGGGATACTGGTCAAAAAACTCGGGGAAAAAGTAAGTTCAGGAGCAGTTAAAGCGGATGCCTTACACCATTTTACAGATGTTTGGAGTTCTATCATGGTCTTTCTAGCAGTAGGTGGAGCCATGTTCGATCTAGCAGTACTTGATGGTATAGGGGGTATATTTGTTGGAGGTTTATTAATCTACGCGTCCATAGATATAATCAAAGATGCTAGCGATTCAATCTTAGGTAATCCTCCCTCTCATGAATTAATCCAACAAATTAGAGGTGTTGCTAATGAAACAGAGGGTGTTTTAAATGTTCACGATATTATTGTCCATAGTTATGGAATCAAGTCATTTATCTCACTCCACATGGAAACAGATGAAAGGGAATCCCTCTCCGCAGCTCATCAAATAGCCAGTAAGTTAGAAGATAATCTTTTAGAAAAAATCTCAGCAGAAATTACAATCCATATTGACCCTGTGAATGCTCACAATCCAATTATTACCAAAGTTGACCAAATTCTCACCAAAATAAGCCAGAATTCAGATAAAATTCGAGACTACCATGAGTTAAGGATCATCAAACACTCTGACAAATCATTTTTGCAATTTGATCTTGTGACTAGCGAAAAATGTAAATCTGAAAAAAAACACCAAAGCTTGTTAAAGGCAATAAAATCAGAAATACATCAGGAATATCCTGATCTGGAAATCAGAATTAATTGTGAACCTCTGTATATGTATTGAATCACATTTCACCGGATCCAAGATATGCTTCGTAGGTTTGAAGAAATTTTTCTTTTTCAAAGGTATCCCCATGTCCAGGATAAAAATAATCACAGTCCAGTCTTTTTAATTTTTGCCAGCTTTGTAAAAGCATTTCTTTATTATTTGCAAAAACAGGATAGACCGAATTTGGAAACAGATTGAACATGGTATCCCCACAGAGACAATGTTTATCGCCTATAATAACGCTGCTTGAATCCTGTGTATGTCCCGGAGTAGGAATAACTTTTCCCTCAACACCAAATTCATTCAGTTTATAATCCTCCTCTATCAGTATATCAGGGTGAACGGGGTCAAATTTTCCTGAGGGTCCTACAAAACTATTTGCCAGAGCAGAAATAAATTTAAAAAACCAACTAGTCCCTTTCGGGAAAGAAGTTTTGCCTTTTTGCAAAGCTTCGGCACCATTTGCATGAACAAGTATTTCTGCTCCTGTAGCTGAGCTTAATTCTGCTAAACTACCTACATGGTCCGTATGTACATGCGTAATTATAATGAGATTTATATCACCTATGTTAGCATTATTTTCTGACATCACTGCTTGAATTTTATTGCTATTATTTTTTACTCCCGCGTCTAATAAAATATAGCCAGTATCAGATTTAATAAGATACGAATTTGATTTTCCCAGATTCTTTTGAATGATGCGGGGCATGTTATCCTTTCTGAATTAGTTACTACGAGATTCAAATTTAATTTTTTCACTATTTTAAAAAGGAGATACAGTAATAGTATATTTTTTAACAGTAGGTTTGACACGATACCTCTGCTGAGTTCGAAGGGCATTTCCACCTACACCTGTGACCTGATAGTCTATATTCAAAGTATTGTAAGAAGCCTGGTTTAATTGAAAAGGGTATCTGGCTTTAGTAAGATTTTTTGTTCTATAAGGATGAAAGCTGAAATTTAGCTTCACATCACCCTGGATTTTTAGTCCCCTTTGCTGCTCATTTCTAACTTTCAGCCATCTTACATCGGTTCGATTGCCGTAATCTTGAGGAAATAAATAAGGTTCATATAAATCTTCAATATTTGAACTATAAACTCCAATTTTGGCTCCGGTTTTTCTATCAGGATAGGTTTCAAAAGGGCCGCGACCATACCATTTCACAGCATCAAACTCATTTAACAATTTGAACTGCAAACCTATTTTGGGTAATATATCTGGCATTGGGCCATGAGGTATGATTTTCTGATTAATTTTGATTTTACCAGAGCTATATATGTGGTAAGTAACCTTTCTCTCAAAAGCTGAAGTGGTATCAGGAGAACAAGAAAAACTATGTACATCTATTTTGATTATTGATTCGGATATTCTTTCTGTATTTATCTCAGAGATACTATTTTTTAGCTCGTTCATTCCTAATGTCAGCCATTGATTATAAATTCCTCCTCTATATCCGGGGGTTGTATATTCATTTGTCCAATTGTAATTACCCCAATTATCCACATCAATATCAAGTGGTGCTCGCCAAATATTAAAACGAGCTCCATCTTGTATATAGTTCTGGTCCTTATAATTCAATTCTTTAAATCTCCCTTTAATCTTACTAAAAATATAGTCAAATTTTTCACCTTTGATATATATTTTATAATTATTTTGTTTAATATCCAAGGGTGGTTCATTATAATTAATTTTGTTTTTTTGAGAAGTCGAATTAATCGGGACATTGAACTGCTCCCACGCAATTTCATATCCTGAATCTGCCCATTGTGTATTTTCTCTCAATCTAAAAGACACTGTAAGTATACATTCCTTGTTTTTATTCAATTTTGATATTTTATAAGGTATTTTGACCTTTTTTGTATCAGTGGGAGAAAGACCAATGATATCCTGGCCACTATCTTGTGTTTTACCTTCCTGTTCAATTTTCCAGACCATCTGGAATTTATTCAAGTTTGTAAAATTATGCCGGTTAGTAATCTCTATCGACTTATTTTCTAAATTTGCGGGCTCTATTTTTATCGGCTGTCCAGATTTTTTGACCTGATTCAGTTCCGGCTGTATCTTTCTATTGGCCCATATCAGTCCATAAGTTCTTCCACCTGCTCCGGTATGATAAAAATACTTATCTTTTTTCTTACTTGAATTAAAATCTATGGATAAAGCAGCTTTATTAACCAATTTATCTGGCGAATATTGTTGTAATTCTTCCAGGCTATAGGCTTTATCAAAAATCCCAACTTTATCAATCACCATTTTTGACATCCTACCAGAAAATTCTGCGTACTGATGGGTTTCTGCACTACGACCGATACATAATGGATAGGGATAAGATTCTATATTTACTTCAACTGATCTTTGGCTCTTTTTTTCAAAATCAATAGCCAGAACCATTTTTTCTCCATCATAGACTCCTGCTACGTGATGCCATTCATTGTACCAGTCTTCTGGAATCTCTGATTTGACTGAAATTTTCCTTCTCTTTGAGATATAAAACTGAAGAGAATCTGGGGAATTCTGTACAATTCCGTATTGACGATCGCCTTTAGTTAAAAAACTATTTTGTTGAGGTAATTTACCTGGTTTTATCCAGAATTTTATTGTGAGTTCATCTCCAGTTATATTTAGAGTAGAATCTCGATAAAATTCTACATATTGATCATGTCCTGAAAATGATAGCCCCTGACCTTCTTGACCCTTTACAAATTTTGGGCTACCAAATATCACACCTTGATTATCATTCCTTGATTTATCCGGGATGATATGCAGTTGCTCTTTTATAGAAGGGCTAACCCAGTCCCAGATTGCTCCTCCTGTCAATTTTGGATATTCATAGATTAAATCCCAGTATTCATCCAATCCTCCCAGGGAATTTCCAGATACAGCAATATACTCATCCATAAATGAGGGCCTTGTATCACTACTATCCAAAGCGACCTGTCTCAATGTCGTAATTCCAGGATACCTGGGACCAATTATATCTTCAAAAGGATATTTTCCTCCATTACCTCCATATAGCCAATCAGGCCGAGTAGAATCGATTGATTTACCTTTTTCTATAACAGCATCTATATTTTTACCATGACCAGATTCATTCCCTGCACTCCAAATGATAATAGAGGCGTGATTTTTATCTCTATGAATTAATCCTTTTGTACGATTTTTATACATATCTCTCCAGGTACTATCTTCTGATAATTGGGTATTGGAATGTGCCTCATCATTTACCTCATCCACTACATATATACCAAGTTCATCTGCGAAGTCGAGATATTTAGGATTGGGAGGATAATGACTTGTTCTAACGCAATTTATATTATATCTTTTCATAATTTTAAGGTCCTTCTTCAAAGTAGAATCTGGAACATAACGTCCATATTTCGGGTGGTGCATGTGACTATTTACACCGTTGAATTTTATTGGTACACCATTAACCATTATCTGTTTATCCTTGATTTCTACTTCCCTGAAACCAAGTTTTTTTGTAAAAGTCTCACTTATTTCCCCATTTTCATTAATTAATTTAAATACAAGAGTATATAAATAGGGAGATTCTGCGGACCATTTTTTTGGATTGGAGATATTCTTCGTGAAGTGGATCTCTTTATTAGCTTCTGACCTAAGACTAACCTTTTTCTTTTTCAGAGGTGATTTAAGAATAGATTCCTGGTTCTTATTCCAAATATCTACCTCAATTGAGTAGTCAGAAACCTGTGATTGATAAGTATTCTTTAAATCCAACTTTACATTTAATTTTGCATCACGATAGTTCTCATCTAATTCGGTAGTATAATAATGATCCTGAATAAAGACTTTTGGTTCTGCATAAAGTCGAACATCCTGATGAATACCAGCGAGCCGCCACATATCCTGGTTTTCGAGATAACTTCCATCACAAAAACGTAATACTTTTACTGCAATAGTATTTTTGCCCTTTTTTAGATAGGAAGTAAGATTATATTCTGCTGGTTCAAAGCCACCCTGATTATAACCGACGTACTCCCCATTAACATATAAATAAGAAGCGGCCTTTATTCCCTCAAACCGCAACATTACTTCTCTATCTTGCCATTTTTCTGGCATTGTAAAGTTTCTTCGGTAACAGCCAGTAGGATTATAATAATCTGGAATATTGGGTGGGTCACTTTTAAAAGATAGGCTTATATTTCTGAATTTTGGATCGCCATAACCCTGCATCTGCCAGCTTGATGGTACTTTGATTTTTGCCCACTCTTCAGTAGAATAGTTCTGTTTATAAAAGTTTTCTGGAACCAGATCAGGTTTCTTAAATAGTTTAAAATCCCACTCACCATTTAGTGAAAGATAATTTTTACTGTCAGTGGAGCTACCTTTAATTGCTTTATCAACTGAAGTATAGGGGGTATGAAAGGCATGAGGAGCAACCTGATTTTCTTTGAAAAAAGTTTGATCTTCCCAATATTTATCACTGTTTGAAGAACCTGCCCCTTCAGCTGGAGTCAATATCAATATGGAAATTAATATAATTATTTTTTTAGAGTTAATTTTAACCAAATTTATCATGCTTTCTCCTCTGTTTAGAATAATATATTAAAAATAAATAACAAATTTATGTTCTGCTCTTACACTCAATTGTTTAATTATTACAGGTCAATCCATTATAAATATATTTCATTTTGAGTTTAAAAGAAACTATTTCATCTCATATTAATCTTAGCTTCATAT
>Ga0102941_1001587_pt1 | contig 10641 bp, 8 predicted proteins | sample SalPonR2_C_D2_MG_FD_79281 | JGI IMG/M metagenome (GOLD analysis project Ga0102941, IMG submission 79281) | Salt pond soil microbial communities from South San Francisco under conditions of wetland restoration - Salt Pond MetaG R2_C_D2_MG | ecosystem: Environmental > Aquatic > Marine > Intertidal... | reverse complement strand
GCCGCCATGTCGTCGATGAACTCGCTCACCTCCGCCGCCACGCCGAAGCGCGCATAGGCTGCGCGGGCGATCTCCAGCGTGTTGCGGCCCGCCTGGTGGCGCACCACCGGTCGCTGTTCTGCAGGCAGGTGCGCCAGCGCTTCCGGCACGGTCTGGTTCAGGGCCAATGCGCCCTGGCTGCCGCCAAGCACCAGCAGGTGCACGGGGCCCTTGCGCTCTGCCAGGCGCCGGTCCGGACCCGGCAACGCAGCAATCGTGGCGCGCACCGGATTGCCCACGACCATGCTCGAGACGCCACCGGGAAAGGCGCCGGGGAACGCCGCGAGGACGCGGCGTGCGAGACGCGCGAGGATCTGGTTGGTGGTCCCGGCGATCGCGTTCTGCTCGTGAATCACGAGTGGCCTGCGCGTCAGCCAGGCGGCGACCCCGCCGGGACCCGCCGCATAACCCCCCATGCCGAGCACCACCGCCGGCTTGACGCGCAGGATGATGCGCAATGCCTGGGCGACGGCCAGCAGGACGCGAAACGGCGCGGCGACGCGTGTGAGTAGATTCTTGCCACGCAGACCGGCGATGCTGACCCACTCGACCCGGATCCCCGCCTCAGGGACGACGCGGGCCTCGAGACCGAGACGGGTGCCCATCCACACCACCTCGATGCCGCGCGCCCGCAAGGCCTCGGCAACGGCCAGTGCCGGGAACACGTGTCCGCCCGTGCCGCCCGCCATGATCAACACGCGACCCGTCATGACCTCGCCCGCCGCTTGCGGCGCCCGGCATAGCCGTCCGCCTGGAGTTCGTAATGGATGCGTAGCAGCAGCCCGATGGACGCCCCGGTGACGAGGAGGCTGCTGCCACCGTAGCTGACCAGGGGCAACGTCAGTCCCTTGGTCGGCAACAGGCCCATGTTCACTGCCATGTTGATGAAGGCCTGCAGACCGATCCAGGTGCCGATACCGAAGGCCAGGCAGGCAGCGAACACGCGTTCCGCCGCCGCTGCGGCGGCGCTGATGGCATAGGCGCGCACCACGAGCACGGCGAACAGCGCCACGATCAGGAATACGCCGACGAGGCCGAATTCCTCGGCGAACACGGCGAACACAAAATCGGTGTGCGCCTCCGGCAGGTAGAACAGTTTCTGCACGCTGCCGCCCAGCCCGACCCCCAGCCATTCGCCGCGCGCGATCGCGATCAGCGACTGGGTGAGCTGGAAGCCGGAGTTCCACGGATCCGCCCACGGATCCAGGAAGGCCGTCAGCCGACGCATGCGGTATTCGGAGGTGAGAACCAGCAGCGCCAGCGACGTGAAGCCCGCGACTCCGATGAGCATCAGGTAACCGAAGCGCATGCCGCCGACGAACAACACGCCGATCGCGGTGGCGAACAGCACGGCCGTGGCGCCGAAATCCGGCTGCAGCATCAGCAGCACGCCCGCCAGCGTCACCACCGCCATCGGGAACAGCAGGCCCTTCAGGCCGGATTCGAGTGCGCCGCGACGCCGCGCCACGTAGCCGCACAGGTACATCAACAGCAACAGTCGCGCGGGTTCCGAGGCCTGCAGGTTGAGCGGCCCGATGCGCAGCCAGCGCGTGGCGCCGTTGACCTCGTGGCCGATACCGGGCATCAGCACAACGATCAGCAGCAGCATCGCCAGCGCCAGCAACAGCGGCGAGCCCTGCTCCCAGGCACGCATCGGCACGAGCATGCAACAGGCCGCGACGCACAGGCCGAGCGCGAGATAGATCGACTGGCGCACCAGGAAATAGAACGGCTGGCCATGCACCTGGTCGGCCATCGTGATCGAGGCGGACGCCACCATGACCACGCCGAGGAGGGCGAGAACAAGTGCGCTGCCCGCCAGCCAGGGATCGGTGCGCAGCCCCGGAGGCGCCGCATGTGTCACGACGGCGCTCATGACGGCAATGCCCGTGCGGCGGCCGCGAAACGGTCGCCGCGCTCCGTGTAGTCGCGATACATGTCGGTGCTGGCGCAGGCCGGCGACAGCAGCACCGTGTCGCCCGGCTGCGCCAGTTCCGCCGCCGCCGTCACCGCGGCCTCGATACTGTCCGTGAGCACGATCGGGCAGGCGGTCGCCAGCAGGCGCTCGAGCTGCGGCGCGTCGCGACCCAGCAGCACCACTGCGCGCGCCCGTTCTTCGACCGCAGCCAGCAGCGGGCTGAAGTCCGCGCCCTTGCCATCGCCGCCGGCGATCAACACGAGAGTGCCTTCGGTGCCCGTGATGGCCGCGACCGCGGCGCCGACATTGGTCGCCTTCGAGTCGTTGACAAAGTCCACGCCGCGCCACTCGGCCACCCACTCCGCCCGATGCGGCAGCCCCCGAAACCCGGCCAGCGCCTCGAGCACGTCGCCCGGCTCGATGCCCAGCGCTTCGATCATGGCGAGCGCGGCCAGCGCGTTCGCCAGGTTGTGCCGCCCGCGGATCCGCAGCCGGTCGGCGGGAATCAACAGCCGCTCGCCGCGCGCCAGCACCGTGCCCGCCGCACTCTCGACGAGGCCGTATTCGCCCTCGGCCGGCGCCCCGAGGCCGAAGCGGATGCAAGGCGTGCGCCCGTCCCACATTGCCATGACCATGCGATCGTCCCGGTTCAGCACCACCGTGCTTGCGCCGATGAGAATGCGCGCCTTGGCGCTCGCGTAGGCCGTCATGCTGCCGTGGCGATCGATGTGGTCGGCGGAGAGGTTGAGCACGCAGGCGGCACGCGCACGCAGCGAGTCGGTGGTCTCGAGCTGGAAGCTGGACAGCTCCAGGACATACAGATCGGGGACCTCCTCCGCCAGCAGGTCCAGCGCCGGCGTGCCGAGGTTGCCGCCCGCCTGTACGTCCAGCCCCCCGGCCGCGGCCAGCGCCGCGACCAGCGTCGTGACGGTGCTCTTGCCGTTGGAGCCGGTGATCGCCGCGATCGGTGCGGCTGCCACGCGGGCGAACATCTCGATATCACCGAGTAACGACAGCCCCCGCTTGCGCGCTTCCACGAGCAGCGGCTCCTGCAGCGAGACGCCCGGAGACACGATCACCTCGGCCACGCCCTCGAGTGCGCGCGGGTCGAAGCTGCCGAGCCGCAGGTCGAGACTTTCCTTGAGTTCCCCCAGTCCCGCCAGTCCGGGCGGCGTCGCGCGGCTGTCCACCACGCGGACCGATTGCCCGAGCCCGGCCAGGTAACGCGCACACGACGCACCCGTCTGGCCAAGCCCGACCAGCAGCACGGGCGCGCCGGCGGATGGCTTCGCGGAGGACCGGGTGGCGGTGCGCGTATTCATCGGACCTTCAGCGTCGCGAGGCCGAACAGGACGAGAACCACCGTGATGATCCAGAAGCGCACGATGACCTTCGGCTCGGCCCAGCCCTTGAGTTCGAAATGGTGATGAATGGGTGCCATGCGGAAGATGCGTCGCCCGGTCAGCTTGAATGACGCGACCTGCAGGATCACCGAGACCGTCTCGAGCACGAATACCCCGGCCATGACGAAGAACACCAGTTCCTGGCGTACAGCCACGGCCACGGTCCCGAGCGCCGCACCTAGCGACAGTGCACCGATGTCGCCCATGAAGACCTGCGCCGGATAAGTGTTGAACCACAAAAAGCCCAGCCCGGCGCCGGTGAGCGCCGTGCAGAACACCAGCAGCTCGCCGGTCCCCGGCACGAATGGAATGCCCAGGTAGCTGGAGAACACGGCGTTGCCGGTGACCCAGGCGAACAATCCCAGCGCGCCGCCGATCAGCACGGTGGGCATGATCGCGAGACCGTCCAGCCCGTCCGTGAGGTTCACCGCGTTGCTCGAGCCGACGATGACGAAATAGACGAGCACGAGGTAACCGATCACGCCGAGCGGCAGGACCAGGTTCTTGAAGAAGGGGAAGATCAACGCCTGCTCGACCGACGGATCCACCGCCGTGGAGAGGAACGCGATGCCGGCAAGCAATGCGCCGACCGACTGCCAGAGGTATTTCCAGCGTGCCGCCAGCCCCCGGCTGTCGCCGACCACGAGTTTCTTGTAGTCGTCGACGAAACCGATCATGCCGAAGCCGATCATCACGCCGAGCACGATCCACACGAAGCGGTTGGCGAGATCCGCCCAGAGCAGGGTCGATATCGTGATCGACACGAGGATCAGCGCGCCACCCATGGTCGGCGTCCCCGCCTTGGGCAGATGGGATTCGGGTCCGAAGCTGCGCACCTGCTGACCGATCTGGTGGAAGGTCAGCCGGCGGATCATCCAGGGCCCGACCAGCAGCGAGATCGCCAGCGCCGTCAGGGCACCGAGAATGGCGCGGAAGGTGAGGTACTGGAATACGTTGAAGCCGCTCTCGAAGCGCGCCAGGTATTCTGCGAGATACAACAACATCTAGCGGACCTCCTCGGCAGCCAGGCGCTCGACGACGGCTTCCAGGCGCATGGAACGCGAACCCTTCACCAGCAGGTTCACGTTTGCGGGCAGGTCTTTTTCGAGGGCGGCGGCGAGAGCCTCCGCGTCTTCGAAGTGTCGACCCGCGCCGAACGCCTCCACGGCGGCAACGGATTCCGGGCCGAGCGCATAGATGCGCACGACTCCCCGGTCCCGCGCATAGCGGCCCGCAGCGGCATGCAACTCCGCGGCCTCCGGCCCGAGTTCGAGCATGTCGCCGAGCACCAGCCAGGTGTCGCCGGGCAACGCCGTGGCGTAATCGACCGCGGCCTGGAGCGCGGTCGGATTGGCGTTGTAGGTATCGTCGATAAGCAACGCGCCGCTGCGCGCCTTGCGCAGGCTCATCCGGCCCTTCGCCCCGGCCACGGCGGCCAGGCCCGCGACGATCTCGTCCAGCGACCAGCCGGCCGCCCAGGTCGCGGCAGCGGCCGCGAGCGCATTGACCGCGTTGTGCCGTCCGGGGAGCGCGATGCGCACGTCCGCCGCTCCGTCGGGCGTCACCATGCGAAACTCCAGCACCGGCCCGGCGGCATCGAGCGACTGGCGCACGGCCTCCGCGCGGAACTCCGCGTGCGGCGTGAGGCCGAACGTGAGCTGGCGGCGCGGACCGGCGATTTCGCGCCACAGCGGGGCGAAGGGATCATCCGCGTTGATCACCGCCACACCGTCCGCCGGCAGGCCGGCGAATATCTCGCCCTTGCCGCGTGCCACGCCCTCCACGCTGCCGAAGCCCTCGAGGTGGACAGGGCCGGCGGCGGTCACGATCGACACCGAGGGAAGGCAGATCGCCGCCATGCGCGCGATCTCGCCGCCATGGTTGGCGCCGAGCTCGAGAATCGCGGCGCGATGTTGGCGATCGAGGCCGAACAGCGTCAGCGGCAGGCCGATCTCGTTATTCATGTTGCCGCGGGTCGCCAGGATCTCACCGCGCGACCGGGCGATGGCCGCCATCATCTCCTTGACGGTGGTCTTGCCGTAGCTGCCCGTCACGGCCACCACCGGCACGTCGAAGCGGCTGCGCCAGTCGGCGGCGATTCCACCCAGGGCCGCGAGCGTGTCGGCCACGCGCAGCCATGGCAGCTCAACCGGCGGCGCCGTATCGACGACGGCGCCGGCAGCACCACGCCGCTGAGCCTCTGCGACGAAGGCATGACCGTCGAAGTTCGGCCCGCGCAGGGCCACGAACAGCTGGCCGGGCTCGAGGGAGCGCGTATCGGTGGAGACGCCCGCGAAGTCGCGGTCCGGACCCACGACCGTCGCACCAAGCACGCGGGCCAGTTCGCCGAGCGTGCCGCGGATCACAGCGCACCCCCGGTCAAAGAGGCCGCCAGCACCCGGTCGCTGAAGGGGCGTCGCTCTCCCGCCACGAGCTGGACTTCCTCGTGCCCCTTGCCCGCAATCAGCACGACATCGCCAGGCTGCGCCGCGCCGAGCGCCTGGCGGATGGCGGCGGCGCGATCGCGCTCGATGCGGACCGCCCCGACATCGTCGATGCCCGCGAGTATGTCGGCGACGATCGACCGGCCGTCTTCCCCGCGCGGATTGTCGTCGGTGATGACAAGCTCGTCGGCGAGTTGTTCCGCCACCCGGCCCATGTCGGGACGCTTCCCGCGGTCGCGCTCTCCGCCACAGCCGAACACGCACCACAGCCGGCCGCGGCAGTGGCTTCGCAACGCGGCCAGCGCCTTGGCCAGCGCGTCGGGCGTATGCGCGTAATCGACCACCGCCAGCACGTCTCGCGCCGGGTCCGCGAAAGCTTCCATCCGGCCTGCCGGGGCCGTCACGCCGGCGAGCGCATCGGCTGCAGCCGATGCGTCTGCGTCGAGTGCCAGCAGCACGGCGAAGGCCAGCGCGAGGTTTTCCGCATTGAACTCGCCGACCAGCGGCGAGCGCAGTCCGATCTCGCCGAATGCCCCGTCCAGCCGCAGGACCAGTCCGTCTGCGCGCGCCGCCAGCCGGACCAGCCGGACGGCATCGCCGTCCCCGGCCGCGTCCCGGCCGACGGCAATGCCGCGGGTCTCCTTGCCCAGGCGCGCGAACAACGACCGGCCGAACTCGTCATCCACGTTGATGACGCTGGCGGCCGGACGATGCTCCAGGAACAGGCGCGCCTTGCATTCGGCATACGTTTCGAGATCGCCGTGGTAATCCAGATGGTCGCGGCTCAGGTTGGTGAACGCGGCGACGGCATAGCGCACTGCATCCACCCGGCCCTGGTCCAGAGCATGCGAGGACACTTCCATCGCCACCGCCTGCAGTCCCTGGCCGACGAACTCCGCGAGCGTGCGATGCACTTCGATCACATCCGGAGTGGTCAGGGCGGCGGAACGCAGGGCGCCCACCGGACCGCTGCCCAGCGTCCCGATGACCCCGGCCCGGCGCCTGAGCCGTTCCAGCGCGCCGGCCACGAGGTTGGCGCAGGTCGTCTTGCCGTTGGTGCCGGTGACGCCGACCACCGCCAGCCGCCTTGAAGGCCTGCCGAAGAATCGGTCCGCCAGCGCGCCGAGATGCCTGCGCAGGCCGGGGACCGGAAATGCCTCGCAGCCTGCCGGCAAAACGGGCACGGACACGCCGTCGACCGGCTCCCAGGCGACCAGCGTCGCGCCGGCCGCCGCGGCCGCCGGCGCATGCTGCAGGCCATGTTCCCGCGTACCCGGGACGGCGAGGAACAGGCTCCCCGGCACGACCGAGCGGCTGTCCAGCGTGAGATCCGCAACCCGGCGGGCCGCCAGTGCGGCCGGCGCAGCATCGCCCATCAGTTCACCCAGCGTCATTCCCGGCGACATGGCGGCGGCGGTCATCATGGCCGCCCCATCGCCTGGACGATGCTGCCCACGGACCTGGCCTGCTCTTCGTCGTCGGGTGGAATGCCGAGAATACGCATCGCGTCACCAATGACGCGGGAGAACACCGGCCCGGCCACCTCGCCGCCGTAGAACACGCCCGCCGACGGCTCGTCGATGAGCACCACCGCCGCCAGGCGCGGGCTGGAGGCCGGCGCCACACCGGCGAAGACGGAGAGATAACGGTCTTCGTGGTAACCACCCGCCATGAACTTGCGCGCCGTCCCCGTCTTGCCCGCGACGCGATAGCCTGGAATCGCCGCCTTCGGCGCCGTGCCGCGCGGGCTGGCCACAGGCTCCATCATCGCCATCACTGTTTTCGCGATGTCTGGGTCGATCGCGGGACGGCGCGGCGGAGGCTCGTCGAGCGCCAGCAGCGACACCGGGGCGGCGCGCCCGCCGGCACCGAGAATCGCGTAGGCATGCGCCAGTTGCAGCGGCGTCACGGATAGACCGTAACCGTAGGCCAGGGTGGCCTGGCCGATCGGCCGCCACAGGTCGGGCTCCATGAGCACACCCGCCGACTCGCCGGGAAATCCCGTGGCAGAGACTTCGCCGAGACCGAAGCGCCGCAGCCCCTGCCACAATTGCTCGGCATCCAGCGCCAGCGCCATCATCGATGCGCCGACATTGCTGGAGCGGACCAGCAACGTCGAGAGATCGATCTCGCCCAGGTTGCTCTTGTCCTCAATGGTCTTGGTGCCGACCGTCATCCAGCCCGGACCCGTGTCAATGGTCGAATCCGCGTCGAACCTCCCGCTGTCCAGCGCCGCCGCGACGATCAGCGGCTTGATGCTGCTGCCTGGCTCGAAGATGTCGTTGGTCGCGCGATTGCGATACCGCTCAGCCGACAACTGGCTGCGGTCGTTCGGGTTGAAGCTCGGCTGGTTCACCATCGCCAGCACTTCGCCGCTGCGCAGGTCGAGAATGACCATGGAACCCGACTGGGCGCGATGCGCCTGCACCGCGCGCTTCAACTCCCGGTAGGCGAGGTACTGGATCCTGAGGTCGATGCTGAGCCGCAGGTCACGGCCGGGCCGCGGCTCGCGCACGCTCTCCACGTCCTCGATGGTGTTGCCGAGCCGGTCGCGGCGGACGCGCTTCTCGCCATGCTTGCCGGCGAGCCAGTGGTCGTAGGCGAGCTCCAGCCCTTCCTGGCCGGCGTCATCGATATTCGTGAAGCCCAGCACGTGACCCATCACTTCGCCCGCCGGGTAGAAACGCCGGTACTCGCGTTGCAGGTAGACCCCCGGGATGCCGAGCTGCTGCACGGCGCGGGCTTCGTTCGGCGGCAGGTGTCGCCGCAGGTAGAGGAATTCGCGGTCGGACTGCGCCTTGACGGTGCGCGCGAGCCAATCCGCATCGCGGCCGATGGCAGCTGCAAGGCGCGGAATGTCCTCGGGTGAGGCGAGCAGTTCGCCGGGATTAGCCCAGACGCTGTCCACCGGGCTGCTGACCGCCAGCGGCTCGCCGCGACGATCGGTGATGGATCCGCGATGCGCCGCGATCTGCACGCGCCGCACCTGCCGCGCATCACCTTGCCGGGCAAAGAAGGCCTGGTCGACGAACTGCAGGTTGACGGCGCGTGCCCCCAATGAGGCCCCGAGGACGGCGAACAGCACGCCCGCCAGCAGCATGCGGCGCCGGAACCGCCGGTGGAACTCGCCCCGGTCCTTACGCCGCCTCATGGCCTGACCACCTCGATGTCCGCGCGCGCGGGCACGCGCATCGACAACTTCTCCCGGGCGAGTTGCTCCACCCGGGCATGCGCCGCCCAGGTGCTGCGCTCGATCTGCAACTGGCTCCACTCGATGTTGAGCTCGTCCCGGTCGCGACTGAGCGCCTGCAGTTCGATGAAATGCTGGCGGGCCTTGTGGCGGGCATCCACGGCCGCAACGGCGGAGACCACGACTCCCAGGGCCAGCAGGATCGCGAGCGGCACGGCGTGCGCGGCCCTCATGCCGCCAGCCTCTCGGCGGCACGCAGCACGGCGCTGCGTGCGCGCGGGTTGGCCTTGATCTCTGCTGCGCCGGCGCGCACTGCCTTACCGACCGGCCGCAGCACAGGGCGCGCGTGGGCCGGGATATCAGGCAGGCCGCGCCAAGGCTCCGCGACTTCCGCCTGGCGACGGATGAATCGCTTGACGCGCCGGTCTTCCAGGGAATGAAAACTGATGACGCAGAGCCGCCCACCGGGCTTGAGCAGTGCCAGTGAGGCCTCGAGCGCGGCATCGAGCGCGGCGAGCTCGTCGTTGATGTAGATGCGGATTGCCTGGAAGCTGCGGGTGGCGGGATGCTTGCCTGGCTCACGTCCCGGCACCGCACCGGCGATCAGTTCTGCCAGTTGGCCGGTGCTGCGGATCGGCGTCACGGCGCGAGCCGCCACGATGGCGCGGGCGATGCGCCGCCCGTGACGCTCCTCGCCGTACTCGAAAAGTACCTGCGCGAGATCACGCTCGGACACGATCGCCAACCAGTCCGCAGCGCTGCGCCCGGCCTCCGGGTCCATGCGCATGTCGAGCGGACCGTCGCGCATGAAGCTGAAACCGCGCGCCGGATCGTCGAGCTGTGGCGACGACACGCCCACGTCGAGCAGCACGCCGTCGAAGCCGGCCGAAAAACCGGCCTGCACGGCGATCTGCTCCAGCTCCGCGAAGTTCCCCCTGACGATCGACACCCTCTCATCCCCGGCGAACCGCCGCTGCCCGGCCCGGACGGCGTCCGGGTCACGATCCACGGCCAGTACCCTGCCCGCCTCGCCCAGGTGCCGGAGGATGGCTGCCGTATGCCCCCCTCGCCCGAGGGTGGCATCCAGGTAGCTTCCTGCCGCATGCGGGGCGAGGGCCTCCAGCGCCTCCCCGAGGAGCACCGACGCGTGTTCCGTGGCGCCCGGCTCCACTAGAAGCTGAACGTTTCGAGTTCAGCCGCGAGCCCGCCTTCGTCGGCAGACTCCTCTGTCAACCACTGGTCACGGCGCTCGTCCCAGCGTTGCTCGTCCCAGATCTCGAACTTGTTGCCCTGGCCGATGAACATGGCCTGGCGATCGATGCCGGCGAATTCGCGCAGCTCCTTAGGCAGGAGAATGCGGCCCTGGCCGTCGAGGTCGACTTCGGTGGCATGACCGACCATGAGGCGCTGCAGACGCCGCGCCTGGCGGTCCAGCGTCGGCAGGCGGGCGAGACGCCGCTCGATGTCCTCCCACTCGGGCAGCGGGTAGACGAGCAGGCAGTAGTCACGATCGACAGTGATGATCAGCTGGTTGCTGCAACGCTCTTCGATGCGGGCGCGATAGCGCGTCGGGACCGCGAGGCGACCCTTGGCATCCAGCGAAATTCGATTGGCGCCGCGAAACATACTGGTGGCCCGAGGGAGCGT
>Ga0102941_1001586_pt1 | contig 10648 bp, 9 predicted proteins | sample SalPonR2_C_D2_MG_FD_79281 | JGI IMG/M metagenome (GOLD analysis project Ga0102941, IMG submission 79281) | Salt pond soil microbial communities from South San Francisco under conditions of wetland restoration - Salt Pond MetaG R2_C_D2_MG | ecosystem: Environmental > Aquatic > Marine > Intertidal... | reverse complement strand
TCGCCTGATCGATGCGATCACGGCCTCGGCACGATCCGGTCGTCTGGTGGAGGTAGGGACATGAAATTCGCGGCCATTGGTATCGATCACCGCCACATCTTCGGCATGGCCGCCAACATGGTGGCGCAAGGCGCCGAATTCGCGGGTTGGTGGACCGACGGCGCGCCCGAGACGCTGGAGGGGTTCGCGAAACGGTTTCCCGACGTGCCGCGCGTGGCCGAGGCCGACAGCCTGTTGAACGATCCCGAGATCGCGCTGATCGTGATTTCGTGCATCCCGCGCGACCGGGCCGATTGGGCGGTCCGCGCCATGCGGGCGGGCAAGGATGTCATGGTCGACAAACCCGGCTGCACCACGCTCGATCAGCTGGCCGCAATCCGCGATTGCGTGGCGCAGACCGGGCGCATCTGGTCCATCGATTTTTCCGAACGTTTCGAGGTGCCATCCGTCACAAGGGCCGTCGAACTTGTGCGCGAGGGCGCCATCGGGCGCGTTGTGCAGACGGTGGGGCTTGGCCCCCATCGCCTGAATGCGCCGACGCGGCCGGACTGGTTTTTCGACCGTGACGCCTATGGCGGCATCCTGACTGATATCGCCAGCCACCAGATCGACCAGTTTCTCTGGTTCACGGGCGCTGATGATGCCGAGATCACCATGGCGCACGTGGACAATGTCGCCCACCCCGCGCATCCCGGCCTGCAGGATTTCGGGGAAATCGCCCTGCGTGCGCCCGAGGGCTATGGCTATATCCGCGTGGACTGGTTCACGCCCGATGCCCTGCCCAACTGGGGCGACGGGCGGCTGACCATTCTGGGCACCGAAGGCTATATAGAGCTGCGAAAATATGTCGATGTGGGCGGGCGAGAGGGGACCGACCACCTGATCCTCGTGAATGGCTCGGTGTGTGAAAACATCGATGCCCGCGCAGCAGGCCTGCCCTATTTCGCGCGGCTGATGGCCGATATCCGTGACCGGACCGAAACGGCGATGCCGCAGACCCATGCCTTCAAGGTCATGGAGTTGGCGCTCAAGGCGCAGGCCATGGCGGAGGCGCGCAGATGATCCGCGTGGCCATATTGGGGGCCGGTATCGGTCAGCAGCACCTGAACGGATACAGGACCCTGCCGGACCGCTACGATGTGCGTTGGCTGTGTGATCTGGACACGGACAGGGCCGAGGCTGCGCTGGACGGGCGTCCCGGCCCGCAGATCACCGGTGACATGGATGTGGTTCTGGCCGATCCCGAGATCGACCTGATCGACATCTGCCTGCCGCCGCATCTGCATGTGCCCATGGCCTTGCGGGCGCTTGCGGCGGGCAAGCATGTCGTCTGCGAGAAGCCGATCGCGCCGTCGCTGGCGGAGTGTGATCAACTGGAGCAGGCCGAGAAGACCTCGGGGCGTCGGGTCTTTCCGGTGTTCCAGTACCGCTATGGGCTGGGCACCGCGCAACTGAATGCGCTGGTCGCCGCAGGTCTGGCGGGGCGTCCGCAGGTGGCGGCGCTGGAAACCCATTGGAACCGGGGCGCCGATTACTACGCGGTGCCATGGCGCGGGACATGGGCGGGCGAACGGGGCGGGGCGGTTTTGGGTCACGCCATCCACAACCATGATCTGTTGTGTCGGTATTTCGGCGCGCCCGCCGTGGTTCAGGCGCAGCTGGCCACGCGCATAAATCCCATCGAGACAGAGGATTGTGCCGCCATTTCAATAGGATTTGCGAATGGCGCGCTGGCGACGTCATCGGTCACGCTGGGGGCGGCCACCGACACCACGCGGCTACGATTCGTGTTCGAACACCTCACCGCCGAAAGCGGAACGGTGCCATATGCGCCTGCCGAGGGGGTCTGGTCATTTACCTCCCGCGATCCGGCGCGGCAAAACGAGGTTGATGACGTTCTGGCCGCGCTTGCCCCCCCGAAGTCGGGTTTTTCCGGTTATTTCGAAGCGATAGCCGATGCTTTGGCCGGCAGCGCAGGCCGCGAAGTGACGCTGACGGACGGTCGGCGCTCCATCGAACTGGTCACAGTGATATACCTCGCGGCAAGGGCGCGCAAAGAGCTTGCCTTGCCGTTGCCAATCGGCTCAGATTTTTATGGAGGCTGGTGCCCCTAAGCCGAGAACAGGGCGAAAGGGCGCGAGCTTGATACCTTGGTGGCCGGGAGGGCCGCCGCAACGGGAGGAAGATGAATGACCCATTTGAAATTACTGGGAACAACGGCGCTTGTTGTGGGCCTTGCAGCTCCTGCGATGGCGCAGGAAATCCGCTTCATGTGCTATTCCGACGGCAATGAATGCGAAGTCTATGACGATGTGCTGACCCGGTTCGAGGCCGACAATCCGGGCGTGGATGTGGTGGTTGACGTGGTGCCGTACCAGGCCATCCTCGAAAACCTGCCGGTGCAGCTGGCCGCGGGCACGGGCCCCGACCTTGCAAAGGTCACCGACCTTGGCGGCTTGAACGAATATTACCTCGACCTGGCGCCCTACGTGGACGCAGGATACTGGGAAGACAGTTTTGGCGGCACGCTCGACTGGTACCGTGGGGGTCCCGACCGCCAGGGCATCTACGGGATGCACAGCCAGCTGACCATCACCGGCGCCTTTGTCAACGCGACGCTGTTCGAACAGGCCGGTGTCGAGATCCCCGGCTCCGACGCGACCTGGGAAGACTGGGCCGCCGCCTCGCGTGCCGTGGCCGAAGCCACCGGCACCCCGTTCCCGATGGCGATCGACCGTTCGGGTCACCGCGTGGCAGGCCCCGCGATTTCCTATGGTGCGGCCCTGTTCGATGCAGATGGCGAAGCGATCCTGGTCGATGACGGCTTCACCGCCTTCGTTCAGCAGTTCGTCGACTGGCACAATGACGGGACCATCGCGCGCGACGTGTGGGCCGGGCAGGGTGGGGCGACCTACCAGGATGCGGCGCAGGAATTCATCAACGGTGAGCTTGTGTTCTACTATTCGGGCAGCTGGCAGGTGGGCCGGATGGACGAACAGGTCGGTGATTTCTTCGACTGGCAGGTCGTGGGCAGCCCCTGCGGCCCATCGGGCGCATGTTCTGGCATGCCGGGCGGTGCCGGGCTGGTCGGTTTCGAGCAGACCGAACACCCCGAACTGGTCGCGGCCGTGATCGATTTCCTCGCACAGGAAGACATCTACGCCGAGGTGACCGCGCGCACCCGTAACCTGCCCGGCCACCTTGGCGTGGCGGCCGCAGGCGTCGAATTCGAAGGTGCTTCGCCCGCTGCTGCGGCTGCCTTGGCGGCCTTTGCCTCGGACCTGCCCGATGTCGCCCCGGCCGCGTTTGCCTACCAGGGCTATGCCGGCAACCGCGCGATGTTCGGCATTACCGTGGAACGGATCAGCCAGGCGATCGTGGGCGAGTTGACCGTGGCCGAGGCCATGGAACGCGCGTCTTCCGACCTGGCGGCTGCCATGGCCGAGCAGTGATCTGACATGGGCCCCCGCCCGGCGCGCGATGCGGGGCGGGGGCCATTTCGGACTGACCCCATGCTGAGTGTAATCACCCCATTGATGCGGATCGTCGAGATCCCGATGCTGGCGCTGCAGCGCCTTTTGGGGATCAACAGGCTCGCCTGGGTGTTCTTGTTCCCGAACCTTGTATTGTTCGGCCTCTTCGCCTTTCTGCCCGTGATCCTGAACATGGTGTACGCCACCACGGGCGGTGACAATGTTCTGCTGGCCGACCGGCCCTATGTGGGCGCGCGCAATTTCGGGTTCCTGACCGATTGCGCGAATTTCCTGGACCCCAATTCCTGCCGGGAAGACAAGTTCTGGCGCGCTGTTTGGAACACGACCTGGTTCGTCACCCTGCAGGTCGGCATCATGGTCGGCTTTTCGCTGCTGACGGCGATCATTCTGAACCGCGATATCCGCGCGCGGGGGTTTTTCCGGTCGGTCTTTTTCTTTCCGGTGCTGCTGTCGCCGGTTGTGGTCGCGCTGATCTGGAAATGGATCTTGCAGCGCGAGGGTGTTCTCAACGCCTTTCTCGATTGGGCGGGCATCGGCGGTTACAATTGGCTTGTGGATGCGCAATGGGCGTTCGCCTGGTCGGTGTTCCTGTCGGTCTGGGCGCATATGGGATTTTACACCCTGATCCTATTGGCCGGGCTCCAGGCCATTCCGCGCGATGTCTACGAGGCCGCGACGATGGACCGCGCCTCGCCGTGGCGGGTGTTCCGGCGCATCACCTTGCCGCTCTTGATGCCCACCATGCTGGTGGTGCTGGTGCTGGCGCTGATCAAGGGCGTGCAGACCTTCGACGAAGTATACGCCTTTACCGGGGGCGGGCCGGGCACCGCTACCACCTTCATCATACAATATATCTACGAAGAAGGCTTTGCCGGCGCGCCGCGCCTGTTCGGGCTGGCGGCGGCGGCGTCGCTGTTGGTGGCGCTGGTTCTCGTGGTGCTGACGCTTGTGCAACTTTGGGTGAACAGGAAGAATGTCGATGGCTGAGGCATGGCCGATGCACCCGCGCGCAAGGGTTTTGCAAAACCCTTGCCAGCGTCTTGCAAGACGCTGTGCAGGGCCTTGCAAGGCCCTGATCCGATTTTTGCAAAAATCGGGGGTCCGGCCATGATCCGGGTGTGGGAGTTTCTGACGGCCACCCGGGGCGGGGCGCGGCTGCACTGGACCGACTGGGCGAGCTACGCCTATCTGTTTTTCGGCGTCTTCTTGATGTTCTTTCCGGTCATCTGGCTGGTGATGTCGTCGTTCAAGACCGAAGCTGACCTTCAACGCTACCCGCCGACCTTCCTGCCCTACCAGCAGCAGACGCTCATGATCGATGGCTATGACGCGCCTTTGCCATTGTTCGAGATAACGGGGGGCGCGTACGAGGGGATGATCCTTGCGCAGGTTCGGCGCGTGGGTTTGCAGGCGCAGATGATCGACCCCGCCTCTCCGGGAGAGCGGTTGCGCGTCGGCATCGAGGACCGGGTCCCGGTCGAGCGGTTCACGCTGGCGACCGAGAATTACACCGAGTTGTTCGAGCGGTTTTCCTTTCTTCTGTATTTCTGGAATTCGACCTTCATCACGGTGATGGCCACGCTCATCATGCTCCTGACCAATTCCATGGCGGCCTTTGCGCTGAGCAAATACGACTTCCGGGGGCGGACGGCGGTTTTGCTGATCGTGATCGGCACCTTGATGATCCCGCAAACCGTCGTCCTGGTGCCGCTTTTCCTGATCGTGACGGAACTGGGCATGTTCAACTCGCTGTGGGGGGTGATCATTCCGGGGGCCGCCACGCCCACGGGGGTGTTCTTGCTGAGGCAGTACATGCTGACCATCCCCGACGAGATCCTGGATGCTGCCCGCATGGACAAGGCCAGCGAATGGAAGATCTACTGGCGCATCATCTTGCCGCTCTCGGCGCCGGCCATCGCGGTTCTGGCGATCCTCGCGATCATGTGGCGCTGGAACGATTTCCTGTGGCCGCTGATCGTGCTGACGCGGTCGGAAAACTTCACTCTGCAATTGGCCCTGAACTCCTTCCAGGGGGAATTGCAGACCGACTGGTCCTCGCTGCTGGCAATGACCGTTCTGACGCTTTTGCCCATCGCGTTGGTGTTCATGTTCTTGCAGAAATACATCGCCACGGGCATCGCCTCGACGGGGGGCAAATGAATGGCTTCGATCGAACTGAAAAACTTGCGCAAATCCTACGGGGCCGTTGACGTCATCAAGGGCGTCGACATGCAGATCGCCCATGGGGAGTTTTGTGTTTTTGTCGGCCCCTCGGGCTGCGGGAAATCCACGCTGCTGCGGATGATTTCGGGGCTGGAGCCAATTACGTCGGGTGATATCGAGATCGCGGGCGAGGTCGTCAACACCATCCCCGCCGCCGACCGTGGGCTGGCCATGGTGTTCCAGTCCTACGCGCTCTATCCGCACATGACGGTGCGCCAGAACCTCAGCTTTGGCCTGGAAAACATCAACACGCCGAGGGCCGAGATCACCCGCAAGGTCGATGAAGTGGCCAAGATGCTGCAGATCGACATGCTGCTGGATCGCAGGCCCAAGGATCTGTCGGGGGGGCAGCGTCAGCGCGTGGCCATCGGGCGCGCAGTGGTGCGCGAGCCCAAGGTGTTCTTGTTCGATGAGCCCTTGTCGAACCTCGACGCCGAATTGCGCGTCGACATGCGCGGTGAGATCGCGGCCCTGCACAGGCGTCTGGGCAACACGATGATCTACGTGACCCATGACCAGGTCGAGGCCATGACCATGGCCGACAAGATCGCGGTGCTGCGCCTGGGCGAGGTGGAACAATTCGGCGCGCCGCTCGAACTGTACAACAATCCCCGCAACCTGTTTGTCGCGGGCTTCATCGGCAGTCCCAAGATGAACTTCATCGCCGGCCAGGTCGATGCATCCGATCGCACGATCTTGCATCTGGATACGGGCGAGAGCATGAAACTGCCCGCCACGGGTTTCCGCCAGCAGGTGGGAGAGCCCGTGACGCTGGGCATCCGGCCAAACCACATGCACGCGATCGAAGGCGGACCGGTCAAGGTCCTGGTGAAATCGGTCGAGCAACTGGGCGGCGAAAGCTATGTCTACGGGCATACCTCCAGGGGCGCGCCGATCACGTTGCACAGCCCCGGACAGACCCGGATCGATTTTGGCGACACCGTATATGTGGATGCGCCCCTGGATGAAATTCACCTGTTTGACAGCGGCAGCGGCCTGACGCTTCGCGAAGGGTAGGACGATGCGCGAGACATGGCGCTGGTTTGGCCCGGCAGACGAAATCTCGATCCCGGAAATCGTGCAGACCGGTGCGGCCGGCATCGTCTCGGCCCTGCATCATGTTGCGCCCGGCCAGGTCTGGACGACCACGGAAATCGCCCGGCGCAAGCACGAGGTCGAAGGTGCCCCGGACGCGCCTACGGGTCTTACGTGGGATGTCGTCGAAAGCCTGCCGGTCAGCGAGGCCATCAAGACCCAGGGCCCCGACATGGCCGCCCATGTCGCCGCCTACCGCGAGAGCCTGCGCAGCCTGGCCGATCAGGGGATCGGGGTAGTGTGCTACAATTTCATGCCGGTGCTGGACTGGACGCGCACCGATCTGCGTGCGCGCGTGGCCAATGGCGGCACCGCGATGCGGTTCGACCTGGTCGATTTCGCTGCCTTCGACCTTTGCCTTCTGGCCCGCCCTGGCGCGGAGCATGACTACCCCGAAGCCCTGCGCGAGGCGGCGCAGGGCCGCGCCGCGGCTTTGGGAGATGCGGCAAAGACCGCGCTGGTCCAGAACATCATCGCGGGCTTGCCCGGTGCGGCGGAACACTGGACCCTGGACGATGTACGCGCCGCCCTTTCGGCCTATGACGGGCTCGACGCGGCACGCCTGCGCGCAAACCTGACCGATTTCCTGGCCGAGGTGGTGCCCACCGCCGAGGAATTGGGTCTTAGGCTGTGCTGTCATCCCGATGACCCGCCTTTTCCGCTGCTCGGTTTGCCGCGGGTTGTCTCCCACGTGGAGGATTACGCGGAACTGGTGGCTTGCGTGCCCAGCCCGGCCAACGGCATCACCTTTTGCACCGGGTCTCTGGGCGTGGCGCCCGGTTTCGAGCCGGTAGATTTCATCGAGCGGCTTGGCGCGCACATCCATTTCGTGCATCTGCGCAACACCGTCCGCGATGGCGGGATCCATGCCGGGCGCAGCAGTTTCACTGAATCCGAGCACCTCAAGGGCGATACCGACATGGTTGCCACGATCCGCGCGTTGCTGGCGGAAGAGGCCCGCCGCGCGGAGGAGGGGCGGACGGATGCACAGATCCCGATGCGCCCCGATCACGGTCATGCATTGCTGAGCGATCTGACCCGGCCCGTGATGCCCGGATATCCCTTGATCGGGCGTTTGCGCGGCCTGGCCGAATTGCGCGGCGTCATGGCGGCCTTGGCCTGACCCAAGTTGCCCTCGATTTGATCGCCCCGCGCAGGGTCCGGTGTTTCTTCGCGATTTTATTGCGAGTAAGTCGCAACTTCATTGACTTCTTGCGAATGCCTCTCAATATTACTGTTGACGGCACATCCATGTGCGCGGGCCTTCCGCGCGGTTTTGCCATAGGAGCTTTCGTCAAGATGCCGACCAGACGTCTAGTCCAATCCATGATCGCCGCAGGCTTTGCGGCCGTGTTCCTTGCTCAGCCTGCCACGGCGCAGGATCGGGTGAGCGTTGTTGCCACAACCGGCATGATTGCCGATGCCGCGCGCCAGGTGGGCGGCGACCTGGTCGAGGTGACGGCGCTGATGGGGCCGGGGGTCGACCCCCATGCCTATCGCCAGACCCGCAGCGATATCGTGACAACCGCGCGCGCCGACCTCGTGTTGTGGAACGGTCTCTATCTCGAAGCGCAGATGGAAGAATTCCTGCTGGAATTGTCGCAAACCCGGCCCGTGGTTGCCGTGGCCGAGACGATTTCCGCCGACCAGCTACTGGGGTCTGAGGATTACGCCGACCGGTTCGACCCGCATGTCTGGATGGTGCCCGAACTTTGGTCGCATGTGGTCGTGGCGGTGCGCGACGCGATGATTTCGGTGCATCCCGAAGGGGCCGAAGTCTTTGCTGCCAATGCCGCGGCTCATCTTGAGGAACTGACGGCGCTGCACGCCTATTCCGTCGATGCCCTGGCGTCCGTGGCCGCGCCTGCACGGGTGTTGCTGACGGCGCATGACGCATTCAACTATTTCGGCGCGGCCTACGGGTTCGACGTTGTGGGCATCCAGGGTATCTCGACCGAAAGCGAGGCGGGCTTGCTGCGGATTTCCGAACTGGTCGATCTTCTGGTCGATCAAGACATCCACGCTGTCTTTGTCGAAAGCTCGGTGTCCGATCGCAATATCCGGGCCCTGATCGAAGGAGCGGCGACGCGCGGCCACCAGGTTGCGATCGGGGGGGAGCTGTATTCCGACGCGATGGGCGCCGAGGGCACCTACGAAGGCACCTATATCGGCATGATTGATCACAATGTCACAACCATTGCCCGTGCCCTTGGCGGGGCGGCACCGGAACGGGGCATGCGCCAGGAACTGGCGCTGAATTGAGGACCCCATGAGCACAACCGACACCGTCAGACTGGCCAGCACCCAAGGCCGCGCGCCGCAGGCCCCAAGCCTGGCCGACAGCGCCCTTGCCGTGCGGGGCATGACGGTCACCTACGGGGAAAAGCCGGCTGTGTTTTCTGTGGATGCGACGTTCCCCGCCGGGGCGATGTCGGCCATCATCGGGCCCAACGGGGCGGGAAAATCGACGTTTCTGAAGGCGGCGCTTGGCCTGATCCCGACGGTTTCGGGCCAGGTGACCGTCTTTGGCCAGGCCGTGGCCGCCGCGCGGGACCGCATCGCCTACGTGCCGCAACGCGCCAGCGTGGATTGGGATTTCCCGACCACTGTGATCGATGTTGTCCTGATGGGCCGCTACCGCAAGCTTGGCCTGTTTCGCCGCGTGTCCCGGTCCGAACGGGCGGCGGCTGAACAGGCGCTTGCGCGTGTGGGCATGGCGGATTTCACCGATCGGCAGATCGGCCAGTTGTCCGGCGGACAGCAGCAACGGGTGTTCCTGGCGCGCGCCCTGGCGCAGGATGCGGATCTGTACCTGTTGGATGAACCCTTCGCGGGCGTCGATGCCGCCACCGAACGCGCCATCATCGGCGTGCTCAAGGATCTCAAGGCGCGCGGCAAATCGGTGATCGCCGTGCATCATGATCTGACGACGGTCGGCACCTATTTCGATCATGTCTTCATGATCAATGTGCGCCGCATGGCCGAAGGCCCGGTGGATACCGCCTTCACGCCCGAGGCGCTGGCACAGACCTATGGCGGGCGGCTGGCGGCCACGCATATCGACCAGCTGACGCTCGCCACGGCGGGATAGGCCGGTGATGAACCCGCTTTTCCAGGCGTTGTTGCTGCAAGCCGGGTACAACGCTGCGCTGGTGGCCATCGGGGCGGCCCTGCTGGGGTTCGCGGCGGGCACGGCGGGCACGTTCCTGTTCTTGCGCAAGCGCGCGCTTGTCTCTGACGCGGTGGCGCATGCCACGCTGCCGGGGGTCGGGCTTGCCTTCATCCTCATGGTCATGCTGGGCGGCGACGGACGCAATCTTGCCGGGTTGTTGCTGGGCTCGGCCATCTCGGCGTGGATCGGGCTGTTGTCGGTCGAATGGATCGCCCGCCGGACGCGATTGTCCGAGGATGCCGCGATCGGCGCGGTGCTGTCGGTCTTTTTCGGGCTTGGCGTGGTGCTTTTGACCGTCATCCAGTCCCTCGGCAGCGGGCGGCAGGCCGGGCTGGAAAGTTTTCTGCTGGGGTCGACCGCCGGGATGCTGTTCGAGGATGCCGTCACGATTGCCATCGGCGGCGCGGCGGTGGTGGCGCTGATCTGGATCTTGCGCCGGCCCATGACCATGGTTGCCTTTGATCCCGGCTTCGCCGCCGCGTCCGGCATGAATGTGCGCCGTGTCGATCTGGCGATGATGGGGCTGGTCATGGCGGTCACGGTGATCGGCCTGAAACTGGTGGGGCTGATCTTGATCGTGGCATTGCTGATCATTCCGCCGGTCACGGCGCGGTTCTGGACCGAACGGGCCGATCAGGTGCTGTGGGTGGCGGGGCTTTTGGGG
>Ga0102941_1001585_pt1 | contig 10650 bp, 7 predicted proteins | sample SalPonR2_C_D2_MG_FD_79281 | JGI IMG/M metagenome (GOLD analysis project Ga0102941, IMG submission 79281) | Salt pond soil microbial communities from South San Francisco under conditions of wetland restoration - Salt Pond MetaG R2_C_D2_MG | ecosystem: Environmental > Aquatic > Marine > Intertidal... | reverse complement strand
TAAGCGCCAGCGGCGCCGTCAGCCAGATCACGAGCGGCTGGCGGAAGGCGTTGAACATGACCACCACGGCCAGGATCATGGCCGCGAAACCAAAAGGTGCGGACGCGGCCAGGCCCGCGTTGGCCTCCTGCGAGGCCTTGTATTCGCCGTGCCACTCCAGGGCGTAGCCGGGCGGCAGCTCGATGGCCTCGACCTGGGGGCGGATGCGCTCCAGCAGCGGCGCCCACAGCTTGCCGGGCAGAGGATCGGCCTGGGCCTTGATGGTGGGGAACCGGTCCACCCGGCGGATGATGGCGTCCACCCACTGAATCTCCACGTCCCGCACCAGCTGGCCGACCGGCAGGTACCGCCCCGCGGCGGGGCTGTACACCTGGACGTTACCCAGTTCGTCGGGGCCGGCACGCTCGGCCAGCGGCGCCCGTGAAACGATGGGAATGAGGTCGTCGCCCTCACGGTAGACGCCCACGTTCTCACCAGTGTAGACACGCTGCAGCGCAGCGCTGACCTCTGTGGCGCTGACGCCCGCCCGGCGGGCCGCCACCTCGTCCACCACCGGACGCAGGACGGGCACGCGCTGGCGCCAGTCGTCCTGGATCGCCATCGTCTCCGGATCCCCCGCCATTACGGCTTTGGCCTGATCGGCGAGCCGTCTGAGGACGTCCGGGTCCGGCCCGCGGAACGCGGCCTCGATCTTCTTGCCGCCGCCGCGGCCGAGCATGAACTTCCAGACCTTTATGTCGGCGTCCGGATGGCGCGCCGTGAGTTCGTCCTGGAGCTCGCCCACCAGGCCCGGAATGATCGACGCATTCTCGACGTCCACCAGCAGCTGGCCGTAGCTCGAGCTCGGATCTTCGGGGCTGTAACTCAACATGAAGCGCAGCCCGCCCTGGCCGACGAAGCTGGTGACGTTGGTGACGCCGGACTTCGTACGCACGTGCTCGCCAGCCGCTTTCATCTCCGCGGCCGTGGCCTCGATATCCGTCCCCTGGGGCAGGTACATGTCCACCACGAACTGGGGCCGGGCCGAATCGGGCATGAACCCGGGCGGGACGTAGCCGAAGCCGATGACGGCACCGGCCAGCAGGACGATCAGCGTGACCCCGGATGCAACGCGGTGGCGCAGCACGCCCACCAGCAGCCCCCGGTAGCGCCCGAGGATTCCGCCATCGTCGGCATCGGCTCCCGGGTCCTTCGGCTTCACCCGCAGAAAACGTACGCAGAGCAGCGGCGTGATGGTCACCGCCAGCAGCCAGGACAGCAGCATGGAATAGAGGATCACCCAGAACAGCGAACCGGCATATTCGCCCATGTCGCTGGGGGACAGGCCGATGGCGCTGAAGGCCAGGATGCCGACGGCAGTGCCGCCGAGCAGCGGCCACTGGGTGGAGCGCACCACTTCGGAGGCAGCCTCGCGGGGATTCTCGCGCCGCTGCAGCCGCACGAGTATCCCGTCCGTGACGACGATGGCGTTGTCCACCAGCATGCCCAACGCGATGATCAGCGCGCCCAGCGAGATGCGCTGCATGGCGATGCCGTCCAGGTTCATCGCGATCAGAGTGCCCGCCACCGTCAGCAGCAGGACGACGCCGACGATCAGCCCGCTGCGCAGGCCCATGAAGACCACGAGCACGCCGATGACGATCACGAGTGCCGCGATCAGGTTGTTCACGAATCCCGCCACCGCCTCGCGCACCGAGTCCGACTGGTAGGAGATGACGTTGAGCTGCATGCCCACGGGCCTGAGCGACTCCAGCTCGGCCAGCCGCGCCTTCACGGCGTCGCCCATCTGCACCACGTTGCCGCCGGCGACGTTGGAGATGCCGAGCCCGATGGCCGGCTGGCCGTCGAAGCGGACGTAGGCGCTGGCAGGCTCGACGACGCCGCGGGTGACGCTGGCCACGTCGCCCACGGTGATGATCTGCTCGCCGCTCGAGGAGCCGAGCGTGATGCTGCTGATCGCCTCGACGGAGTCCACCGCCGCCACCGGCGTTATGGTGATGCGCTGCTCTCCCACCAGGGTATCGCCGGCGGGCATGATGACGTTCTGCGCCTGCAGCACCTGGTAGATGTCCTGCAGCGGTATGCCCAGCTGCGTGGCCCTGGTGGAGGCGATCTCGACGAAGATGGCCTCCTTCGGGGCGCCCAGCGTCGCCACCCGGGCGACGCCCGGCACGAGCAGCAGCTCGCGCTCGAGGTCGTCCACGTAGTCGCGGATCTGCGTCAGCGAGTAGCCCTCGCCCGTGACCGCGAAGAACAGCGAGAACACGTCGCCGAAGTCGTCGTTGACGAAAGAGGGGCCTGCGCCCGGCGGCAGGCGCGACTGGGCGTCGTTCACCTTGCGCCGCAGCTTGTCCCAGATCTGTTCGAGCTCGGCGCGGGTTTTGGAGAACGCGAGCTTCATCTCGACCTTCACCAGGGAGTTGCCCATGCGCGAGACCGAGGTGACCTCCTCGACCTCCTGCAGCTGCTGCGCCGCGCTCTCGATGACGTCGGTCACCTCGTCGGCGACCTCGATGGGCAGCGCACCGGGATAGGCAGTCGAGATGACGGCCGTGCGGATGATGAACTCCGGGTCCTCGTAGCGGGCGAGGCCGAGATATGAGAGATAGCCGCCGATCAGCAGCAGCGCGCAGCCGACCCAGGCGATGGTGCTCTTGCGCAGGGTGTAGTCGGCGAGATCCATGGCAGAGCCTCCGGCCCTCAGAGGGGCCGCACGAGCATGGCGTCGCGCAGGTGGCTGATGCCGGCCGTGACGATGCGCTCGCCCGGGGAGAGACCCGCCGTCACCACCGCGCCGTCGCCCGTGATCTCGCCGACCTGGATGGTGCGCTGGCTGACCCGGGACGTCTCTCCATCCACGACCCAGACGCGGGAGCCACCATCGGGGCCGGCGAAGATCGCCTTCATCGGCACCAGCAGTGCCTGCTCGCCCTCGCCGGCGGACGCCGCCGGGAAGACCTCGGCCGCCATGCCCGGCAGGATGGTGACGTCCTGCGGACGGCTCAGCGTCAGCACCACCTCGTAGGTCTGGGTCTGCGGATCCGCCTCGGAGGAGAACGACTTCAGCGTCACGGGAAAGCGGCGGCCGGGTATGCCCTCGAAGGTGGCCTCGCCGGCCACGCGGCGCGGCGCGCCCTGCACGATGCGCTCCGGGACGTAGATCACCACCTCCAGTTCGGCGAGATCCTGCACGCTGGCAACCAGCTCTTTGGCCTGCACGGCCTGGAAGTTCTCCACGTAGCGACGGGTGAGGACGCCATCGAACGGCGCCGTCAGCCGGGTGTCCTCGAAGTCCTTGCGCGCCGCCGCATAGCGGGAACGCGCCACCTCCATGGCGGTGCGCTTCTGGTCCACCTCGGCCCGGGCCACCGCCTGGGTGTCGCGCCAGACCTTTTCCACCCGTTCGTAATCGGCGCGGGCCTTGTCATACTCCGCCCTGGCCGCCGAGAGCTGGAGCTGGAACGCCTCGGGGTCCAGAGCAGCGATCAGGTCGCCGGCCTTCAGCCTCCGACCTTCGGTCACGGGGAACTCCACGATCTTGCCGGCGACGTCGAAGGCGAGCTCGGCGCGCTTGACCGCACGGACGCGGCCGGGGAAGCGCAGGCCGGAGCCGAGGTCCGCCGCGCCCAGCGTGAGGATCTGTGCGGGCCGGGCCACTTCCTGTGGCGGGGCGGGCGGCGCTTTTTCGCAGCCGGCGAGGCCTATGGCTGCGACGCACAGCGAGGCCGTCTTCCACATGGCGCTCTGCCTGATCTGAAACATTATCGTCACTCTTCTTGTAGTCCGGGGGCGCGGTGTGCCGCTGCGTCTGCGCTGGGCCGGGAAAAGGCTACCGGAAAGACCAAGCTGCCGCCACGGCCCCGCATCCTCGCCGAGGCGCGGGCACCACAAGATATCGAATATTGCGTCAGCTTGCCGTCGACCGTCCCGGGCAGACCGCTCATCCTGGGCGGCGGATGGCTGGGTGGCACGGGGTAACATCGGCTGCCGTGTAGTATTGGCGGCGCCCACGCGTCAGAATTTCACAGGTAATCAGTACCGGAGGTGGTCCGTGAGACGACTTCGACATCTTCGTATCCTGTTGCTCGCCGCGACGGTGACACTGGTCGGCTGCGCCGGACCACAAGTTCAACCGCTGATGCCCACGCCGGTGCTTTTCACGGAGATGGGCGTCAGCCCGCTCGAGCACATTCCCGAGACGCAGCGCTGGAACCAGCGCCGCGTCTATTACGCGACCACCCGCCAGCGTGACGACGACCTCATGCGCATCGACTACGGCAACGCGGAGAGCGACGTGGTGTCGGTGGGGATGACGCTGATCGGTTTCGGCGGGCCGGACGTCTCCTGGGCCGAGCTCAGCGAGTACTCGCGCCGGGCCGATCGTCCCGGTCTTGTCGATCTCTCCATCGCCGGCCTGATCGAGGCGGGCTACTTCAGCGCGGATGCAGAGGGCAACGTGCGCGATGCCGGCGGTGCCGCCGCCTGGCTGATGGCGGATCTGAATGCCTCCATAGAGGCCGCCCGTGACCGGGACCTGCTGATCTACGTGCACGGCGCCAAGGTCAACTTCTACAACGCCAACGCCTTCGCCGCCCAGCTGGACCACTTCATGGGCCGGGACATGACCTCCATGGCCTTCTCGTGGCCCACGCGGCAGAACATCCTCGCCTACGGCAGCGGAAGCGACGTGCGGCGGGCCTACACCGCGGCGCCCGCACTGACCGCGCTGCTGGAGCTGCTGGCGAGCCGGTCGGTGGCGCGGCGCATCCACATCATCTGCTGGAGCGCCGGCGGCCGCGTAGTGAATTCGGCACTGGCGCAACTGCATGCCCGCCACGCCGCAGACGGTCAGGATCTTCGCGAGCGCTTCCGGCTCGGGACGGTCTATTTCGCCGCCGCGGACGTGCCCAGCGAGGAGTTCCTCGACGCGCTGCCGGCACTGAACGATCTGGCCACACGCATCGTCGTCACCGTCTCTTCGAAGGACAGCGCCCTGGAGATGGCCCGGACGTTCATGCGCGGCGGCAGCCGCATCGGTCAGCGTAACGTGAACCTCGGTCCGGAAGAGATGGAGGTGGTGATGGCCGCTGACCGCCTCGAGGTCGTCGACGTCTCCTACGGCTGGGAGGGGCGCGGCTTCGACATCACCGGCCACCGCTACTGGTACGACCATCCGTGGGCGAGCACCGACATGATACTGGCCGTGCGCAGCGACCTCGGCCCCGCCGAGCGGGCGCTCGCGCCGACGGACCTGGACCTGCTGTGGGGCATCCCGGCCGACTATCCCGACCGTCTGCGTATGAACCTGACGAGGGAGGACCTGGAGATCCGGCGCGACGACTGAGTCGCTGGAGAGCATGCGCATGAAACTGACCGGATTCGCGGTCGTGAGCCTCATCGCCTATGACCAGCGGGTGAATCGCTTCGGCATCGGCGTGGCTCCAAACGACTACCTGATGCGCAACGACCCATGATGAGACTCGAGGTATTGCCTATGATCGCTTTCTTGCGGCCGGCTCGCCGCGAACGGCGGACGCCGGTCCGTGAAAGCGGCTTACTGCTGGCCGCCGCTGTGCTTCTGGTCGGGGCGGCCATCGCCCTTCCCCTGCCGGCGGCCGGCGCCGCGGACGAGGGGATCAGGCATCGCGTCGACCAGCTCATCGAGACCGGGACCGCCAGGGTCGACGGCGGTGACATCGCCGCCTCACGAATCGTCGCCGAGGTCTTCATCCAACGTGGGTTCCGGGCCGCCTGGACCTCGTCCGCCAACCGGGAGGCCCTGCTGCAGGCCATCGATGCCAGCGAGCGCTACGGCCTGGAACCGGAGGACTTCCACCACTCCGCCATCCGCTCCGCGCTAAGGAGGCAGGAGGATGGTGACCGTTATGGAGCCCTGCAGGCCGACCTCGAGATACTGCTGACCGACGCGCTCGTGCGCCTGGCCTATCAGCACTACTTCGGCAAGGTCGACCCGACCAGCCTGGATGACGACTGGAATTTCGAACGCCAGCTGGTGTCCGGCGATCCCGCGGCGGTGATCACGTCGGTTCTGGATGAGGAGCGCGTCGCCGGCTTCATCGACGAGCTGGCGTTGTCGTTCCCCACCCACGACCGGCTCATCGCCGCACTGGAACGATACCGCGCCATCGCCGCACGAGGCGGATGGCGGGCGGTGCCGGCGGGCCCGACGCTGCGGCCCGGCACCGAGGACGCGCGCATAACCGCCGTACGCGAGCGTCTCGCCGCCACCGGCGACGCGGAAAAATCGTCGGACGGATCGCCGAACGAATCGTCGGACGCATCACCGGCCTACGACCGGGAACTGGAGGCAGCGGTGCGGTCCTTCCAGCGCCGCCACGGCCTCGACGACGACGGCGTGATCGGGCCGGCCACGCTGCGGGCGATGAACGTACCCGTGGAGGAGCGCATCGACCAGCTGCGCGTCAACCTCGAACGTGGACGCTGGGTCCTGCGCGGCCTGCCCCGTGACTTCGTGGGAGTGAACATCGCGGGCTTCGAGGCCTGGCTGGTCCGGGAGGGCCGGATCACCTGGCGCTCCCGCGCCATCGTCGGCCGTGACTATCGCCGGACTCCCGTATTCCGGGACGCGATACGCTACCTCGAATTCAATCCTACCTGGACCATACCGCCCGGCATCCTGGCCAACGACATCCTGCCGCAGCTGCGCCGCGATCCCGGCTACCTCGCGCGCAAGGAACTGACGCTGTATGACCGGGACCGGCGCAAGGTGGATCCCGCCACCATCGACTGGCCCGCGGTGACCACGCGGAACTTCCCGTACACGGTGGTGCAGTCCCCGGGACCCGCCAACTCACTCGGACTCGTCAAGTTCATGTTCCCGAACCGCTACGCCGTCTATCTGCATGACACCCCCTCGCGGGAACTGTTCGACCGGGCCGAGCGCACCTTCAGCTCTGGTTGCATACGCGTGGAACGGCCGTTCGAGCTGGCCGAGCTGCTGCTGGCGGACCAGCCGGGCTGGGATATGGCGCAGATCGACCGCGTCCTGGCAGGCGGCGAGACCACGGCGGTGCGTCTCGCCCAACCGATGCCCGTGCTGATCCTGTACGGGACGGCCTGGGTGGAGGCCGACGGCACGGTGCACTTCAGGAGAGACGTCTACCAGCGCGACGCGCAGGTACTCGATGCGCTGGCAGACGAGTTTCGCCCCACGCGGAGCGACGGCTAGCGACGGTTCCGCCGAGCCTAGTCGAGCTCGATACCGATGCCGAGGGCGTAGGTGATGTCTTCCTGTTCGTTGCCCGCGGCCGGCTCGGACTCCCAGTCCCAGTCCACCTGGACGTTCATGTAGATATCGCCCCAGACGTCCCAGCGGAACCCGGTCGAGGTGTCCACCACGCGGTTCGTCCGTCCCGTCACGTAAACCCACAGCCGGTGGTTGTGGAAGAACTCGAGATCGCCCCCGAGCATGTCACGGCGATAACGGAGGTCCCACCGTGCGGCGGAGGAGTCTTCCGTGACACCGCCCAGTTTCTCTCGAACGCCGACAGCCGATAGCACGACCTCGAACTGGCGGTAGGCGTCGTCGAAGAACTGGTAACCCAGGCCACCGCCGGGCGTGTAACGGTAGGTGAGCTCGCGTATGGGGTCGCGCTCGTAGCCGATGCCGGAGGCAAGGAACCAGTCGTCGGAGAAGAACCAGCTGTAAACGTAGTTGGCCGTGTACTGCTCCTTCGTCGTAAGCCCGTCCTGGTCGATGCGATCGAAGCTGAAATCGCCGCGATGACGATGATCGCCAATCTTCACGCCGCCCGCCGCCTGCCAGAGGAAGTTCGTGGTCTCCGTGTTGCCACGTGTGGCGCGGTAGGAGAAGTCGGAACGCGCATCCCAATCGAAGCGCTCCTCCGGCTCGCTCAGCTCCTCGATGCCCATCGGCGAGAAGGGCCGGGTCTCCGTCTCGGTGATCAGCACCATGGCTCCCGACTCGTCGACGCCGAAGCTTCCGGTTATCTCACTGTGGTCGCGCAGTTCGATCTCGAACGGCTCGTCGGACTCGATGCGGGCGACGGCATCGAGCGAGATGGGGAATTCATCCGCGTAGGGGGTCTCCAGAAAGAGTTCATTGTCCCAGACTCTCTTGATGTCACCCGTGATCCGGTCGCCGTTGTTCATGTAGACGACGTCACCCCATGCCTGCGTGCCGGCAAGCACCGCCGCCAGCACACATATGTTCCTGCCAATTCGCTCTCGACCCATCCGCTTTACTCCGAAAGTCGCACAAAAAAAACGGGCGCAGCATAGCGAGTCCGGCAGAGGCTACCAAGCCTGCAACCGCCGCCGCAGAGCGGAACACGTCTCTCACGGCGATCGCGCACGACGGCCCGGCGGCCGAGCATGAACCCGGCGAACATCGTGGGCTGTACTCAGCCGGCGACGGCCGTGAACAGGAATCGGTTGACGCAGAAGAGGAAGGCATCGGCGGCGTTCCGCGCTTCGATATCCTGCCGCCACTCGCGCGCCTCTTCGTCGCTCAGCAGGCCGGCGGACACCGCGGATGCGGCGCACTGGGTGATCATGGTCTCTGCATAGCCGCCAGCCTCGAGGCTCGTGGCCAGCACAGGGATGGCCTGTACGCGGACGGACGTGAATCCGGCGTCGCGCAGCAGCGGGCCGAGTCGCAGGGGCAGCCGCGGGCTCGGTACGGCGCTGTCCCAGGCAGCGAACATGCGCCGGGTCAGGGCCGCGTCCGCCGCGCTGACGACGGCGGTCTGCCAGTCCGTCTCGACGATCGCGACCCGCCCGCGCGGGCGCAGGACCCGGCGCAGCTCGGCAATGGCCGTGTCGGGGCGTTGCACGTACAGCAGCACCTGGGTGGCCGTGACCGCATCGGCGGCACCGGAGGGTACGGGCAGCCGGGTGGCGTCTGCCCGGGCCAGGGCAACCTGCGGGATGGCCGCGCAGCGCTTCCGGGCGAGCGCCAGCATGGACGGGCTCAGGTCGAGGCCCAGCACGGCACCGTTCGGGGCGACGGCCTCGGCCAGGCCCCGGGTCAGCAGGCCCGGGCCGCAGCCCACGTCCACGACGACCTCGCCGGGCGACGGTGCGAGTGCGCCGAGCGTGCGCCCGCGCTGATGTGCGATCCCGGCCGAGAGATAGGCCTGTTCGGTGCGTCTGGCCCTGGCGTCGTTGTAGGGGTTGCGGTGATTCACATGGGTGCTCCCGGGCGATGGCGACATTATCGTGCAGTCGGGTAGCGGCGCCCAGCGAGCGCTATACTGAAAGCTCTATGTCACAGCGATGCTCTCGAAACCGTCGCCTCGCCGTCTTCGCGGCCGCCGTACTGCTCGCGGGCTGTGCGAGCCGGGTGCACGTGGGTCCGTCGGCCGTTGCGGAGGCGCCGGCGGAGACCGCGACCGTCGTCGAAGTCGCCTTCATGACGAATCGGCAGCTGGAGACGGGGGACGACGGGCTGAAGTACTACAGCGGGTCCCGAGGCACCCTGACGGTGGGGCTGTGCCGCGTGGCCCTGCGCGACGCGCAGGATAGCGACGGGCAGTTGCTCGACATCACGCCGGCGCCGGCGGCGGGCCTGCTCTCGGACCTGGTCGAGCCGGGGCCCGACGGGCTGATCGTCTACATCCATGGCTTCAACGAAGACTTCGAGCGCAGTTGCCGCCGTGCGGCGCTGCTGCAGCAGCGCGTGGGGCTTGAGGGCCGGATGCTGCTGTTCAGCTGGCCCGCCGATCGCAAGTATGTGACTTACGCCAGCGATGCGGGCGATCTGGCCTGGAGTCTGCCGGACTTCCGCGCCGTGCTCGAGGGCCTCGCCGCCCGCCACGGCGACGGCAATGTGAGCATCCTCGCGCACAGCCTCGGCGCCCGCGCAACGGTGGAGGTGCTAGCGCGGATGGGACGAGGCGAAGACCGGGCCGGGCCGGTGTTCCGCGACGTCGTCCTGGTGGCGCCGGATATCGCCCGGTCGCGCTTCGCGGACCTGCTGGAGGCGGTCGAGAAGCGGGCCGACCAGCTGACGATCTACGCGTCGGAGTATGACCTCGCGCTGCGTCTGTCGAGCATCGTGAATACCTCTGCCCGGCTGGGGATCACCGGCGGGGAGGGCTCACGGTCGCCGAAGGTGCAGCTGGTGGACGTATCCGGGACCGGCATGCACAGCCTGAGCGGCCATGTCTATCACCTGCACAATCCGGCCGTGACGGAGGACATCGCCCGGCTCGTCGGCGGGTCGAAGGCCACGGCCGACCGCGCCTGGGAGCGCGTGGCGGGACCGTTGCCGGGATTCTGGCAGCTGCTGCCGGTCAACGGGGACCGGACCGCGACGGCGGACGAGGACGGATCGGGCAAGCTCTGAAAGTTTCAAAAGTTGCAAAAGTTCGGTCCGGCACCTAGGCCACCTAGGCGATCCAGACCTGTTGGGCGTTGACGAACTCGTGGATGCCGTGGGGGCCCAGTTCGCGGCCGTAGCCGGAGCGGCCCACGCCGCCGCTGGGTAGCCGGGGGTCGGTCTTGACGATGCCGTTGACCGCCACCTGGCCGGTGTAGAGGCGGCGGGCCATGGCCTCGCCGCGGGCGGCGTCCGTCCAGACCGCTGCTGCCAGGCCGTAGGGGGTGTCGTTGGCGATGGCGAGCGCCTCGTCGGCGTCCGCCGCC
>Ga0102941_1001583_pt1 | contig 10662 bp, 5 predicted proteins | sample SalPonR2_C_D2_MG_FD_79281 | JGI IMG/M metagenome (GOLD analysis project Ga0102941, IMG submission 79281) | Salt pond soil microbial communities from South San Francisco under conditions of wetland restoration - Salt Pond MetaG R2_C_D2_MG | ecosystem: Environmental > Aquatic > Marine > Intertidal... | reverse complement strand
TTTTGGTCTACTTTAAAGACATCTTTACCATCCTTTGTATCAATCTTTTTAAGAATAAATTGATCCGAATAGCCTGGTATTCTTCGTTCAATTAAGGCCTGGGCAGCATTTAACTCTTTGCTCTCATATCTATCCAGCTCTGCTGTGAAGGCAATACTAAATAAGCAACAAACTATGACAATATATTTGGTGTATTTTTTCATGGTTTCCCTTTCTAGTTAGCCTGACTATTATATATCCATTCACATGAATCGGTATATGTCTCCCCATTTTTCTTACCGATTACATTGATTTTATTAAGACCTTTTTGCAACTTGATTTCTTCCCATTTAATGATATGAATATCAGAATTCAATTTTTTAGTAGAAATTTTTTCACCATTGATTAGCAAACTCACTTTTTCCATAGTAGTATAAACTTTTACTGGAGTTAGCTTTTTCTCTCGCTTTTTAAATCTTTTACTAGTTATATGAAGTACAGGTTTGTCAGTCCAATTGGCTTTATAGAAGTAAAAGATATCTTTTTTATGCTTTCTATCATGAGTGATCATTCCCTTATGATTAATCCAATTTCTATTGCCTCTTTTTACATTTGTCCAGCTAAAATCGAATGTATTCCACACAAATTTGCACCATAAAGAATTCAGATCTTTAATTCGTTTCCAGGTTTCTTCATGATATTGATTCTGGTATTCAATTGGAAAAAATCGGTCACTAGCAGCCGGTTTATCACCTTCTAATTGATGTTGATCTATACAACCACCTGCTCCATATTCACTAATCCCAACTTTTAAATCAGGATTATTGGTATTGATTCTATTAAGCCATGTTGCCGTTGAATCATAGTGTCCATAGTACCAGCCGTAGTATTTATTCCAGGCTGCTAAATCAGTAATAAAATTCTTTTTTCCTAAATTTGCCGCTGCGGCTTGTGTAGTTAACCTCTGTGAATCTAAAGATTTTGCTTTGTTATGGAGCCGTCTTAGATGTTTGGGAGTGATAGGTACTTCATTGAACAGTCCCCAAAATAAGATCGAAGGGTGATTGTAATTTTGTTTTATAAGTTCAATTAATTGCTGTTCTGTGTTTTTAATAAAGAGTTGATTGTCTTTTTCAATATAGGGAGGTGTCAAGGGAATCTCTGCCCACACAACTAGCCCTGCTGTATCTGCCAGACTGTACATAAGATTGTCCTGCTGATAATGTGCCAGCCTAAGTCCATTTGCTCCAACTTCTTTCATATATCTAAAATCTTGTCTATGATGTTTATTTTTGAGAGCTGAGCCTAAACCTTCCCATTCTTGATGTCGAGTAACACCATACAAATCGTACTTTTCTCCATTTATAAATAGCCCCTTGTTGGGATCAACATGAAAGGACCGAAGTCCTAAGGGTTGAACTGTTTTATCTAATATTTCTCCCTTTTTATTCTTTATAGTAGTCTCCACCCGATATAGATAGGGATTCCTTTTAGCATCCCATAAATTAGGATTGTCTATAGTAAAGTTTTGTGTAAGAATCTTAACTTTATTCGAAGTAAGCTTAGTCTCAGATGATTTTGTTTTAACAATATTACCTTTTTTATTTCTTATTTTATTCGTTAAAATAACGGACTTATTTTTGTCAGCATTTTTGTATTTCCAGCCCAACTCTACCATTGCACCACCACCAACCTCATTATATTCGATTTTTAATTTGTTGGTTTCACCTTTTTCCAAATAAATTGCTGCACTTTTAGAAGTGGGAGCGTGTTTCCCCCAGTTATTAATTAATAAGGAATCCTCTAGATATAATCTAGTTCCATCATCACTGGTCACTTGGAAACTATAATATCCTGACTTAGGAGCGGTAAAATTCGTAGTCCACTTAACAGAAAATGAATCTACAGATAGCTTTTGAAAGGGTGCTTTATTTCCATAATTAAAACTAATATTTGTATCTACCTGAGTAATAGTTGGCTGACCACGAAAATTATGGTTATCATAATACTCCGCATAGAAACCATTTTCTCCTTCCCCTTTGGGATTAGTTATGGTATTATTAAAAGATGTTTTATAATTATTTTTTGCTTTATAATCTAATTTATTCTCTATTTGAAATTCAGCTTTATCAGAAGAGACATATTTTTGGTGTATATAAGTACCACTGGAAGCATAATCCAGAGGAGAAATACAGGCTCTCGAGGTAGAAAATATAGTGACCGGTCTGTATATACCGCCAAATAAAGGATATAAATATGTTCCTGCCGGTGCTACATCTCTTTTGATGGAATTATCTGCTTTTACTGCAATCAAATTGTCCTGATTAAAATTAAGATAAGGTGTGATTTCAAAGCAAAAGGCAGAATAGCCTCCTTCGTGTTTACCTACAAATTCTCCATTGACATAGACATCAGCAGTCAAGCTCACCCCTTCGAAGCGAATAAAATACCTTTTATCACGGGATTTTTCCGGGAGAGTAAAATTTTTTCTATACCAGCCCACCCCTTTATAGCACTCCGGACCCTTTGTTAAGACATCTTTTTTATTCCAGGTATGTGGCACGGTGATTTCCTTCCAGTCTGCTTCTGGTCTCTTATAAAGTCTTTTTGCTGAAGGGTATTCTCCTTTGTAAAATTTCCAGCTTTTTAACTTTTTAGAATTTCTGTCCTGCAAGAAAGTTTGCCCGAATAAACCAAAACTCAAAAATAAATAAATTACCGCAAAGATTATCAATTTATAAAAACGATGGCTTTGTGAATTAGTCATAATTTCCTCTCATTTTTAACTATCATAATAATTGTATTTTTAACTATCATAATAATTGTAATTTTACTTTAATACATCCAAAGACTAACTTTAATCGCATTTAATTCGTATTTTCTGGAATGAGAAATATCAATAAATATTATTCTGAGTACTACACTTGTAAGCCACAAGGATAATTAGTTATATGAAATAACCCCATTATCCAGATAGTTTTTCTTGAAATTTATCCAAATTTTTATCAATGAGTTCTATTCTTTGATTGACACATTTTGCAGATCGTAATCCGTCTTCGGGAGTATTCCTAGCGTAATCTAAGAGTTTATCAACTGTAGTAGTGGCTACATAAGTCACAGTATCACAGGCACCATAATAAATATATATTGTTCCATCCTCATCTTTTATCCAGCCGTTACTAAAAATGACTCCTATTAGATCACCTATTCTCTCTTCCTTCTTTGGTGCTAATAAATATCCGCCAGGATTATAAATAACTTTAGTTGGATCATCTAAATCAGTGACATATATGTATAATACGTATCTAAGACCAGAAGCAGTTTGCCTTGTACCATGAGCCAGGTGTAACCACCCTTCTTTTGTTTTTATTGGTACCGGGCCTTCTCCATTTTTGTATTCTTTTATGGTATGATATATATTTGGCTCTATAATTATTTCATTTTCTATTTCAGGCCTTTCAATATTATCTGCTAAGCCCCAACCTATGCCACCACCATCTCCGGTATCAATAAAATTATTCATAGGTCTTGTATAAAAAGCATATTTTCCATTTACGAATTCAGGATGTAAGACCACATTCCTCTGTTGAGGAGAAGGAGTCTTTAAATCGGGTAAGCGTTCCCATTTGCGTAGATCTTTGGTTCTTGCTAGTCCTGCCTGGGCTATTGCTGAAGTATTATCATTGGCTTCCTTATCTTTCCTTTCAGTACAAAATACACCGTATACCCAACCATCTTCATGTTTAGTTAATCTCATATCATAGATGTTTGTGTCGGGATCCTCAGTTTCGGGGATGGAGACCGGATAATCCCTAAATTTAAAATTGTCAACTCCGTTTGGACTCTCTGCAACTGCGAAAAAGGATTTTCTGTCCTTACCTTCTACCCTTACCATAAGACAATATCTATCATTCCATTTTATAGCGCCGCAATTAAAAGTAGAATTGATTCCCATTCGCTCCAATAAATTAGGATTACTTGAATAATCAAAATCAAATCTCCAGAATAGAGGTGTATGTTCAGATGTAATTACAGGGTTTTTATACCGATTGAAGATTCCAGTCTTTGATTTTAATTTTTCATTGGGTCTTTGTATTAGTTGCTTATGCTCGGTTAACATTTGCTCCATTTTCTTATCAAATTCGTGTTTATCCATTAGAGACTCCTTCTTTTATATTATGTATTCTATTTATTAATTGTAGACAGGCTCTACTATTATGATAGGGGCCTTTCCAATTAGATACTTTATGCACAGTCTTGTAGGGCTGAAAATTATGGCTCACTTTGTAAAACCACTCTCCATAAGTATTATCAACAATATTATTTTTTATAAATTGCCAGCTGCGATCAATTTTTTCCAATAAAGATTTTTCATGAGAGAGTTGATAGGCATTTAATAAACCCACCAGTGCTTCGGCCTGGATCCACCAAATAAAATCTTTTTTTAATTCTTTATCCTGATTTAATCCTGAGTATAGCCCTCCTTTTTTATTGAATCCAGCTAGTGTGGCTTGAACCATCTTGAGACTAATTTTATTAACCTTTTCCTGAAGTTTCTGATTATCTAAGAGCTGAACTGTCTCTAGAAGTAGCCAGCTACATTCAATGTCATGACCAAAAGAAATTTCTTTTGATTTATTTTCCCAATTTTCATCAAAAAATAATCTTAAATGGTATGAATTATGATCAATTATATGGTCCATAAAAATATTCACCAGTTCAATCAATTTTTTTTTCACTCTTCTATCAGGCCAGATTTTATACAGATTGGTATAAGCTTCTAAAATATGTAAATGCGTATTCATAGATTTATCTACGTTCATATCTTTGGGACTAAGGCTCTGATCATCAGCAATTGTCCAATCCCGATTACAAACTTCAAAATAACCCCCTTTTGCATCGTCATGTGCATGTTTTTCAAGCAGTGTAAATATTCTAATAGCCTCTTTCTTTGCTTCAACATTTTTACTAGCCTTATAAAATTCTGCTAAAGAATATATACTAAACGCCTGGCCATAGGATTTCTTTAGATCATTTTTTGTATTACCCTGAAAATCTAACCTCCAGAAAAAACCATTATATTTTCTATCATTAAAATTTTTCATCAGATAATCAAAGCCACGCTCGGCTATATTCAAGTATTGTCTTTTTTGGGAAAAATTATATACTCTAGAAAATGTCCACAAAATTCTAGTATTTAGGATCAATCCTTTAGAAGCCTTCTTATCTATATTTAAATCATTCGTTATTCTACCATAGAATCCACCCTTTTCTTCATCGATGGTATGATTCGACCAAAAAGGAAGTATGTTTTCATATAATTCTGTTTTGAGTTGTTCTCTCAAATATGTCAGTTTATCTGTGGTCATCTTAATTCCTCGAATTATTAGTATGTTTAAATTTCCAACTAAATTTGACCCTGGCGTTCAATTGGTGTTCATAATATTTAATTTTTAATCTTATCTTTTCATTTTTATGTAATTTAACTTTTTTAGTCTTAGTAATAGCAGCGTGGTCTCCCCAGTTATCTATCACCTTTTTACCATCAATATATAGTCGGGAGCCGTCATCACTGGTCAATTTAAAAATATATATTCCGTCTTTATCTGCTGTGAAATTTGTTTCCCATTGTATAGAAAATTCATTATCGGGAATCTTCTCATGAGGACTTTCAGTCCCATAATGATTATTTATGTTTTTATCGATCCTTTTAAAAATCGGTTGTCCTGCGAAATTCATATTATCATAATATTTTGCAGCAAAACCAGGTTGATTATTTATAGAGATATTTTTTGAATGGGTAACAAAGGAATAATCCGGTTTGTAATCCAGCGGATTGAGACCATTTTCATTTAAATTTTTAATGTCATTTTTTCTACATACCTTATAAAATTCTGCAAGAATCTTATCCTTATAATTTTGGGTTGCAAATTCATATTGTACATCTTTAGATTTATTATTTTTAATAGTCTCCATAATTGCATACTGAATTGGCAATTTTGCAATTTTTACTCTATTAAGAATTTTTGGTTTATCTTTTACTGCCTTTTCAGCTTTTTCAAAATATTCAAGGTAGGTTGCAATATTTTCTCTGGATAATACATTATTTGATAATACTGAAGGATGCTGGTAGACACCAAGTTTTTGGTTTGAATCTAACAGAGTATGCTCCATCTTATTTATGTATTTCTTGATCCAGGGAGCTGCTTCCTGATAATAGTTATTTAGAAAATATTCTCGCAATTTTTTTGGATCTACATCAGGATTCCAGAGAGATTTTGCTGTGATATAGGTTTTTAATAATGCCATTTCATGACCCAGGGTAGGAAAACTTTGTTCAAAGATTGATTTAGCCTTATTTTCCACAAAAAATTTAATATTAGGCTGTAAAGTATGGAGATTAGGGAATGGTGATACAGTATGTGAAAAATTCACAGTGTAATCCCACAAAAAGAGCCTGTCTGTTAATTGATTCCAATTCCTAATATCCTGAACAAACTTTTGACATTCTTCATCTGGATTGTTTAATATAGGTCGACTTCGGTCGCATTCAATTGTGCAGAGCATGATCTGAACATTTTCTCTGGGTTGAGTGATATTTGGTGCTGGCCTGGAAAACCAATAGGCTAGAGTTGAAATAATTTTGTCGGGAAAATGTTTAGCAACCTGATTTACAAGTCTAAGTAAAGCACCACTTGGTGAACCTTCTTTTTCTAGTAATTTTTGACACTTTTGGCACTGGCAGTAAACAGCATTATCATTTTGACTAACAGACCAATATTTTTTATGGGGCTGTTTTTTCATCTCTTTTTCTAATTTATCAACAATAATTTCTAACAGATCAGGATGGCTAAAACAGAGCTGATTTTTGACTCTTTCTCCATTTACCTTTGCAAAATATTCTGGATGGGTATCAAAATATTTTTCTGGGGGAACCAATTTTTCAAAGGTATGAACAAAATAACCATTAGCAAATTTATCGTTTATGTTATCCAACCTATACCACTCACGGTACTCTTCATCATTATCAAAACGGACATCAATGACTCTGAAATTTGTAGCAGGATTTTCTGTATTATTGATTTGAGGTAGTGTCAATTTATCTTTTTGGGGTACTTTTTCTTCGTAAGATGAATATTTAATACATCCAAATTGATCTTCCAGCAAGTCCACGACACCATATATCACCCCTTTATCAGCACCACCGACTATATACAATTTGTCGCGAATAGTTTTTTGTATAAATCCATCCGGATGTAGACTTTTTATTTCTTGTTTTGAGATTTTATTCTTTACCCGGTTGGTATTACCTATAGAGATTTCATTATTATGAGCTGGATGATCGTCCTTATATATTGATAAGGTTTTACCTGAAATTTTATAAAAATATTCCTGCAAAAGTTCCGCTGCTCGTTCTTCCTGTTGATTGGCATTTGTAGAAATAATTATATCATAGTTGATACTTTTTTTATTGACAAATACCAAACTATCTTTCCCATATGAATACAGGGAAAGTATTAATATTAGTACTGTGTATTTTAATATTTTATTCATAATTCCTTAGCTTATATATTTTTCCATTTCTAATTTATTATTTTAGTAACCTTTACCTTCGATTTTATCATACCAGTTTTTCTTGAGAATAAGGCTGGTAATGGCAATGATTGCAGCACAGATTATTAGTGGTATTACTTTCATGGTAACTATATAAATTGCCAATGCTACCAGGGAAGTTTGCCAGATAGTTCCTATAAAAACATTGAACATATCTCTGCCAAAACTACTCTCATTTTCAAAATCTGGGTTTTCCTGAACTACTTTGTCATGAATAGGTCCCCAGAATCCCCAGGGCCTTACTTTTTTGTAAAAATCTTTTAAAACTTCTTCATCGGTGGGAGGTGTTTTCAAAGTCGCCCAAATACAGGCGATTGCTGAAACAATTAATGTAATTGGAAAATAGTACAATTGATTACCACTAGGAATAATTTTAGCAAATATCAAGGCTGGAACTAGTCCCCCTACCATGCCCCAGAAATAGCCATAACCATTAAATCTCCACCAGTACCATTTTAACACATTAGAAACCACATAACTTCCATATAATCCGGCGGTTATCCACTGTATTACACTATCAATATTTTTGGCAAAAATACCTAAAATAATACTAACTATTACTAACCCTAATCCTATAACCTGACTAATCCGGGCTACCTTTTTTCCTTCTGCTTCTGGATTAATATATTTTAAATAAATATCATTTAATAAATAAGCCTGGCCAGCATTTAGTGTTCCGGAAAATGTTGAAACAAAAGCGGCACTCAAACCAGCCAAAAGGAGACCTAAAAATCCTGTGGGAATAAATTTAGCCATTGCTGCAGGCAAAATTGTTTCGAAATCTATTGTGCCTCCTACAATAATGTTAAGTTTGTCGTAAAACAAAAGACCCAGTACAACAAAACCAGTGATCATCAAATATCTAAAAGGCATTAGTATTACTGATACAGAGCCACTCATGAGACTTGCTTCTTTGGGATTCCTTGTAGAAAGTACTTTCTGCATATCATAGTTAGGAGGAGGTCCTGCTGCTGAGACTAAGATTCCTTTAAAGAGGACCATCATCATAAAAATTGTGAAAAAACTATAGGCATCTTGTTCAATGACATGATTAACCTGACTAATTATATTGCTCCAATCTAAATTTAGTTTCCAGCCAAAGAAAGGGCTAAACCATCCTTCAGGTACATTTAGAGGACCAAAGGCGGCGAGTTTTGACATTGCTATTACAGCAACTACTATTGCAGAAATTGTTATGATAATGTATTGCACCAAATCAGCCCAAACAATACTGGCCATTCCTCCCAAAAGACAATATATTGTGGCTGCGAATATAAATATAATACCATATAAATGCGGAACAAATTCAGGACTAATTAGGGCGGGATTAACTCCTATCACTCCTGCCACCTCTTTCCAGGGTAAAAAGATTGCTACAAACTTACCTAAGCCTATAAATCCATAGGCTAAAAAGCCAAGACAACTAATAATAGCAAAAACAACAACTACAATATGAGATAAGGTAGTATCCTTTCTATCTCCAAAACGAGTTTGTAACCATTCTGCCCCGGTGGTAGCCTCTGAACGTCTGAGCCATTTAGATAGATAGATCATCATGAATATTTGATTAAATACAGGCCAAACCCAGGGTATCCAAACACTTTTGAGCCCATATACAAAGGTGATCGTGACTAGCCACATAGTACCAGAGATGTCCAACATTCCTGAGGCATTGGACAAACCTAGTAAATACCAGGGCAGGGATTTACCACCTAATAAATATTCCTCTTCACCCTTCTCTGCTCTCTTTTTCATCAGAAAGCCTATTATTGTAATAGCAAGCATATAGACTAGAATTATCGCTATATCTAAAAATTCCAATTTCATTTACTGGAAACCTCCTACTTATGATTACAATAGTTTTAAGTTACATAATTTACACTGGATTAATCGGTTTATTTCAATTGTCATTTTAATTAGGGCGCTCAGAATGAAGTTATCTTCTATTTTTTAAGAAAGACCCTAATTATAAAATAATTTTGGCTGAAATAATGTACGAGTCAACTGAAAAAAGTAATAAAAACTGTCATTATGAGCGGAGTCGAATAATGATTACCACCTGTTCTCGTCCATGGTTCGACTCTCCCTTGGGATCTCTATGAGGCGCTCACCATGACAATTTTATCGATCACCCCTTTTTTCAGTTGGCTCATGTACTTATACTGATCAAGATATAAATAAGTCATCTTACCTTACTCCAGTCTGTTAAATATGAAAAGTATCATTTGTCTTTCGGAATAGATTGAATTCATTAATATTATCAGAAAACTCATTATAATATTTACTTAACCCTCCCAAATTCCCTAATCTTCCATAAAAATATTAGGTATAATTAGAAGGAGAGGAGACTCTTCCTCTCCTTCTATTTATTGTTTCGGAGGAGAAAGATCTTTATTTCATTAATGTTAATTTTCTTATCTTAATAAATTTTCCAGCTTTCATTTTACAAAAAATATTTTTAATCTGTTCATAATTACTCTCCTTTTTATTTTTAATGGTAATATTTATCTACCATTAAAAAATATGCAGTTAATTCTTATTCAGAGACAATATTGAATTTTAATTTATAGTTTAAATGTTCATTATAATTAGTGAACATATTTTGTACCTCATATCGCATAATTACTCTTTTCTCTCTATGTACTTTGTTTTGAATGCTTACAGGGAACAGGGTAGTTTTCTTTGCTGCTAGATTAATACTTTCTGGAGCATCTACATTTTGATTTTTTCTTTTTATTTTAAGTTTATAATCTATATCAGAACTGTTATGAATTTGCAAATTATACTTTTTCTTGGGATTGTAGTCTAAATTTTTGGTTATAACCTCAATGGAATTTTTAAACAGAGGAAGTAAATATTTTTTTCTTCCCATGATTTTATTCTCAAAATATGCTGCTGTTCGGCCTTTTTCTAGAGCATCTCTGATTGCATCTTTTGTTCTTGATTTAGCAAAAACAAAAGTCATTGGTCGATGCTCGCCCTTATGGAATTTCCAAACCTCATTCACTGGTTGATGTACATCTGAGTTGCCTAAAATAGTTAAATTCTTATTATGCATCCATTTCATAA
>Ga0102941_1001581_pt1 | contig 10671 bp, 11 predicted proteins | sample SalPonR2_C_D2_MG_FD_79281 | JGI IMG/M metagenome (GOLD analysis project Ga0102941, IMG submission 79281) | Salt pond soil microbial communities from South San Francisco under conditions of wetland restoration - Salt Pond MetaG R2_C_D2_MG | ecosystem: Environmental > Aquatic > Marine > Intertidal... | reverse complement strand
CGGCGCGTGCCGAGCGCGAGGCGAACGAGTCCAGCCGTCCCCGAGAACCTAGGGGCGTGACGGCCTCTCGGTGACTTCGGCCTCGACCCGGAACGGTCGGCCGAGCCGGCTGCCGCCCAGGACCACCTTCGTGCCCGGTTTCATCGCTGCGATGCTGCGCAACGCATCCTGCCAAACCACCACGGGCTCGTCGTTGACGTGCGTGATGACATCGTTGGCCCGCAGCCCCGCGCGGTCCGCCGGGCTGTCCGGCTGGACCGTCGTCAGGATGATGCCGTAGGCATCGCGCAGCCCGAGCGCGCGGGCCTGGTCGGGCGTCAGCGTCTGGGTGCCGACCCCGAGCCAGCCGCGGATCACCCGGCCATGCTCCAGCAGATCCTCCATCACGCCGCGCACGAGATTGATGGGGATGGCGAAGCCGATGCCCTCGGAATCGAGTCGGCGCGAGAAGAACGCCGTATTGATACCGACCAGTTCGCCCCGCGCGCTCACCAGCGCGCCGCCGGAGTTGCCGACGTTGATGGCCGCATCGGTCTGGATGAAGTTCTCGAATTGCGACAGGCCCAGTTGGCCGCGGCCGGTGCCGCTGATGATCCCCTGGGTCACGGTCTGGCCGATGCTGAATGGATTGCCGATGGCGAGCACGACGTCGCCCACACGCAACTGGTCAGAGCGGCCGACGCGGATTTCCGGCAGTCCGTCCAGCTCCACTTTCAACAGAGCGATATCGGTATCGGGGTCGGTTCCGACGAGGTTGGCAGGCGCCACGCGCCCATCCACCAGCACGACCTGAAGGTCCTGCATGCCCGCGATGACGTGATGGTTCGTGATCACATAGCCGTCGGCATTCATCACGACTGCGGAGCCGAGGCTGCTGGTCGCCTGGCTTTCGGCGAACCCGGCCGGCGCTGTCGGCCGTCCGACCAGGTTGGCCACGGCGGGTGCCGTCGCGGCGACGGCACCCGCGTAGGAATCGGTCTGCGTGCCGCTCGCACGCATGGGGTGCCCGGCGGGCAGCAGGTCGGGATAGAGGAATACGATGACGAAGGCCGCAGCCAGGCCGACGACGGCTGACTGGAGCAGGAAATTCAGGGTTTGCCGGTAATTGCTCATGTTCGACCTGGCGGAGAATGGCGTGGCTGCACGGACACGTAACACGACATTATAGGCAGGCCGGCATCCCCAACGGCAGGACAGCGCGATTCATGGCGCTTGTTCCGGCGGCGCGCGAGCGGCATCCGCTCCTCGCTCGGTAGGCAGTTCCAAAGTGCGATGTGTATAATTCACCGATTGTCCAGCCGAACCGTCAGCGCCCCAGGGGTCCGACCGGTTCGCCGGCCCTTTACCCCAGGATAGTGTTCCAGGAGTCAACCCGGGATGAGTGATGGTGTAGATCTTGGCCGCCGCCGTTTTCTGGGCGCGGCCACGGGGGTCACCTCGGCCGTCGGAGTCGCTTTTGTAGCCGTGCCGTTCCTCGCTTCCTGGAAGCCGAGTGCGCGCGCGCAGGCGCTCGGCGCGCCCGTCGAGGTCGACATCGGCAAGCTGGAAGATGGCGCGATGTTGCGCGTCGAATGGCGCGGCAAGCCGGTCTGGGTGCTCAAACGCACGCCCGAGATGATCGAGCGGCTGGCGGCGGCCGATGAAATGGTGCGCGATCCGAACTCCGTCGAACCCCAGCAACCCGGCTATGCCGCCAACCAGCACCGCTCCATCCGGCCCGAAGTGCTGGTCGTGATCGGCTCGTGCACGCACCTGGGCTGCTCGCCGATGGCGCGTTTCGAGCCCGGCACCCCGGACCTCGGCGCCGACTGGCCCGGCGGGTTTTTCTGCGCCTGCCACGGCTCCAAGTTCGATCTCGCGGGACGGGTCTGGCGCGGTGTTCCGGCCCCCCTGAATCTCGTGGTGCCGCCGCACCAGTACATCAACGAGTCGACGATCCTGGTCGGCGTGGACACGGAGGCCGCGTGATGGGGGCTTCGGCAGACAAGAACGCGACGGGGGTCGGTCGGGGCGAGGGCGGGTTGTCGGGCTGGTTCCGCAAGCGGTTCCCCTGGGACCAGCTGATGGAGGACCACGTCACCGGCTATTACGCGCCGAAGAATTTCAACTGGTTCTACGTGTTCGGCTCGCTGGCGCTCCTGGCTCTCGTCATCCAGATCGTCACCGGCATCTTCCTGACGATGAGTTACAAGCCGTCCGCGGCGGAAGCCTTCAATTCCGTCGAATACATCATGCGCGACGTGGAATGGGGCTGGCTGATCCGCTACATGCATTCGACCGGCGCGTCGCTGTTCTTCGCGGTCGTCTACATCCACATGTTCCGGGCGCTGCTGTACGGCTCATACCAGAAGCCGCGCGAACTGATCTGGATTTTCGGCATGCTGATCTACCTCTGCATGTCTGCGGAGGCTTTCTTCGGCTACCTGCTGCCCTGGGGGCAGATGTCCTACTGGGGCGCCCAGGTGATCGTGTCGCTGTTCGGTGCGCTGCCGGTGATCGGCGAGCCGCTGGTGGAGTGGATCCGTGGTGACTACTTCATCTCCGACGTCACGCTCAACCGGTTCTTCGCACTGCACGTGATCGCGCTGCCTCTGGTGCTGGTGGGCCTGGTCGTGGCACACATCCTCGCCTTGCACGAAGTGGGCTCCAACAACCCCGACGGCGTGGAGATCAAGAAGCACAAGGGCCCGGACGGCAGGCCGCTGGATGGTATCCCGTTCCATCCCTACCACACCGCGAAAGACGTGCCGGCCTGGGTTATCTTCGCCATGGTGTTCGCGCTGATCGTGTTCTTCGCGCCGGAGATGGGCGGGTTCTTCCTCGAGTACGCCAACTTCGAGCCGGCCAACCCGCTGAAGACGCCGGATCACATCGCGCCCGTGTGGTACTTCACGCCGTTCTACGCGATTCTCCGCGCGGTGCCGGACAAGCTCGGCGGCGTGCTCGCGATGGGCGCGGCGATGTTCGCCTTGTTCCTGCTGCCCTGGCTGGACCGCAGCCCCGTGCGCTCGATCCGCTACAAGGGCCCGCTGTTCAAGATCGCCTTGACGGTCTTCGTCGTCAGCTTCGTGATGCTCGGCTGGCTCGGACTTCAGCCGGCGACGACGACCTACACGATTCTCGCGCGCGTGTTCAGCGTTCTCTACTTCGCGTTTTTCCTGTTGATGCCGATCTACTCGAAGCTCGACAAGACAAAGACACCACCCGACAGGATCACCTACCATGGCTAGGCGCTTCCTCATTGCCCTCGTCGCCTTCTTGTCGCTCGCTGTGCCGGGCGTGGTTTCCGCTGCGGATCCCACGGTTCCCCTGCAGTCGTCCGGTGTGGATGTCAGCAACCAGGCCTCACTGCAGCGTGGCGCGAAGCTCTACATGAACTATTGCGCGGCCTGTCATTCGCTGCAGTACGTACGCTACAACACGCTCGCCGAGGGTCTCGGGCTGACCATCGACCAGGTCGCAGAGAACCTGCAATTTGCCGGCGGCACCCAGCACGACCAGATCCGCATCGCGATGCCCGCCGACGCGGCGGCCACGTGGTTCGGGCTGCCGCCGCCAGATCTTTCGCTGATCGCGCGTTCGCGCGGCACTGACTACGTCTACACTTTCCTGAAGTCCTTCTACGCCGATCCGGGCCAGGGTGCGACGGGGGCGAACAACCTCGTTCTCGCCGGCACAGCCATGCCGCACGTGCTCTGGCCGTTGCAGGGAATCCAGGAGGCCGTCTATCGACAGGAAACGGGCCCCGACGGCGCATCGCGCCAGGTCTTCGACCGTTTCGAACTGGCTGTGCCCGGTTCGATGTCGCCGGACGAGTTCGATCGGGCCGCGCGCGACATCACGGCCTTCCTGTCCTGGGCCGCTGAGCCCATGCAGCTGGAACGCCAGCGTCTTGGCATCATCGTGCTGCTGTTCCTGCTGGTGCTCTTCACGTTCTCCTGGCTGTACTACAAGGAACTCTGGAAAGACGTGAAGTGATCCTCTGACGAGCGGGCATCCACCGCAGGCGAGGCAACATGACCCTGTTTTCTAATCCGACCTGTCCACACAGCCATCGCGTCCGTATCGTTCTGGCAGAGAAAGGCATCAGCCTCGACGTAGTGGACGTGGAGACCGCGAGTCTCCCCGAGGACCTCCTCGACTTGAATCCGTACAACAGCGTGCCCACGCTCGTGGACCGCGACCTCGTGCTGTACGACTCCCGCGTAATCGCGGAATACCTGGACGAACGATTTCCGCATCCGCCGCTGATGCCGGTGGATCCGGTGAGCCGTGCGCGTTTCCGCCTGGCGCTGTACCACATCGAACGTGACTGGTATTCGCTGGTGGACGATTTGGAGCGCGGGGACAAGCGGACGGCCAACCGGGCCCGCAAAACCCTGCGCGAGAGCCTGCTGTCCAGCGCGGAGCTGTTCGGCGTCAAGCCATTCTTCATGAGCGAAGAGTTCTCGCTCGTGGACTGCAGCATCGGGCCGATCCTGTGGCGCCTGCCGCGCTGGGAAGTGGACCTTCCGCCGACTCACGCGCGCAACATCATCAAGTACGCCGAGATGCTGTTCAGCCGTCCGTCGTTCCGCGTCAGCCTGACCGAACTTGAACAAGAGATGCGCCCCTGACCAGCAAAGACCAGACTCGCCGGCCGCGACGGCCGTACCTGCTCCGGGCGATGGTGGAATGGATTTCCGATAACGGGGAAACACCGCACATCGTGGTGGATGCGGCGCAGGACGACGTGCAGGTGCCCGCGCAACACGTGCGGGACGGCAAAGTCGTGCTCAACATCGGCGGCACCGCCACCCAGGGTCTCGACATAGGCAACGAGTTCGTGGAATTCAGTGCGCGCTTCGGGGGGGTGCCGTATCCGGTGCGCATCCCGCTGCGCGCCGTGCTGGGCGTCTATGCGCGCGAGTCGGGCGAGGGCATGATTTTCACGGATTCGGAAGGCGATCCGCCGCCCGGCAACGATGGCGGGGACGGCGACGATTCCGGGCCGCGCAAGGGGCCGCCGAAGCTCAGCGTCGTGAAGTAGGCTGCGGGATCGATTCGGCGACTGCGCCGTCGCAGGCTGCACCGGGTTGAGCGCGGGGCCGCGCCGTCGCGGGTGTTCGGCGCAAGCGGCGCGATAAGGGTATTCTCTGCGCTCTGCCTGCCGGACTGGTGCGCACCGTGAGCCGCTGCGGGTCCTGCTGCCTTTCAACATTCCGGGGATTTCTACGATGCCTAAACCGACTCTCGTGTTCGCCGCGCTGCTGATCATCCTCGGCGTTGGCGCGTTCCTCTTTTCCGGCAGCCGGACCGCGCTGCTGCCGGCGTACGCCGGGGTCGTCCTGGCGATCCTCGGCGGCCTGGCGCTCGCCTTCGAGGGCGGTCGGCGGCACCTGATGCACGTGGCGGCGGTTGTCGCGCTGCTCGGCGCGCTGGCCCCGGCAGCGACGCTCGGTATCCGCGCCGCGCAGATGAGTCCGCTGGCGCTGACGGTCAACGTCGGCATGCTCGTGCTCTGCGGCGGACTGCTCGCGCTGATGGTGCAGTCCTTCATCGCCGCACGCCGCGCGGCCTGACGCCCGTTACTCGTGCGTGCGGTCGGGCAGCGACTTGCCGGGGTTGAGGATGCCGTCGGGATCGAATACGCCCTTGAGCTGCCACATGAGGTCGAGCGTTTCCGGCTCGATCTCGAGCCCGACGTAAGGCCGCTTGCTGCGGCCGATGCCGTGTTCGCCGGACAAGGTGCCCTTTAGCGCCAGCACCAGGCGGAATACCTCTTCGACGCAGGCATGCATGCGCTCGAGGTCCGATTCGTCGCCCAGCACATTGACGTGCAGGTTGCCGTTGCCGGCGTGGCCGAAACTCACGATACGGACCCGATGCCGATCGGCGAGTCGGGCCAGTCCGTCGGTCAGCTCGGGGATGCGCGACACGGGGACGACGACGTCTTCGTTGATCTTTTTGGGCGCAAGCCGGCGCAGGGCCGGTGACAGCGCCTTGCGTGCGGCCCACAAGGCCTGTGCTTCGGTCGCCGAGTTCGCGGCACGCCATTCCAGCAAGCCCTCACCCGCGGCAGCCCGCTGCAGCGCATCGATGGCGGCGGGGAGCTGCGCACCCAGACCGTCCGCCTCGATCATCAATAACGCCCCGGCGCCGTCCGGCAGCTCGACCGGCTCGGCATTACGCAGCAGGGCCAGTGCCGCGCCGTCGAGGAATTCCAGGGCGCGAGGGACGACGGGCTGCGCCATGATCCGGCTGACGGCCGCTGCCGCCGCGCGCATATCGGTGTAGACGGCGCGCAGCGTGGCGATGCGCTCCGGCAGCGGGCTCAGCTTCAGCGTGGCCTCGGTGATCACGGCCAGCGTGCCTTCGGAGCCGATCAGCAGGCGCGTGAGGTCGAGGCCGACGACGCCTTTGGTCGTCCGGCAGCCGCTGCGGATGATTCGGCCTTCGCCCGTGACGGCCTCGAGCCCCAGCGTGTTTTCGCGCGGCGTGCCGTATTTCAGGGCACGCGGCCCTGCGGCGTTGCAGGCCAGGTTACCGCCCACCGTGCAGTACTCCGCCGAACCCGGATCGGGCGGCCAGAAGAAGCCTTCCGCGCCCGCCGCAGCCTGGAGTTTGCCATTGGTCACACCCGGCTGGACCGCGGCGAGACGGTCGTCCGCGTTGACCTCGAGAACAGCGGCCATCCGCTCCATCGAGAGGACGATGCCGCCTTCCTCCGGGACGGCTGCACCGGTCGTGCCGGAGCCGCGGCCCCGGACGGTGAGAGGCAGACCGAAGCGCCGGCAGGCCAGCACCACCTGCCGTACGGCCGCGGTGTCGTGCGGCAGTGCAACGGCGACCGGCAGCGCCTGGGCGCGGCTGTTGTCATAGCCGTAGGTCCAGCAGTCCGCCGGGTCGATGAGCACGTTGTCGGCGCCGATGGCGGCGCCGAGTGCTGCGCTGATGTCCTGTTTCGACGCCATGCGGGTCAATGCTCCGTCAGGAGGCGCAATCGAAGGCCGCGCGAATCCAGTGAGGGTGGTCTTCGCCGTCCGCCCCCGAGATTAACACCGCGTCGAAGCGGGCAGGGCGGTGCGCTTCCCGCGGGTGAGTCATGAGGAAATGGCGCGCGGCCGCCACGAGGCGCCGCTGTTTCGCGGGACCGATGCTTGCGGCGGCTCCACCGAAGGCGCTGTTCCCGCGTGCGCGCACCTCGATGAACACCAGGCTGGCGCCGTCACGCATCACGAGGTCGAGTTCGCCGAGCCGGCACCGGTAGTTGCGCGCCAGCAGGGAAAGTCCCCGGGACTGCAGGAAACGCAGCGCCGCGTCCTCGGCCGAGCGGCCGCGCGCGAGGTTCATCCCCCCGGGGGAGCGCCGGCCTCGGGCGCGGGCTCGCCCGTTGCGTCCTGCGCGAATTCGGGCGCGGGCGCGGGAAGCGGTGCCGGTTCGACGCCGCCTCGCCTGAAGCTTCCCCACGCAAGTTCGCGTTGTATGCGGCCGTCTTCTCCGAGCCGCAATATGCCCGTCGCGCCATCCATGCCGTTGTGCAGTCGCTCGCTCTGGTTGTTCAGCAGCGGCACGAGGCGGTAGGCGTCGAGGCCGAATGCATAGAGCCGGCCGTTGCGCGCCAGTGCACCCTCGCCGAAGGCCGCAAACTCGGCCATGAGTTCGACGTTATCGGCGCCGACCCGCCATGGCATGTCGGCGAACAGGACGCCGTTCAGATCCGACTGGTCCCGGCGGACCGGATCATAGATCGAGGACGTAGCGTATACCGGCAGGTCGCCTGCGTAATGGAAGCGCAGCTGCGGGCGGATCAGCACGCCGTCTGCAGCGCGGGCGGCGAGAAATATGAAGTCGGCGTCCTGCCGCCGACGGGGTTCGTACTCGAGCCTACGCCCGAGTGCCGCCTGTAGCTTCTGGTGGCGCGCGCGGCTCTCGTTGATCAGCAGCAGGCGCGTGATCTCGGCCGAGAAATCGCTCGCGCGAGGGTCGAACGCCTGCCAGCCGAGTACCTCGCCGCCGCCGGCCCGGAAGGTAGCGATGAAACTCTCCATGATCCGGCGACCCTGTTCGGTATCGTGGGCCAGCGCCAGCGCCCGGCCGTATCCTTCCGCCAGGGCACGACGGGCGACGGCGGCGGCTTCCTGCTCCGGGGCAAGCGCAAACTGGAACATATGAGTCGGCAGCACCGCGTCGTTCTCGGTCCAGTTCAGTGCCAGGGTAGGTACGGCAGGCAGCTCGGCGCCTCCCAGTTCCGCCAGTGCTTCCTTGAGCAGCGGACCGACGATGAAATCGGCACCGCCAGCCGCCGCCTGCTCATAGGCGCCGGTCGCGCCGAGTGCAGTGGTGTCGTAGATGCGCAGCGACGGGCGCTCTCCCTCGCCGCCTTGGGCCAGGTATGCGGCCACGAAGCCGTCCAGGATCGCGCCGGCCGCTGCGGCCTGGCGCCCGCTGAGCGGTAACAGCAAGGCCACCTGGCGGGGATATTCGGTGAGCGCGCGGTATTCCTCCTGCAGCATCGTTACCAGGTCGAGAGCGGCGGGATGCCATGGATACTTCGCCAGCCATTCGTCCAGCGTGGTGCGCAGCCGGAAGGCGTTGCCGGACGCGGCAGCGGTGCGCCGGCCCAGGTCGAGCCAGCCGGCGACAACCGGTCCCGTCTCCGGGGGCGGCTCCAGCGAGACCCCCGCGGCGATCGCTTCCTGCATCCTGTTCCAGATGCGCCGCTGGTTGGCGGCGCGGGCGGCGGGTTCCTCGAGCAATGCCTCCCGTTGCACCAGTGCCTCCACCCCGGTTGCAGGCAGGCGCGCGGCGAAGGCCGCGTCGGCGCGCAAGAGCAGCAGTTCCGCTGCGAGCGGGTCGCCCGGCCCCGTCGGCAGTTCCGCGAGCCGCGCCAGCGCCTGGGCAGCGAGACCGTCGGTCAGCAGCTGGCGAGCTTCGGCAAGCGCTTCGCGGGCGGCGACTTCCGGCGCGCGCAGTTCGTCTTCGCCCGGTCCGCGCTCGAACAGGCCGGGCGCGCAGCCGGCCAGCAACAGGCTTGCCGCCGCCAGGGCGAGCCAGGTTTGCGCGGTGCGTAGCGAGCGATGCAGCATGCGAGATAGTTTCCGGCGCGGGCGTCATGAGCGGAAGGGCGATTATAGTGGCAAAAACACCAGGTACGCTTTGGATCGTCGCAACGCCGATCGGCAACCTCGAGGACCTGTCGGCGCGCGCGCAGCGGGTGCTCGCCGGCGCGGATCTCGTGCTCTGCGAGGATACCCGTCACAGCGGACGACTCCTCGCGGCTTTCGGGCTCAAGGCGCGCCTGGCCGCGGTACACGAGCACAACGAGGAGCGATTGGCTCCCGAACTGGTGGCGCGGCTGCTGGCCGGGGAGACGATGGCGTTGATCTCCGACGCCGGCACGCCGTTGCTGAGCGACCCTGGGTTCCGCCTGGTGCGCGCCGCGGCCGAGGCGGGCGTGACGGTCAGCCCGGTGCCGGGTCCGTCGGCTGTGCTGGCGGCGCTGTCCGTGGCGGGCTTGCCGACCGACCGGTTTGTCTTCGAGGGTTTCCTGCCTGCGCGCCAGGCCGCGCGGCGCGCGCGACTCGACGCGTTGGTCGAGGAAAGCCGGACGCTGGTGTTATTCGAGGCGGGCAATCGGGTAACGTCGCTGCTTGCCGACGCGGCCGCGGCGCTCGGCCTGGAGCGTCGCGCCGCCGTCGCGCGGGAGCTGACAAAACTTCACGAGACCCTGTACCGCGGTACGCTCGAAGAGCTCGCCACGCGCCTCGCTGCGGATGCGGATGCGCAGCGGGGCGAAGTCGTCGTGGTGATCGCCGGTTGCGCGCCGGTCGCGGCGCGCGAGGGCGACGAACGGCTGCTGGGAAGGTTGTTGCCTGCGCTGCTGGAGGAGCTTCCGCCGAGCCGGGCGGTGCGGATCGCGGCGAAGCTCAGCGGCGTGCCACGGCGCCGCGCCTACGAGATCGCGCTGCGGCTCGGTGTCGAGGAATAGCGCGGCCGATTCGCCATGCCCCGGCATCGATGCATAGCGCGCTAGGCCCGCCCCGAGGCGTACAATAGGCGTCGTGGGAGTCGGCCGGACAGTCGCTCCGGCCTTGCGCCGGGGAGGAAAGTCCGGGCTCCGCAGGGCAGGGTGCCAGGTAACGCCTGGGGGGCGCGAGCCTACGGAAAGTGCCACAGAAAATAGACCGCCCAAGCGCTTCGGCGCCGGCAAGGGTGAAAAGGTGCGGTAAGAGCGCACCGCGCGACCGGCAACGGTTCGCGGCACGGTAAACCCCACTCGGAGCAAGACCAAATAGGGAAGCAAGCGGGTTCGCCCGCAGCGCGCGGCCCGCGCGTGTTTCCGGGTAGGTCGCTCGAGGCGCACGGTGACGTGCGTCCCAGATGGATGACTGTTCCCGACAGAACCCGGCTTACAGGCCGGCTCCCACGCTTTACCCTCGGCATTATCTAAAGTAATTCGACAGGAAAGCGATTTAACTGACTGATTTTTAGCCATACAGTGAGACCCGATCTCCCTTTCACTAACGCAGCTAAGTCCCGGTAGCTAAAAGAAAATTCTTGCCTCAGGCGGTTGACGGGGGGCACACCGGTTCATATAGTGGCGCCAAGTGGGAAGAAGTGGGAATAAATGGGAGCACGCTCCCTCGGGCCACCAGTATGTTTCGCGGCGCCAATCGAATTTCGCTGGAT
>Ga0102941_1001580_pt1 | contig 10674 bp, 10 predicted proteins | sample SalPonR2_C_D2_MG_FD_79281 | JGI IMG/M metagenome (GOLD analysis project Ga0102941, IMG submission 79281) | Salt pond soil microbial communities from South San Francisco under conditions of wetland restoration - Salt Pond MetaG R2_C_D2_MG | ecosystem: Environmental > Aquatic > Marine > Intertidal... | reverse complement strand
TCTTTTGTTTTGAACCAGCAGGTTACACGTCTTTCTTCAGACATCGTGTCGTGCATTCCGTCCCGCGTGCTGGAGGATGATGCACAGGTCAACCTGCGCTTTGACGGCGGGGCCGCGGGGCGGCTCTGGACCAGTTCGATCGCCATCGGGCGCCAGCACGGGCTGACCTTGCAGGTGTTTGGCGAAAAGGGTGGGTTGCGATGGGCGCAGGAGCAGCCCAACCAGCTCTACTGGATGCCCCTGGGGCAGCGTTTGCAGGTGATCGAACGCGGCGAGGCCGGGCTAAGCCCCGAGGCCGATCGCACAACCCGCGTGACCATCGGCCACGCCGAGGGTATGCCATTGGCTTTTGCGAATATATACAAGGATTTGGCAGAGGTTATTCATGCTGAAAAAGGCGGCCGCACACCTGACCCGGCCGCCGATCTCTATCCGCGTGCAGAAGACGGCTTGCGGTCGATGGCGGCGGTGTTCGCGGTCGCCGAAAGCGGACAGGCCGATGGCCAGTGGGTCGACGCCCGGCCGCCCATGTTCCGGTAGGGCGCGGTTCGCCCGCGCCTTAGCCGCAACCGTCCGGAATGCGGCGCAATGTGCCGCGTTCCACCACCCGACAAGGGAAAAGCCGTGTTTCCGGGTGCCGTTTGGGGGACGCGATCGTAGCCACGGCAAGGTCGATGGACGCGGCGATGATCTCGGCTACCGGCTGTCGGATCGTGGTCAGATTGATGTTCTGCCAGCGGGCCATGTCCATGTCGTTCAGACCGATCAGCCCGACATCTTCCGGCACCGACAGGCCCGCTTCCTCGATCGCGCTCAGCGCGCCGATCGACAGCACGTCGTCGCCGCAGAAATATGCTTCATCCGGGGTGGACATCAGCAACTTGGTCATCGCAACGCGCCCGGCATCAAAGGAATAGGCGGAGGCATAGTTGATCGACACCGCGATCTCGGGGTGGTCGCTCAATGCGCCGAAAAACCCAAGCGCGCGGTCCTGGGTCGATGTGGCGCTTTCGGGGCCGCCCAGAAAGCCCACGCGCCGATAGCCGCGCTGGATCAGCGCGTGGGCCGCCATGCGCCCGCAGGCCACGTTGTCGATGCCCACCACATGCACATCGGGCGACGTGGAATAGCGCCCGAAGGAATGCACCACCGGCATGCCCGCTTCCTTGAAGGCTTCGGCGAAACTGGGCGGCAGGGTGGAGGACGCCACGATCACTCCGTCCACCGAATACTGGCGCAGCATCTGCACCGAATTCGCCGGATCGGTTTCGTCACTGAGGTTGACCAGGAGCGGCCGCAACCCGCGGTCTTGCAAGCCACGGGTGAACAGGTCGAACACTTCCAGAAACAGGGGATTGTGAAAGTTGTTGGACACCAGCCCGATCAACTTGGTGCGGCCGGTGGTGAGGCTGGAGGCCAGTGCGTTGGGGCTGTACCCCAATTCGCTCGCGGCCCTTTCGACCTTGGCCCGCGTCTTGCCCGATACCGAGGCGCCCTCGGTAAATGTCCGCGACACCGCCGAGCGTGAGACGCCGGCCCGATTTGCCACATCCTTGAGGGTCACTGCCATTTTCGGTCGCCACCAGCCTGTTGTGCCGGTCCTTATATACGCATTCAAAGCAAGGGTCAGCCTGACCTGTGACGGCAAGAATTGCAACCGGTTGCAAAACTGTTGATTCGGGGCTACCGTGATCCCGAGGCGAATGGGGCAGACCCCGGAACCGCCTGGCCAGTGTTTGGGAGGACACAATGAACTCATTTTTCAAGACTATGACCGTCACAGTCGTCGCGGCTGCTGCACTGATGGGTGGCACGGCGGCGCAAGCCGATGGCGAGCGCTATGTGCTTGTCAGCCACGCTCCTGACAGCGACAGCTGGTGGAACACCATCAAGAACGCGCTGGCGCTGGCCGGCGATCAGATGGACGTCACCGTCGAATACCGTAACCCGCCCACCGGTGACCTTGCCGACATGGCGCGCATCATCGAACAGGCGGCCGCATCCGGCCCCGATGGCATCATCACCACCCTGGCAGATCCGGACGTTCTGTCCGGCCCGATCCGGGCCGCGGTCGATGCCGGTATCGACGTGATCATCATGAACTCGGGCACGCCCGCACAAGCACGCGAAGTCGGCGCGCTGATGTATGTGGGTCAGCCCGAATATGATGCGGGCTTTGCCGCGGGCCTGCGTGCTGCCGGTGACGGTGTGGGCAGCTTCCTGTGCGTGAACCACTACATCTCCAGCCCCTCGTCCACCGAGCGCTGCCAGGGTTTTGCAGACGGTCTGGGCGTGGAACTGGGCAACCAGATGATCGACAGCGGGCAGGATCCGTCGGAAATCCAGAACCGGGTCATGGCCTACCTGAACGCCAACCCCGACACCGACGCGGTTCTGACGCTTGGGCCGACCTCGGCTGACCCGACCATTCTGGCGCTCGAGCAGATGGGTCTGGCCGGTGACATCTATTTCGGCACCTTCGACCTGGGTGACGATATCGTGCAGGCGATCCAGGCGGGCACCATCCAGTGGGGCATCGACCAGCAGCCGTTCCTGCAGGCATACCTGCCGATCGTGGTCATGACCAACTACCACCGTTTCGGTGTTCTGCCGGGCAACAACATCAACTCCGGCCCCGGCTTCGTGACAGCCGACGCGCTGGAAATGGTGGAAATGTTCGCCGGCGAATATCGCTGAGCCATCTTTGAAGGGGCGGGCATCACGCAAGGTGCCCGCCCTTTTTCCGAACAAGACGATCACATCCAGGAGAGGGGTACGCCATGTCCGATACCGGGCAGGGGGCAGCGAATGCTCCGGCAGCAGACGAACGCATCAAGGAAACGTCAGGCCTCAGAAAGGCGCTGATCCGGCCCGAACTGGGCGCAATCGTCGGAACCATCGCGGTATTCGCCTTCTTTCTTGTTTTCGCGGGCGACAGCGGCATGTTCAACGCGCAAGGCATCTTGAACTGGTCCACGGTATCCGCCCAATTCATGATCATCGCGGTGGGCGCATGCATGTTGATGATCGCGGGTGAGTTCGATCTGTCCGTCGGATCGATGATCGGCTTTGCCGGCATGGCCATCGCGATCTTTTCGGTCACCTGGGGCTGGCCGGTCTGGATCGCGATCGTGGTGACCTTTGCCATCTGCGTCGCCATCGGGGCCATCAATGGCTGGATCGTGGTGCGTACCGGGCTGCCAAGCTTTATCGTGACGCTGGCCTTCTTGTTCATCTTGCGCGGCTTCACCATCTATTTCCCCCAAGTCATCGAACGCCGCACCATCATCGGGGGCATCGATGACGCGGCTGTCGGCGATTGGCTGGCGCCGGTGTTCGGCGGCAAGATTGGCGGGCCGCTGTTTGTGTGGCTGGCCGACCTGGGTGTCATCGACGTGTTTTCGCGCGGCAACCGCGTGGGCGAGCCTGTTGTGGACGGCATTCCGATGCTGATCGTCTGGGCACTGGTTCTGGTATTCATCGCGCATTTCATTCTGACCCGGACGAAATTCGGCAACTGGATCTTTGCGGCAGGCGGCGACGCTCAGGCGGCGCGCTACGTGGGTGTGCCCGTGAACCGGGTGAAGATCCTGATGTTCATGTTCACCGCCTTTTGCGCCTGCGTCTTCGCGACCTGCCAGGTGATGGAGTTCGGCTCGGCCGGCGCCGACCGGGGCCTTTTGAAGGAATTCGAGGCGATCATCGCCGTGGTGATCGGTGGCGCGCTCCTGACGGGCGGCTACGGGTCTGTCGTGGGCGCGGCGCTTGGTGCGCTGATCTTTGGCGTGGTGCAGCAGGGGCTGTTCTTTGCCGGGGTCGAATCCAGCCTGTTCCGGGTGTTCTTGGGTGTCATCTTGCTCTTCGCGGTGATCTTGAACACCTATATCCGTCGCATCATCACCGGGGAGCGTTGAGATGAGCAGCTTTGATCACAATCCCATTGTCGAGATGAAGGGCATCGAAAAACACTTCGGCCCGGTCATCGCCCTGAACGGTGTCAGCTTCGATGTCCGGCCCGGTGAATGCCATTGTCTGCTCGGCGACAACGGTGCGGGCAAGTCGACCTTCATCAAGACCATGTCGGGGGTGCACAAGCCCACACGCGGCGAGATCCTGTTCGAAGGCAGACCGATGTCCTTCGACAGCCCCCGCGACGCGATGGAGGCGGGCATCGCCACGGTTTACCAGGACCTGGCGATGATCCCCCTGATGAGCGTGACGCGGAACTTCTGGATGGGGCGCGAGCCGACGAAATCCGTGGGTCCGATCCGGTTCATCGATTTCCAGAAGGCCAATTCCACCACCATGGAAGAAATGCGCAAGATGGGCATCAACCTGCGGTCTCCGGATCAGGCGGTGGGCACCTTGTCGGGCGGCGAACGCCAGACGGTCGCCATTGCGCGGGCCGTGCATTTCGGCGCCAAGGTGCTGATCCTCGATGAACCGACCTCCGCGCTCGGGGTGCGCCAGACCGCCAATGTCCTGTCGACCATCGACAAGGTCCGCGACAAGGGGATCGGCGTGGTCTTCATCACCCATAACGTGCGCCATGCGATGGCGGTGGGCGACCGCTTCACGGTTCTCAACCGTGGCAAGACCCTTGGCACGGCGCAGCGTGGCCAGATCACGCCGGAAGAGTTGCAGGACATGATGGCCGGTGGGCAGGAAATGGTCGCGCTCGAAGGCTCGCTGGGCGGAACCGTGTGATGGCCGATCTGTTGCGCCATCCCGCGGGCCGGTCGGGCAAGGTTCATGCGATCACCCCGGCCGCGGCGGGGTGGTCCTATGTGGGGTTCGACCTGTGGCGTCTGGCCCCCGGTGACACCGTGGCCGAGGCCACTGGCGACCGCGAGGCGATCCTGGTGCTGGTCGAGGGGCGTGCCGGGATATTGGCCGCCGGCGAGGATTTCGGAGAGATGGGCGACCGTCTGGACGTGTTCGACCGCAAGCCGCCCCATTGCCTGTATGTGCCCTCCAATAGCGACTGGAGCGCGGTTGCGACCACGCACTGCACACTGGCCGTGTGCACCGCGCCGGGGCAGGGGGCACGGCCCGCACGGCGCCTGGGCCCCGAGGGCATCACGCTGGAGGAACGCGGCACCGGCACCAACACGCGCTATATCCACAACATCGCGATGGAAGGCCGCGACGTGGCCGACAGCCTGCTGGTGACCGAGGTCTATACCCCCGCCGGCCATTGGTCGTCCTACCCGCCGCATCGCCATGACAAGGATGATTTTCCCAACATCACTTACCTCGAGGAAACCTATTACCACCGTCTGAACCCTGCCCGGGGCTTTGGCGTCCAGCGCGTGTTTACCGAGGATGGCAGCCTCGATGAAACCATGGCCGTGGGCGATCATGATGTGGTGCTGGTGCCAAAGGGTCATCACCCCTGCGCGGCGCCCTACGGGGTGGAAATGTATTACCTGAACGTCATGGCCGGGCCACGTCGGAACTGGCGGTTCGCGGTACATCCCGATTTTGCATACCTGATGACGTGACCGTCCGGGTTTACTCGGGGTCCAGCACCCTGCGCGCGACACGGAAACATTCCAGCGCCGGCGGCACGCCGCAAAGGTGCCGATCACGTCGATGATGGCGCGGATTTCATCACGGCTGACGCCATTGTTCACGATCCAGCGACAATGCGTTCCCCAATGGCGCATTTTCCCCAGGGCGCCGATCATGACGAGGTTCATCATCGACCGCGTCCCGGGATGGCTAGCAGGCCGGTCTGGTGCCGCATCCACGCCTCGCGCCTTGCGCATTCCGCGGACCAGGGCGGGGGAGCCACCGCAGGCCCCGGCACCCGTGGGGTGAAACAAGGCCCGCCGTGCCCGCGTTGAACCGGATGGTCGAGGTCGTGCACGTTGGTGACCCGGTCTTGCGTGATGGCGGGGTGGTTGACTCCCACTCATCGACGGTCGTCCATGGCGCACCACGTGACGCAATGGTACTGGACGCACCCGCCCAAGTTCCCGAAGACTTGGCGCAGGGATCAGCAGCAATTCAGGAGCCCGCACAATGACGCCCCCTGCAACGATGTGCGCCATGGTCACCATAGGCCACGGCGATATCGACAAGATGGTCTGGCACGAGGACTGGCCGGTTCCCGCACCGGCCGCGGGCGAGGTGCTGGTACGAGTCGGGGCATGCGGGCTCAACAACACCGACGTCAATACGCGTTCGGGGTGGTATTCCAAGGCCGTTACGGCGCCCACAACGGGGAACGCCCTTGATCAGGCCGGAGATGACATTCCGACATGGGGGGCCCCGCCGATCCGCTTTCCCCGGATCCAGGGCGCAGATGTCTGCGGCCGGATCGTCGCGGTCGGCGAGGGCGTGGCGTCCGGGCGTATCGGCGAGCGGATCATCTCGGACAATTGGCTGCGCGATCCGGAAGATCCCCTGAACAAGGCCAAGTCAGGGTATTTCGGGTCCGAGCGTGATGGGGGCTTTGCCGAATACACCACGATGCCGGCTATCAACGCGTTGCCGATCCGGTCGGATCTGTCGGATGCGGAACTGGCGACGTTCTCATGCTCGTATTCCACCGCCGAGGGGATGCTGACGCGCGCCGATGTGACGGCCGCCGACACGGTGCTTGTGCCCGGTGCGTCCGGCGGGGTCGGCGGCGCGGTCGTGCAACTGGCCCGGCGGCGCGGCGCGCGTGTGATCGCGCTGGCCTCCGAGGTCAAGCACGCCGAAGTGGCGGCGCTGGGTGCGGACCGTGTCTTGCCGCGTGCGCCTGCGGATCTGCGGGCGGCCCTTGGGGATGAGGCGATCACCGTCGTGGCCGATGTGGTGGGCGGACCCTACTGGCCCACGCTGATCGACATCCTGGAACGCGGGGGGCGCTATACCTGCTCGGGCGCCATCGCGGGTCCGATCGTGGAACTTGACCTGCGCACCTTCTACCTGCGCGATCTGACCTTCACCGGGTCCACGGTGATCGACCCCGAGGTGATGACGAACCTCGTGCGCTATATCGAGGCGGGCGAGATCCGCCCGGCGCTGGCCGCGACCTATCCCCTGGCGGACCTGCATGCAGCCCAGACAGCGTTCATTGCCAAGAAACACACCGGCAATATCGTGGTGGTGCCATGAGCAGCGCGGCGTTCTGGCGGGCTTGCCCGGCCCTGACGCAGGCGATCGCGACCGACCCGCAGGTCGGACCGGGCGACAGTTGCGTTCATGCCTACTGTCAGCCCGGTGCCACGACCACGACAGACAGCCCGTTTCCGGCCCCGGAACCCACCATTGTCCAGCGGCCCCCGGCCCGCCTGTGACCGACCATGGAGATACGCTTTGAAGAAACTGCACACCCAGGCTGAATGGATCGCACGCGCCAAGGACGTTCTTCCGGCAGGCGGCTTTGGCAATTTCGACCCGGGCGTCATCATCGCGAGGGGGGAAGGCAGCCGCGTCTGGGATGAAGATGGCCGCGAATATGTCGACTACCTGATCGGGTCCGGGCCGATGCTGGTGGGCCATGGTCACCCCGAGGTGATGGAGGCCGTTCTGGAACAGCTTCCCAAGGGCATGACGTTTTTTGCCAACAACGCCAAAGGGATCGAACTGGCCGAGGCGATCGTCGACGCGGTGCCATGTTGCGAACAGGTCCGGTTCGTCGCGTCGGGCGGCGAGGCCGACATGTATGCGATCCGCCTGGCGCGTGCCTATACCGGGCGCGACAAGATCCTGAAATTCGAGGGCGGCTATCACGGGATGAGCGCCGAGGCGCAGATGAGCCTGGCCCCCGCGCGCGAGGTGAATTTCCCCCAAGCCGTGCCCGACAGCGCCGGTATTCCGCAGGCTGTCGCTGATCAGATGGTGATCGCGCCGTTCAATGATCTCGATGCCGTGGCCTCGCTTCTGGACGAACATTCCGACATCGCCGCCATCATCGTCGAGCCCCTGCAACGGATCATCCCGGCGGTGCCGGGGTTTCTGGCCGGGTTGCGTGCGTTGTGTGACAAACACCATGTCCTGTTGATCTTTGACGAGATCGTCACCGGGTTCCGGCTTGCCTATGGCGGGGCGCAGGAACGGTATGGCGTGATCCCGGATATCTGCACGCTGGGCAAGATCATCGGCGGTGGCTTTCCCCTGGCGGCGTTGGGCGCCAGCGCGGACATCATGGCGCATTTCGACAAGGACGTGGTCGGCGGGGACAAATGGCTGATGCAGTTGGGCACATTGTCAGGCAATCCCGTGGCCTCGGCCGCAGGGCTGAAAACCATGGATATCTTGCGCCGCGACGGCCAATATGACCGCCTGGTCGCCGTTGGGAAACGGTTGCAGGACATGCAATCCGATGCGCTGAATGCGGCCGGCATCGCCCATCGGGTCTGTGGCGACCCCACTCTGTTCGACCTGTTCTTCACCGACGTGGACTGCCGCGATTACCGCAGCGCCAAGCACACCGACCCAAGGGTCAACGCCGTCTACAATGCGACCCTTCGCGCGCAAGGCGTGTTCAAGGCACCGGGCAAACTCTACCCGTCTCTTGCCCTGACCGAGGCCGATCTGGAGCTGACCGAACATGCGGTGCACCAGGCCGTGCGGGCCCTCACGCGGGCCTGACACGTTGTTGCGAAACGCGCCCCGGTTCCTGGACGGACCAGCCAAGAAGCGGGCGTTTGAGATCGAGATAGGTCGGATCGAAATTCGCGAACGCGATCAACCGGTCGTAATCCTCGAACGTGACCAGTCCGTTGCGAAACGTGACCAGCCCGTCTTCGCGCAACTGGCGCAGGACCCGGTTCACATGCACCGCGCTCAGCCCAAGGGCATCTGCCAGAAGGTACTGGGTCAGGGGGCACGCATACCCTTTGCCGTTCGTCAGGCCGACGAGTTTCAGCCGGACCCCGAGTTCCAGCAGGAAATGCGCCATCCGTTCGGCTGCGGTGCGTCGGCCCAGATCGACCAGGTGCTCGACCACCATCGCCTCGTCGCGGGACGCCGACCATAGAATGGCGGCCGCCAGCCTGGGGGTTCGGGCGAATGACTTCAAAAGGTCAGGGGCACCGATTTCGGTAACTTCGATGTCCGTGACGGGTTCGATACTGTGGTCGGACACGTGCAACAGAACACTCCGCAATCCCAGGAAATCGCCCGGGATCTGGAAATCCACGACCTGGCGCTCGCCATCGTTGAGGATCTTGTAGGAACACGCCCAACCCGATGTCAGGATATAGGCGGCCTGATCAGATTGCCCTTGGTGAATCAGGTCGCGCCCGGCCACAAAGGAACGGCGGCGCAGGTTCAGCGCCTCAAGCGCCGAAAGCTCTTCGTCCGAAAGCGCGACAAACGCGCTCAGTTTGCGAACCAATGCCGTGTTTTGCATTATGTCGGGTGTCTCTGTGTGGCCCGGATCCACGCTAACCACATCACAAAATCCCCCGAACTGATTTCAATCAGCCCGAAACCGGAAGATCCGTGAAACCCTCGGCGTTTCATGGCGCGGGTATTTCAGGCCTGCGGCCTTCTGGTCCGGAGGGGCAGTCTCAAATGGCAGATCAAAATGCCTCTGCGGGCATCGCCGCCCTTTCGATTTGCGAGTCGCTGCTCTTGGCCCTGAACGACAATCGCGTGCTGAGCGAAGCCGAGATCAGGGGTGTTTTGGAGGATGCCGCCGCAAGCCATGACGGCGCCAGCGTTCCGGGCGAGGACGGTCAGTTGCAAAGGGCCGCAAGCGCCTTGATCAACCGCATCTTGACGGGCGGAAACACGGTTCGCAGCAAGTGAAGTGCCTGGTCGAGAACGGCATGGAGGCGAAAAATCACCATCGGTGACGGGATCAAGGCTGGGGCCGCTGTCACGACCGCGCAAGAGACGCCAAAGGACCTTGAACATGGAAACACACGAGACACCGGGATCAGGGCACAGGTGGTATCTCGTGTGTTTCTGGAACACTTGAACAAGGTACGGTTTCACCAGGTACGCAGTGAACATCCTCAGCATGGCGGGGCCATGTGCGGCCCGCACTTACACAAGTTGATTCGGGTGAAAAAATATCCTTTTCCGTGCGTCATTCCGTTCGTCATTCCGTGCATAGGCCCGGCTATTCCGGCCAGGTGCGGTCGGTTCGGCCGGTTCGGCCGTGTCGGAACAGGGACAGGGCCGATCGGGAACGGCGGCTCGGCGGATCAGTCCACCGGCGTCTGCTGATGGAATTTCCGCCGCCGGCGTCGGGCGCGGACCGCACGGATTGTGTCCGTGTCCCTTGCGGATTGCCTCGATGACGCATGGCTCGGGTGGCGTTCGTCCGCCGGTTTCGTGATCTTGTGCCACCTGCGGCGTCTGGCCGGGTCTCGCCGCGCATGGGACGTTGACATGGATCAGAGACAGGGTCTGCACCAGCCTGTCATGTGATGCGGCAGGCATCCCGCGCCATTGCGGTTGTCGGAATGCGCGGGCGCGGTAGAGCCTGTGGAGGGGGCCTGATGCTGAACGATCCGTATGAGGCCCTTGGCCTGACCAGGACGGCGACGGCGGACGAGATCAAGAAAGCCTATCGCAAGCTTGTGCGCAGCAGTCACCCGGATCTCAATCCCGACGACGCGCAGGCCGAGGCGCGGTTCAAGGCGATCGGATCGGCCTATGATCTGCTGAAGGATCCTGAAACCCGTGCCCGCTTCGACGCCGGAGAGATCGACGCATCGGGCG
>Ga0102941_1001579_pt1 | contig 10676 bp, 6 predicted proteins | sample SalPonR2_C_D2_MG_FD_79281 | JGI IMG/M metagenome (GOLD analysis project Ga0102941, IMG submission 79281) | Salt pond soil microbial communities from South San Francisco under conditions of wetland restoration - Salt Pond MetaG R2_C_D2_MG | ecosystem: Environmental > Aquatic > Marine > Intertidal... | reverse complement strand
TTACCCATTTTATAAAGTCTTTATTTAGCATTGTTAGTATTTCGATTATTCTGGCGCCATTTACTTTTCGGATACCTATTTCTTTTATTCTCTGCTGAATGGTAAAAACAATCATTCCCAAAATTCCCAATACGGAGAGAAAAACAGCTATACCGGAAAGGATTGTGATAATTTGTGCTGTATTAATCTCAGATGCGTAATTTGAGCTGATCCGATCATCCATGAATTGATAAGTAAAAGGAAGACCGGGTTCCACTTCATCCCAGCTGTTCTTAATCTGTTGCAGCGCAGCCTGGTAATTTCCCTCACCCAGCCGGATAACGATGTTGTGTTTCCCCCAGTCCCGGATAAAATACATCACCGGTTTCGATGCCTCTTTCAAAGTGAAATACTGCATATCTTCCACCACACCAATGATTTCCATTTCATTATTTGGAGTGTAAGCATTGTTTTGTACCACCACTTTTTGTCCGACAGGATTTGTTAGATTAAGCGCTCTAACAGCCGATTCGTTAATTACAATTCCCATCTGCCCGTCGTACAGAATATTTTTATCGAAATTTTTGCCCTTTGCGAATTTTGCCCCAATAGCCGGCAGAAAATCATGATCGACAGTGATTTGCCCAAGGTCGGCTTTACGTTCGTCTTTCTTGCCGGGAAGCCACACGGGTGTAAAATTATTGATAAATCCTGCCGGAGCATTTTGAGCCACTCCTACTTTTTTTACCAATGGAATCGCTTCAAGTTTTTGTTTGAACAAGTCGTAGCGTTTATTCATCCCCTCGTCGTATGGATTTACAACTACCAAGGCGTTTTCCTGATCGAAGCCGGTTTTGGTTCTCATTACCAGTTGAAGTTGATTATTGATTACCAGCGTTGAAGCGATGAGTGCAGTTGCAATTATCAACTGGAACGTAACCAATGCCCCGCGGACCCGCAGATGTTGTTTCCGGTTTTTCAAATCTAAAATAACAGACTGGCTTTTTCGGAACCCGGAAATTTTAAATGACTGGATAAACAAAATTGGGTAAACTGTAGAGACTGCAACAATCAGAGCAAGTAAAACACCAACAAATGGAATCGCGGATAGATTCAGACCCAGCTCTTTCCCACTTAAATTATTGATAAACGGAAGGAGCAGAAATGCCAAACCGGCAGCAATAATCATAGAGAATGCAAGCAGGGAAAAGGTTGCGCTAAGCTGCTCACGAATAATTGAAAAGCCGGAAGCTCCGTTTATTTTCCGGATACTGTTTTCCCGAACTTTCTGCTGGTAATTTGCAGTAAGCACATTTATGTAATTGGCTACGGCAATTCCCAAAATCAGCAGGGCAACAACTATAAAACCATAAACTACTTTAATATCGCCTTTAATGGCATTGTCCCAGCGGGTGTTTACCGATTTCAGGTGGATATCAGCCAGCGGCTCAAGCGTCATACTAAATTCTCTATCTTCCGGAGAAATGCCGTTTCCCTTAGCAAAAGTGTTGGTAACCAAGCGTTCAATTTCGCTTTTATCGGAATTACCAGGCAACAGAAAATAGTAGTTGAACGCCGACATGTACCATTGGGTTAGTGTATTATTGTTTATTTTCCGGTAACTCGAAACCGGGGCTAAAAAATTAAAATCGAAATGAGTTTGCGCCGGCAAATCTTCCACCACGGCAGTTACTGTAAAATCGTGGTTGTCCATCCGGATGATCTTCCCCAATGGAAAAGCGTTATTAAAATATTTTTCAGCAGTCGATTTGCTAAGAATCAGGCTAAATGGTTTGTCCAGTGCATTTTGGGCACTTCCCGCAAGAAAATTAAAATCAAATATTTGAAGAATTTCAGGATCCCCGAAAAGAAATTTGTCATCAAGGTAAGTTTCATTATTAACCGTAATGTAGCGTTCACCCATGTAAGTTTGCAAACGCGCATAATCTTCAACTCCCGGTATTTGCTCTAGTTCGTTGTGCAAAACTCCAGGCAGGTTGCAACTGATATTGCTTTTATTGTTCGCTTCTATATTTAACCGATATGTTTTATGGAAATTCGAAAAATGCTTATCAAAGGCAAATTCATCGGCGACAAAAAGATAAATCAACAAGGCACACGTAAACGCAACTGTAAAATTTATCAAGATGTACAAACTTGAATTCCTTTTGCGGAAAAGGTTTCTGAATATAATTTTAAAATTTTTCATCTTTTTCAGTTTAGTCAGGTTATTCATACCGCAGCGAGTCCACCGGATTGCGATTCGCCGCTCTCCAGGTTTGTCCAAAAGTGATGAGCGCTTGCAAAACCAGAATAATTAAAATACCCTGTAAAAAAAGCTCCCAGCCAAGTGTTACCTTAACGGCATAATTTTGCAGCCATTTGTAAAGCACAAAATAACTCAGTGGTATGGCGATCAGTGCCGCAACAATCGTCCATTTCAACGTATTGGAGTAAATGAGCGACAACATTCTGGGTGTGGAGCCGCCCAATACTTTCCGGATGCCAATTTCTTTGGTGCGCCGGGCAATGCTTTGCGAAACCAGCATAAAAATGCCCATCATCACAATTACAATTGCCAGGGCGGCGCCGAGTTGCGTGAGCTGACCGAGCCGTTCCTCATCGGCATAATAATTTCGGTAAATATCGGGTGTGCTCCGCGAACTCAGAATATAACCTTCGTCAAATGATTTTAGGGTGTGCTCAATTTTTTTCATGACTACCGGCATTTCCGCATTTTGTGCAACCCGAACCATGATGGTCCACATATCGTTTGAGTAGGCAGTCATTGCAAGCGGCTGAACAATGTTGGCTGCCGACTCGTACCGAAAATCTTTTACCACGCCGATTACTTCCATCGGGTCATTAAACATTACAACCTGCCGGCCAACTGCAGTGGAAAGCCCCAGCATATTAACCGCTGCTTCGTTTAATATTACGCCGTTTCGGTCGCCGGCCCTTTCAGGATCGAAAAAACGTCCTTCGTTCAGATTCAGTTCAAGCAGGCTGCCCAAGCCGGGTTGAACACGGTATTCGTTTATCGACTGAATTTTGTCTTCTGATGCTTCCGCCAACCGGATTCCCTGTCCGCTTGTACCTCTGCCTACGGTGTGTGATGAAGCTGCCACACCTTCTACTTCCGGAATTGTCATTAACTGTCCGCGAATAGCCGGGTAATGACTTTTTATGTTGTCATTCAGATTATAAATATTTACCAGTCCGTTCGGATTAAAACCGGGCGACAGGTTTTTCAGGTAATGTGTTTGCTTGTTTACGCCAAACAAAAAAGTAAGCAAGAAAAGTGTAACCACCAGTTGCAGGCCTCCGGCAAGGTTCATCATCAGCTTTTTTCGTCCCCTTTTCCCCGATTGTGCCTTTAATATGGAGGCAGGATTAAACCGGCTCAGATAAAATGACGGGTAACCTCCTGAAAGTAAAATGGTAAGCGCAAATATTCCGAAAAGAGAGAAAACAAGCCACGGCGATTTCAACAACGCCAAAGAAAAACTGCGTTGCATTAAATTACCGAACGCGGGTAAAAAAATTATTGCCAGGGTGATTCCGATAAAAAAGGCGATGGAAACGATCAGCGATGTTTCAGAAAAAAACTGTTTTAGAATTGCTGCTTTTCCTGCGCCGTTCACTTTTCGCACACCAATTTCTTTGGCCCGCTGTTCGCCTTCAATAATAAACAGGTTGATAAAATTGGTAAGTGCCAGAAACATCACCAAAAATGCGATTAACCCCACCAGCAGAACAGTTTTCATGCTTCCCTGCGGGCCCAAATCATACGATGAAACAGAAAATAAGTGGATTCGTTTCAACGGTTCAATTTCAGAAGAAAAACCATAACCAAAACTGCTGAAGCGCTCCTTCAACATGCTGGAATTGGCAGCACAAATGGCCTCACTCACTTCATCCGATTTGGCGCCGGGAGTGTACAGATAATAGGTGAAAAATTCCAGTCCGCCGAGCTGACTGAGGTAATCAAGCGATTCCATCGGCATCAGAAAATCGAACGAGAAGTGGGTATTTACAGGAACATCTTCGATAACTGCCGCAACCGTGTAGGTTTCTCCATTCATTTGCACTGGTTGACCAGCAGCCTGTTGTTTACCAAAAATTTTAGTGGCCAGTTCCCGGGTCAGAACCATGGATTTCGGATTAGCCAGCGTTTGATCAGGCTTTCCTTCAACAATGTTAAAATCGAAAACACGAAAAAAAGTAGAATCGACATACAACAATTTGTTGCCGGCAAACCGGTCATTCTGATAACTGAGTTCAACAATTCCGCCCCTGTAAATCTGGACAGCCGCATCAATTCCCGCCACATTTTTTGGAATTTCGGTAAATGACTGCCGCAAATTGATGGGTTGCACCGAAGATTGTCCGCCCTCTTCCCACACAGAATGAAGCCGGTAAATGTTATCAACATTCTCAAAGTGGCGATCGTAGCTCCACTCATGAAGCATAAAAACCACCAGCAGAATGGTTGTTGCCAGTCCAATTGAAAGACCGACAATGTTGGTTGCCAATGTTGCCTTGTTTTTGCTGACTGCCCGGAAATGATGTTTTATTTTTTTCAGCATGGTTTAATTGTTATAGATTTAAGTTGTTGTTATCACAAGAATAGGAGAGTTTATTGAGCCTAAAATAGAAATCACTGATTGCCGCGACCCAAAAGACAAAAAGTTTCTTGAGTTGGCATTAGCAGGAAATGCTGCCTGCATGATTACAGGCGATAAAGACTTGCTGATATTAAATCCGTTTCGTAACATACAAATCATAACTCCTAAAGAATTTCTTGATCGGTTTTAAATTTAATACTATTCATACCTCAGTGCTTCCACCGGATTCCGCGTTGCTGCCCGCCAAAGCCCCTCTAAATCTTACCCAAGGAGAGACTTCTGCCAGTGCATATTTGTTACTATCGTTCATTTTATCATTTATTCCCAAATCCTCCCCCTTCGGGGGAGTTAGAGGGGGCTCCTATTCATACCTCAGTGCCTCCACCGGGTTCCGCGTAGCCGCCTGCCAACTTTGCCAACTTACCGTCAACAACGCAATTCCAAGTGCCAACAAACCAGCCAAAGCAAAAATCCACCAGCTTAAAGCGGTTTTGTAGGCAAAGTTTGCGAGCCACTTATTCATGGTATAATAAGCAAGAGGAGTAGCAATTACAAAAGCTATTGCAACCCATTTTACAAAATCTTTATTGAGCAGTGTCAGTATTTCGGATATTTTGGCGCCGTTTACTTTGCGGATGCCGATTTCTTTTATCCGTGCTGTTGTAATCAGCCAGGATATGGCAAACAGGTTTATCACGCTGATAAATATCGCCACCAAAATAAAAAGCCGGAATATTTTTATGAGTTGATTTTCTGAGTCAAACTGCTTATTATAGTAATCTTCAGGCACAACATATTCAAACGGATAGTTCGGAAATGTTGCACGAAATTTTTCCCGAATAAACGGAAGAACGGAAGCATAATCTGCAGTGACTGTTTTTATGGAATAATTTCCCCAAATCATGTTCCGGGTCCAGTCAATCAATATAATGGGTTCATGTTTTTCTTTGGTGTCGCTGAAATCCATATTTTCGGTCACCCCCGTTATCTGGGTATCAAAATCCTGTAATCCGCTTTCATCTCGCATATTCAGTACTTTCCCAATTGCTTCTTCAGGATCGTTAAAACCCAAAACCGACAAACATGCCTGGTTGATGATACATTGGTTATTTTCACCATTATCGCTGTTGGGAAAAAAATTATTCCCGGCAATTAATTTAATTTTATAATTCTTTATGTAATTATTATCAGCCACAACTAAGGCCGCCTTACTTCTTTTTTGTGACTGTTTTTCCTTAAAATTGAAATTGTAAGCAGGCAAATCTCCCGGAATTACATTCGAACCCGAGATTCCCAGAATTGAGCTGTGACTCGTTAAATCATGCTCAAAAGCCTTCAGGTTGTTAATCCGTTGTGAGGTTTTCCGAAGATTTGAAGGAACTTTTACCACGATCGTATTTTCTAGTTCAAAGCCCTTGTCTTTATGAACAAGAAAATTCACCTGCTTATTCATTCCTGAAATCCCAGAAATAATAGCGATAATAATTACAAACTGGGCAACCACAATTACCTGCCTGAAAGAGATTCCGTTGGTAACAGGTTTATATTTTAGTTTTAACAGTTGGAGGCTGTTAAACCGGTTGATCAATAAGGCTGGTAAAACTCCATTTATAAAAATGCTCAGCACAAGAATACCGCAAAGAACTACTACAAACAAAGGTTGACTGAATACGGGTTGGAGCAAAATTCCAAATTCATTTCGCATAACCGGAAAAAGCAATCGTGTAAAAACAAGCGACACAATTAGCGCAACCAGATGAATAACAACAGATTCAGCCAATGAAGCGAAAATTATTCTGGAAGATGTAGCGCCGTTAATCTTTTTTATACCTGTTTGTTTGGCTGAATTTATTAATCGTGAAAATGAAAACTGAATGTAGTTAAAACCGGAAGCCATAAGAATTAAAAATCCGACGATAAAAATGAGGTAAACATATTCAGCTCGGGAATTTGGTTCTAGTTCATTTTTTAAACTGGAATGAAGGTGAATACTGTTTAATGGCTGCAGATGATACTTGTGTTGAATATTGGTTTTCTCAAAAGTAATTTTTTTGTTTTCTGAAACCAGGTTATTAATTCCGGTTTCCAACTGGTTGATATCCGTATTTTCTTTCAATTTCAGATAAGTGTAGAAACCAGTTTCGCCCCACTGGGCTTTTGCGGGTGGAGGCAGGTGCATATCATCATGAAACGAAAGCAAAACATCAGCATTAAAATGAGCCTGTTTCGGAATATCCTTAAATACACCTTCAACCGTAAAATCATACACCGGATACTTAAACAAAACCTGCCCGACCGGGTCGCTTGAACCAAAGTATTTTTTTGCCGTGCTTTCCGAAATTATGGCGGTGTAAGGCCGTGTTAAAACCTGTGCTTTGTTTCCCCGAAGAAGAGGAATGGAAAAAACTTCCAGAAATCCCGGCGAAGCATGATAAATATGCTCATTAGTAAAAATCTCATTACCTATTTTGTACTGGGGGTTACCTGTTCTCGTAATATAACCTGCAGCCAGAACAGTTGGATATTTTTCTTTTAACGAAGTTGAAACGCCGCGCTCGCATTCCGGGATAGAAAGGCTCAACTCATTTCCACTGTAGATGTCGGTTGTTACGCGGTAAATATTTTTATTGTCGGGAAAAACACGGTCAAATCCCTTTTCATAAAAAACATAGCCGGAAACCAGGATAAAAGTAATTAACCCGATACAAATGGATGAAAGCAGAAAAAAAGTATATTTCTTTTCCCTAAATAAATTCCTAAATGCAACCTTTAAGTAGAAGTTCATGGTTTTAATTTTTTAATTACCTTAAATCCTCTGGGCACTCTGAGAAAACTCAAATTTATGCTCTTCACGCATTTGTTCTGTATTTTCCATAGCACAATTTATTTCGTCGTTGCGGCCTTCCAACTCTGCCAACTCACAGCCCCCTAAATCCATCGAAGGGGGACTTTGAGCTAGCGCATATTTGTTACATCTCATTATCATTATACCGTTTTATTAATCTTGCTGCTTCCAGTTCCTCCCCTTCGGGGAGGTTAGGAGGGGCTTCACAATATCTCCGCCATCGGCTCATTTACGCTTTCGGTAATTACCTCACCATCGAAAAGATTGATGACGCGATGGGCAAAACCGGCGTCGTGCAATGAGTGCGTAACCATAATTATGGTTGTTCCTTCCTGGTTTAATTCTGTTAACAGGTTCATGACTTCAATGCCGTTTTTCGAATCTAAGTTTCCGGTGGGCTCATCGGCAAGAATCAATTTCGGATTGGCAACCACTGCCCGACCAATGGCCACACGCTGCTGCTGTCCGCCGGAAAGTTGCTGCGGAAAGTGTTTCGCCCGGTGCCCGATTTTCATACGTTCCAGCACTTTGCCAACCATCTCTTTCCGTTCGCTTGCTTTTAACTTCAGGTAGATAAGTGGCAGTTCCACGTTTTCGTAAACCGTAAGTTCATCTATCAGGTTAAAACTCTGGAAAACAAACCCAATGTTTCCTTTCCGCATTTGTGTGCGCTGGCGTTCCTTATAGCTGCCAACCTCGGTGCCGTCGAAAAAATAATTGCCACCAGTCGGATTATCAAGCAACCCGATAATATTCAGCAGTGTCGATTTTCCGCAACCCGAAGGTCCCATTACCGCTACAAATTCACCCGATTTTACATGAATAGAAACTTCGTTCAATGCGTAAGTTTCAACTTCCTCTGTACGGAAGATTTTTGTTAGTTTTTCAGTTTTTATCATAAAACCCCCTTTAATTCCCCCCAAGGGGGAAGATTAGAAAATGATGATTTTTAGTATTATTCAATTTTGCAATTATTAATGTTACTCTCTTTCTCTTATTCCCTCTCCTTTGGAGAGGGTTAGGGAGAGGCTCCTTTCTCCTCCACTTTGGGGAGGTTGGGAGGGGCTCCTACCTCAGTATCAGCTTGTCATTCTCCCCAAATAAATCGTACCCTGAAGTTATCACTTTTTCGCCTTCTTCGAGGCCTTCAATTACTTCATAGTATTTCGGATTTTTGCGGCCAATTCTGATTTCGCGTTTTGTGGCAAAATCGCCCGACGGGTCGAGCACGTAAATCCATTGCCCGCCGGTGCTGTTGAAAAAACCGCCCAAACCAACAAGTAATGATTTTTGTGGCTGCCCCAGTTGTAAATTAATGTAATAGGTTTGTCCGGTCCGGATGTTTTCAGGCCGTTCATCCGTAAAAACGAGATCGATCTGAAATTGCGAATTCCTGACTTCGGGATACACCTTTTTTACCTTCAGATTAAAAAGACTGTTTTGCCGTTCGAAGGTGGCAGAAAGTCCTTGCCGCACACGGTCGATGTAATGCTCATCAATCAGCGCCTCAATTTTAAAGTCGGTTAACACATTTATTTGCCCGATTCGCTGCCCGCGACCAATGCTTTGGCCGATTTCCGCATCCAGCATTCCCAGTTGCCCGTCAACCGGAGCTTTCACATTCAGATTATCGAGCCGTTCACGCACCAGATCGAGTGTTTGTGTCATTTTTGCCAGTTCCTTTTGAAGCTGGTTCATCTCAGTAATTCGTATCATCGAATCATTTTCCATTTTTTGCTTGTTGATTTCCAGCAGCCGAACGGCATATTCATAGTTTTCTTTGGCCTCCAAATAATTTTCTTTTGCCACCAGATCGTCCTGAAACAATACTTCTTGTTGTTCAAAGTTCCTTTTCTTTTTAATGATATCGAATTCCGAATTCAATAATAGCCGTCTGGAATCAATCAACGCATTTTCAAAATTTATGCGGGTTTGGCGCAGGTAGTTTTGTTTTTGTGCCAGGTTCGATTCGCTGTTCATTATGTCCATATAAACGGTCCGGTTTTCAAGAACCAGTATAACATCTCCTTTCTGCACTGTGGCGCCTTCTTCAATCAAAATTTCTTCCACTCTTCCACCTTCCTGGGCATCCAGGTATATTGTTGAAATTGGTTCTACCGTTCCGTTGGCACGAATAAAATCATCAAAATCTCCCATTTGAACTTCTTCGATGGTAATTTTTTCGCGATCGACTTTCAACGTGGTTATATTTGAATCTTTGATAATCTTCACCAGTAAAAAGATAAATACAAGGCCGGCCACACCGTAAATGATATGCTTCGGTCGTATCCCTTTTTTCTTCTCTATTTTTCTATCCATTCCCATGGTTGTAATTTATTTACAGTATTTTCAATTTTTAAGCATGTTCTCTGCGTCCGCTGGAACTGTCATTCCGACGAGGCACGAGGAGGAATCTTTTTGTGAATGAAAGATCTCTCCTGTCGTCGAGATGACAGCGATGAGACAAAGTTCATCGAGGCTATCAACACCTGGAAAAATTGCAATCGTCTTTAATTCTTTCATAAAAAATTCCTCCGTTTAATTCATCCCAAAAACCGGGTTCCCCATATAAAAATCAATGGTTTTCCGTTTTATAATGTATTGAAGTTTTGTCCGCAACAGTTCACCCTGCGCATTCGAGAGCAGGTTTTTGCTCATGTAAAAATCGAGGATATTAATCATTCCCTGATCCTTTTTCTTTTGAGCAACTTCAAATGCCAGTTCGTTCGATTCGGTTTGTTTTTTGGCCTGAAGGTATTCAGCAGAAGTGGCCGATAACTCCTGGCAATACGATTCAATTTCGTAATACAATTGATTCTTATAGTTCTGAAGTTCCACTTTTTTGGCTTCCAAATCGAGTTTACTGAGTTTTATTTCTGAACGGTTTCTCCACCGGGTAAAAACCGGAATAGAAAGCCGTACCCCAACCGACTGCGATGCATTATTTGAAAACTGGTCGCGAAAAGAAATCGGATTCCCGCTTTCGTCAGTGCGGGTTTCGTAATAGCCGGTGTAATATCCACCCGATAAAGTAAGCGACGGCGATAAATGCCCGCGTGCAATTGCAAGGTTCTTCTCCACAGCTTTTAACTCCTGCTGTTTTACATCAACGTCCGGCAGATGTTTTATGGCCATCGAATAAACACTGTCGGCATTTTCAAAAACCGCAGACGATGCGTAGCTGATGTCATTCAAATCCTGCAGTTGCAATTCCTGATTGGCCG
>Ga0102941_1001574_pt1 | contig 10685 bp, 11 predicted proteins | sample SalPonR2_C_D2_MG_FD_79281 | JGI IMG/M metagenome (GOLD analysis project Ga0102941, IMG submission 79281) | Salt pond soil microbial communities from South San Francisco under conditions of wetland restoration - Salt Pond MetaG R2_C_D2_MG | ecosystem: Environmental > Aquatic > Marine > Intertidal... | reverse complement strand
TGGAGAATGTTGACTGAAATAAATGGTAAGAGAAGCAAACTAGTTTTGCCATACAGATATAACAAAAAACATGAAGTGGTTAGAAGAGCCAAAGAACTTAAGATATTGAGCAAGTGCTGGTATTGTGAAGCACCTAATAAAAACAATAAACCATGCGGCGAGTGTGAATCTTGTATGACTATGGTTGGGGCGAATGCTATCATTGAAAAACAAGATAAAAATTGCAAACGTAGACAATCTGTCAAAGTATCAGATGATGCATTTAACAATGCTGTAGCTGAATTGACTGATATAGCGAAACAGGTTTGCAAATAATTTGTTTACTTTTGTTTGTTTTCACTATAAACCATGACGATTGGGGATAAGAATGACTACATTAGTTAAGTCTTTAGTAACTGTTGACAATGGCCAAATTTCTATTATTCCTGAGGCTAGGAATGATGTTAGAAGGGCTGTTGTTGCTTTTTTAGATATGGCCAGCACCGCCACTGGACAAAAAACTTATTACAATACTAAAAAGGATCAAAAGGATGCGATGAATGACATCCATAATGCTGTTTTTAGTATTAATAGGGGTTTATACTTGGCGATGTTGACACTTCCTGGTGTCATGGACAATTCTATCCAGAGTGGAATCACCAAGATCATGAAGGAATCTAGGGATGATTCGTCTATCTTGACACCTAATCAGGAAGCTGAAATTGTTAAATTGGTTTCTATGAATCTTAAGCCAACTAGACTTCTGAAAATGCTCAGGATGTTTAAAGAAAATCGTATTAATAAGAGGAGTGTTAGAACTTTCATTCTTTCTTGCGTTCTTGGTAACAAGAGCCTTCCTTGGTGGTGTCTCAAATATCGCAACTTAGTTAAGGATGTTTTAAGACATGCTTGGGGAAATAAGTATTCTCCTGTCATTGTTAGGGCAATTGTAAGCAAGGGCAATGTCACCGATAAAGACAGGAATCTTGTTAAGAAATGTGTCGACAAGTATACCAAGAATTCTGAACTCAGTGATACTGATATCTATGAATCAATTGCGTTTGCTTTTGGTGCTAATTTCAATTTCACTAATAAGCTTTTCAAGGCATTTGAGAAGTCTAAGACAGATATTTCTGCTGGTAAATTATTACCACCAGAGGTTTTGGAAGGAATTAGAGGTAGGTATCATAAGAATACTCCTAAGGATAAAATTTTTGAATTGACTAAAAATACTGCTACTGATAAACAAAAGCTTAAAGTGCAGCGAAAGGCGAAAGAAGCTAACGTAGAAGTTAAGTTTAATGCAAGAAATTTAGATGCTGTTTCTTTGTATGTCTACGCTCTTGAAATGGGCATGAATGAAGACATTAGAAAAGAGCTTGATGTTAAGGCTTCTATCGTTGCCAAGTCATTCCCACTTAAATATGACAAGGCTGAAATTATTGTTGATAATTCTGCCTCAATGGGCGGAACCGATGCTAACAAGAACAAGCCTTTGGCTATTTCCCTTGCTATGAGGGATATGCTTAAAGACACTTGTAGCCATGCTGGCGTTAGGTGCACTAATGGTTCTGTTGATGCCCTAGGTATGACCAATGCTGGAGGTGATACCTCGTTAGCATTATCTGTTGCGGAAGCACTTCAAAATGAGCCTGATGTTTTGTATATTATCACTGATGGCTATGAAAATGCTCCTGCTGGTAGAGTGCACGAGGTAATTGATGCAACTAGAAAGATTGGTATTAATATTCCAATTTACCAATTCAATCCAGTGATGGCTGCTGAATCTTCTGGTGTCAGAAGCCTTTCTAGTCATCTGTCAACCATGCCAGTTTCTAAGCCAGAAGGTATTGGTCTATCTTTAATTAGGGCTGCTATTAACCAAGATGTTGACAAGGGCCTACAGGCTCTTATCAATTCATCGATGTTGAGGATTGCGGGATAAAACATGGCTACTTTAACAATTTCTGAAATTTTGCGTGGTTGTACTCCTGGCAGAATCCAGTCTGTTGGGTACATGCAGGTTATTCCACTGACAGCCACTAAGGACATGACTGACGATAGAATCGTATCGCCAGCAAAGATGTCCTCTATGAGGACTACTGATTATGGTAGCATGAGCATCAAGAATGAATCTGATAAGATTATGATTGTTCCTTCCCAAGCTGCTTATGTGGTTAAGCAGGCAGCCCAGGACCATGCACTACCACATGTTGGTATTATTGGTAAAAAGAAATCTAAGAGTTTTGATACTGCTAGATGTATTCAGGAAAATCAAGGAGGGTATATTTCTAGTGGTAATCATAAGATGGCAATTTTGCCATTTATGCTTAGAGAACCAGCGCATAAAGAAAGGTCTGAAAGGGATTATTCTAAATTATGGTCTGCCATTAGAAGGCTCAATAATGAAACAAAAGCTGGTAACATAGGCAATTTAGTTCATTTCCTTGATAAGTTCAAAGACGAGCTTGACCAATTTATTGCTGAATTTGAACCAGTTCCAAATCAGGTTGGTGCTATCATTTTGATTAATGGAAAGGTGGTTGGTGTTGAAAGAGCACCAAATTACGAGTATTGGACTGAAATTTGGCCTGCTCTCATTAGGGAATGTTATGGCAGCTTAGCTTTAATTGAGGCTAAGAATAACAATGGAGAAATTCCAGTACCTAAGACTCGTTCAGTTCTTGGTGAAGTATCAAGCCTTGCCGATTTGGCAAAAGCTGTAAAGGATGCTGAATCTAGGGAATTGGAAAATGTAAGATCTGTTTTTGGTGGAGTGTCGGAAACAGAAATGAAGAGGGATGGTAAGGATTCTGGTTCTAGTGGTTTGACTATTGAATCTTTATCGCATAAGAGATTTGTAGGTCAGATTGTCCGTGAGGATGAAAAGATTATTTATGGATCTCTTATTGCTACTAGCAAATGGCGCACTAACGAAGATTGGTATATGGCAAAGTCTTTTAGTCTTTAGGAAAAATAATTGACAGGGCTTTCCGGTGTGATATAAATTAGGGTCACACCGGAAAGCCGGTTCTTTGAAATTTAGTAAAAGCAGGAACTAGGAAGTCAATCCCGAATAGCTCAATTGGAAGAGCATCAGAATGCTAATCTGACTGTTGTGGGTTCAATTCCCACTTCGACACAAACTGACCTTCAATCATCCTGCTTTTACTAAATTTCAAAGTTTTCTTTGAAAACTGTATCAAAGCAAATCCAGGAACTAGTAAGTCATTACCGATTTAGCTCAGAGGATAGAGCGTCTGCTTTCCATGCAGGATGTCGTAGGTTCAACTCCTACAATCACACCAACATGACCTTCACCCATCCTGGATTTACTTTGATACAGTTAGATCTTTCTCAGGAACTAATGCGTTAATTCCGTTTTCTCGACATTAGGAGTCCGAGGTAGCAGGTTCGAATCCTGTCATCGCCACCAATGGCGATGTAGCTCATTTGGCAGAGCGCGTACAAAACAACTTTAACCCAAACCCATCCTGAGAATATTTGGCCCCGGTATTACCGGGGCCAAATCTTTATTGTAATCCATTATTTATTATAAAAAAGCATGCCATTTTATGTAGAACAACAATGTGAATGTGGCGAGCCGTATGAAGGGGCGTTTGATTTTGATATCTTATGTGATGACATTAATTGTCCATCATGCGGTAAAGAAGGTTCAGTTAAAATAGGGTGGGAAACTGAATATGGATTGGAACCAATAGAGGATGAAAATGAGTAACCCAAAATGTCCAATTTGTGGCGCACTAACTAATCTTAAGACAAATAAAAGTCTTAAGATACCATTTTTTGGATGTACTAGATTCCCTATTTGTAAGGGTAGTGTAGACGCTGTTGGTGATTTAGCAACACGGGCAATTTACGTCAGTAACAACGACTTAGAAACTAACAACACAGGAGATAACATGGATCTAAGTAATAACATCAATAACAAGTTGATGGATCGCTTCTTCAAGAAAGTTGAAGGAGTAGTTTGGGACCTTATGACTGGTAAGATTGGCATTTTAGGGAAAGAAGGAATTTCTACTCTTGAAGGCGAAGGAGAGGATGCTAGTATTAGTCTGAATATGGTTGAACAGTTTGGTATGCCAATTCCAGCTTTCGCACAGTCAACTCCAATTGATAGTGTTAAATCTGGAGACCTAATCTATGTTGGTGGCAAGCCAAAAGGTTGGGTCGTAGAAGTCAAAGAAAAAGCCATTAAGGGTGAGGATGGAAATCCTGACACTGTAAACAAGAAGTTCTCTATCATTAGCCCAAATGGCACCATCACCACTTGGAATCCTCCTAAGGTTTCAATGCTTGGGTTTGATTCTGGTGTGATGGTTCTCAAGAGCTTGATCGAAATGACTGGTGGATCAAGTGGTCTGGCTGGTATTCAGGGGAGCTTGATGCCGCTCATGATGATGGGTGGTGATTTGGGCGACATGGACAAAATCATGCCTCTTATGTTGATGTCCCAAATGGGTGGCGCTGCTGGTGGCGGTGCTGCCGCTGGAGCTAACAACATGATCCAGACTATGATGCTCATGAAGATGATGGGTGGTAGTAAGGGTGGTGGTAGAGGCGGATTTTTTGACTAATCTGTCTGTAACTTTTTAATAAACTGAAACTGGTTGAGCAGGCTTGACGGCCTGCTCAATCCCTAAGGGAGACTATAATGGGAAACGCTAGTTGGAGCAGTACTGCTTATTCTGCTAAAAAGATGTCATACACTGGAAAATCGCGTGAGCAGATTTTCCAAAAGAAATCTATTAGAAAAGATTTTGATCCATGTAATATCACTATTAGGGAGTCTTGTGATTCAGAAGAAAATCCCTTGTCAACCGCATTAATCTTTGCCCTTGATGTAACAGGCTCAATGGGCTTTATTGCGGAGGAAATTGCAAGGGATGGTCTTGGGACTTTGGTTGAGGGTATTCTTGAAAGACAGCCAGTTACTGACCCTCATCTTATGATGATGGCTATTGGCGATATTAATTATGACAATCACCCGCTTCAAATAACTCAATTTGAAGCTGATATCAGAATTTCTGATCAACTTGAAGAATTGTATCTTGAAGGTGGTGGAGGTGGCAATCACTATGAATCTTATGATCTGGCTTGGGCTTTTGCAGCTTCAAAGACTGAGATTGATTGTTTTAATAAGCGAGGCAAAAAGGGATATATTTTTACCATTGGTGATGAAATGCCGCCGACTTCTGCCAGGAATGAAGTTCTGAAAAATAGGGTTAATATTGATTTGCAATCTAATATGGAAACTAATCAGATTCTAGATTTAGCTAAAGAAAAGTATGATGTCTTCCATATCGTTGTAGAAGAAGGAAGTTACTGCATACGTGGTGGTTCAAATAGAGTATATGATGCTTGGACTGACCTACTTGGTAAGAGAGTCATCATGCTTGATAATCACAGAAATCTTCCCCAGGTAGCTATTTCTGTGATTATGGTGAATGAAGGAATTGAACCATCGGAGGCTATCTCTGTTTGGGATGATGTATTAGTCAAAAAATCTGTTGAACGAGCATTATTTGGACCTGGAGGGCAGTGAGATTTAGCGGATACTAATATGAAGATAATTGATGTAGTTATTGGCGCTAATTATGGTGATGAAGGTAAGGGGATGACGGTCAATCATCTTGCTTACACTACCACTCTTGTTGTTAGGTTCAATGGTGGTGCACAAGCTGGACATACTGTTATCCATAATGGTGTTAGACATGTGTTTCACAATTTTGGATCTGCCACCATGAAAGGTGCCGCCACATTTTTAGGCCCAAAATTTGCTATTGATCCAGTATCATTTTTTAATGAAGCAAATGAATTAAGCGGTAAGATAAACCACAAATTAGTTGTAATTGCTGATCCAAGATGTATTGTTGTAACACCCTATGATATAATTCTAAATCAACTTTCTGAGATAAAGAGAGGATCTAACAGGCACGGCAGCTGTGGTATGGGGTTTGGTGAGGCTGTTAGAAGAAATAATGATCCTCTTTTCTCTTTTACTATCGAAGACATGCGTAATGAATACCATTTAACTGCAGTTATGGATAAATTGAATCCGTATTTTTGGAAGAGATTTGAAGAAATTGTTAAAGATGATTCTTTGAGGAGTGAAGCCCAGAGAATGATTGATGATATGAAAGATAGATTTATTAATGATTTGTATGATTTTGTGAAACTTATACCGATATGCGAATTTGATGGGATTGAAAAAAATTATAACCATATTATTTTTGAGGGTGCCCAGGGTTTAAGACTTGATCAAAATAGCCCAGATTTTCCACATGTTACTTATTCCAACACTGGTTTGGATAATGTTCTTGAATTGCTTAATAAAGACAGACATGAGCTTGCTGTGTGGTATGTCACCAGACCATATTTAACTAGACATGGTGCTGGGCCTTTAAACAATGAGTGCCCTTATGATATAATTGATGAAACCAACAAACCTAATGATTATCAAGGCAACTTGAGATTTGCGCCATTAGATCTTGGTGAATTTAAGACTTTTGTTAATAAAGACTATTTAAAATCTGACGGATTTATTTCCACTAAGCACTTATCAATAACTTGTTGTGATCAGGTTAATAATCCCAATATTGAGCATATTGCTAATTCAATACTAGCAAATAAAGTTATTACATGTTGGAGTGCTGATGGTCACTGGAATCTTATAGAGTTTCCAGCGGAATCATGTATTTAATTAAAGGGAGAAAACGTGGCTAAAGACATTAATAAAATTGGGGCTAATGATTCAATAATTGGTTTAACTGTTGATGAGTTGGGTGGGCCAACTGTTAAAGTTAAACATAGGGATGGAACAGAAGAGACTAACCCTCTTGAAGAAGAATCAACCAAGCATACACACAGTCCACATACATGGAAACAACCAAGAACTGGTCCATTAACTGAGGAACCACGTTTTGGTCTTACTAGGGCTGAGCATGTAGCTCGTTCTTTAAGAGTAGAAGCTGCATTAATTGAAATTTTTGGCGGTACTGGTGATATCACTAAGGAAAGGCTTGAAAAGCATTCTTATCAAGCTTTGCTTAGAATAATTAAAGCTATGGGCTATGATGATAAAATTCAAAAATAATTTATGTTAAACGAAGAAGAATTTACCAATATATTAGATAATGATCTGATTAGTATAGAAGAGGCTCTTTTGCAAGAGGGCTTTTGGGATGGTGCAAAAAAAGCTGCTTTAACTGCTGGTGCTCTTGGAGCAATGGCTATTGGTGGCGGTGATTTAGCTGCCCAAGAACAGGGTTCACAGCAACAACGTGAAGATAATGTTGAAATTTTCGATGAAAATTTTGATAGCATTGAATCTAGATTGATATTTCAACTATCACAACAACTTAAAAAGCCTTCTGTTGGTGGTGTGTCTCAAAATAGGTCACAAGCTATGAATGATGTTCACAGTTTGAGGTTATCTTTATTGAGACGCGGTGGTGTTGATGCTGATGTTATAATTAGGGCTGTTAGTCATAGATATGATTTAGATAGTGAGTCAACTGAAATGCTTAAAAAATATGTTGAAATTGTAAATGAGCAAGCAGGAAAATAAACTAAAACCATTGTCTGCTGAATTTTTATTGAAAAGGGGTTTTTGCTGTGGTTTTAAATGCAAAAACTGCCCTTATCACCCTAAATATACTAAAGGGTCTAAAGTTAAAAGACTCTAATTTCGTCTAATTTCCAAGTTCCAGATATATCTTTAGCTTGTTGGCCTGGAACATTAGGTATAATGCCATGTGGGCCAGTAACTGCTATACCTATTGCTGTTATCGATCCAGTTGAAAAGTTGTATTTTGTAGTAGTTTCTTCCTGTACGTTTGGAGTTAGATCATCCCAGTATGCCTGAAATCTAAATGTACCAGATTTTCCAGCTATAGCTGTTTCTTGGTCCGCCATGCCTATCCATTTATTGTTTGCATTATTAAATGTTAGGCAGTTGCTAAATGTTTTTAATTCCCAATCGGTTGTTGCGTTTTCTTGAACTAACAAGTTTGATAGGCAGTACCAGCCGTCTGGAGTTGCTACTGCACCGCCAACTCCGTCTTGTTCTGCTGTAGCACCAGAAACATATATTATTGGCCTAACATCGTCTTCTGCTGCCAGACCGCCAGTACCTAAAAATCCGTATGGGTTTGACTGAGTTATGTTTTTATAGTAAAAAGACATACTATCGTTTGATGCTATGTCGAAGTTTCCTGCTGGATCTGGATTACCAGCTTTGTCTAAATTGTAAAAGCCAACCGTTTCATGTTGTAATGGAGTCCACACTATTGCAGCATCACTGCCCTGTATACTTGGGCTCAAATCAGTTGTAAATGATTGTATTCTAACTACTGGAGGGGCAACATCACCGATATATTCTATTGATCCTCCGCCATATGCAGATCCGCCCCATCTTGTCAAATCTGATGCTAAAACTCTAATGTATTCGCCTGATCTGCTCATTTTCGCCTCTTTTTTATTTATTATAAAGAACAATGGATAAATTTAGATTTTAATGAAAATAGCAGTTCTTTTTAATCAAAGGTACTTTATGACATATATCCAATGGACTACTTCTGACAACAAAACTTTTTTCCCTGTTGGTAAAACGGTAGACTTATTACCAGCTGGGTGCTATTCAGTACAAGAATCAATGCAGGGTCTGTACTTAGAAAGACAGGACATCAGGAATAGTGATATTTTAAAACTTCCTGACACTAATTCTGACAAAGTAGTGAATGAAATATCAAAATTTTGGGAATCTAAGGAACGTTTTGTAGAACATAAAATGCCTTATAAAAGAGGCATTCTGCTTTATGGCCCTCCAGGATCTGGTAAAACATGCACTCTCAGAACAGTTATGGAAGATGTAGAAAATAGGGGCGGTTTAACTTTAGAATTTAAACATCCGTATATGTTTATGGAAGGGTATAAAATGATTCGTCAGGTTCATCCTGACAGGCCAGTTATTGCTCTTATGGAAGATGTTGATGCCATACTTGAAAGATGCTCTGAGTCAGAGTTTCTGAATGTCCTTGATGGTGTACAGGACTTGAACAATGTTGTATTTGTGGCGACTACAAATTATCCTGAAAAACTAGGATCTAGAATATTTAATAGGCCTTCAAGATTTGATAAGAGATTTAAAATAGGCATGCCAAATGATAAATCTAGGAAGATGTACCTTGAGCATAAAGGTGTTGAACCAGAATTTATTGATGAATGGGTTAAAGAGACAGAGGGCTTGAGTATAGCTCATTTAGCTGAGCTTTATACTGCAGTTAAAGTTTTAGGTGAAGACTATAGTGAAGCGATTGATGTTATTAAAGGGATGGAAACTATCTTACATAGTTCATTATTTGATAAAGCTGGAGTTGATAGTTCTCCAGAGTCAGTCGGAAAAATGTATTATGAGCATAAGAATAAAATTAATAAAAATAAAGTACTAACTGAATCTAAAAAATCTGGAACTAAGCTAATAAATGAGTCTAGAAAACAAACTAGACATGCCTACAAGGACATTGATGCTATTGCTGATTTAATGTAAATTTACAAGATTCTCCTTTAGAATATAAATCTCATAACAATCTAAGGAGAAAAAATGACTGATAAAATTCAGCAAAATCAAATTATCGCCATTGAAAAAGGCGTTAAAAATAGATCAAAGAGTGCGCAAACAGAACTGTATAAGTGCGTTCAAAAACCAGCTTTGTTTGCTGGTAAAACCAAAAGATTTGAGAAAATTGATGATTCTTCACCTGATCTTCCAGATGATAATGTTAGAGTACAATTAATTGCTTCTGAGGTTATATCAAAAGTTGCTGATGCTATGGTGGAACTGTTTGATGTAACAGCCACTAAGGATTGGGGCAATTGTGTTGCTGCTGCTGACCTGGTGGTTGATGGAGATGTTTTGATTGAGAAGGTTCCAGTCACTTATTTGCTATTTCTTGAGAAAGAACTTGTTGATCTTCATACATTTGTTAATTACATTCCAACTCTCGATACTTCTTATGATTGGAATAAAGACGCCAATTCAAAGCTTCATAAGTCTGATCCAGTTAAGACACAGAGGACGTCTAAGGTTGAAACTCCTATCGTTCTTTACGATGCTACTGAAAAGCATCCGGCACAGACTCAGTTGATCACTAAGGATGTTACTGTAGGTTATTGGAACACCGTTGAAATGTCCGGTGCTCTGCCAATTCCTGAGAAGGAAGAACTTCTCAAGAGAATTGAAAAACTTCAGTATGCTGTGAAATCTGCCCGTGAGAAAGGAAACTCAGTTGAGGTGGATAAGAAGGCTATTGGAGAAAAGATCTTCGGCTACGTACTAGGTAAATAAATCACCCAAGAGGGACTAAATTTAATTTTAAGTTCTTTGTAAACATAGGAGCCAATGGCGTGCAGGTTCGAATCCTGCCCCCCGTGCCACATGCGGGGGTGGTGGAATTGGCAGACACGGCTGGTGTATGAAGAAATCCAGCTGCCGTAAAAACGCTCCTTAAGATTTAGGCTATTCCCTCTAAGTTGAAGAAGTCGTAGGAGACTAAATCAAGCACTGGTAAAAAATAAGCTCTAGACATCGGTTCGAATCCGATCCCTCGCGCCACATGCGAGGGTGGTCTAGTGGAATGACAAGAGCCCTGAGATCTAAATTGCCAGTTTAAACGTGTTAG
>Ga0102941_1001573_pt1 | contig 10692 bp, 26 predicted proteins | sample SalPonR2_C_D2_MG_FD_79281 | JGI IMG/M metagenome (GOLD analysis project Ga0102941, IMG submission 79281) | Salt pond soil microbial communities from South San Francisco under conditions of wetland restoration - Salt Pond MetaG R2_C_D2_MG | ecosystem: Environmental > Aquatic > Marine > Intertidal... | reverse complement strand
TAAAAATAAAATATAAAAAGGAGAAAAAAACAAAAAAGCTTTTGCCACTATATAATATATTCCTCTTATTAATGAAACTAATTTGAACTTGAAAATTTTACCTTTCTCAAAATCTTTAATATAAATATAAGCTAAAATAAAGAAAAAAGATAATAAAAATAGTTTTGCCAGGAAAGAATATTGTGTTAAAAATAAATCTTGTGTTCCTGAACTTAAACTTTCAAATGTCATAATAATATTTACCTTGTTTTAAGTATATAAATGTTTTTGTTTAATCGGGTTTAAGATCTTTTATTTTATCATTTATTCTCTGTTTTGTTTCATTATTAGTTGTATTCAAATAACTTGAAACATAAGTGTCCCGCATTAAATCCGAATAAATCTCATAATTTTCAGCCATTTGTTCTGCACAATATCTCGCGGGTGCTTCCCATTGATCTATCTGTTCGTTGTGCATATTCCATACTTTAATTATTCCAAATGTTAAAATACCAGCTAAACAAACAGTTATAATAAGAGTTGTTATGAAAGCATTAGTCATTAACTTCTTAGAACCTTTTTCATCAAAATATGATTTAATATTAGCAGTTTCTTGCATGACTATCTTTTTCTTTCTTGTATAATCAGGATAATCAGTCAAATCATCTACACCATGCCAAATAGGAATAAGAAACCCATCGTTAGATTCATATTCATATACTCTTCTACCATTTTCTAGTTTGTAAAAAACACCGTCTGATGATCTGTTTTCGATATATCTTTTATAAATTGTTAATTCTCTTAGTTTTCTTTTTTGATCCCAAATATTAGCATAAGCATTAAGTTCAGGATGTTTTTCTAGTGCTTGGACTCTTTTCTCATATTTTAATATTTGTTGATCTATTTTTTTAATTTTATCTTTCTTATCTAATCCTGATATGCCCAAAGTAATATTCATCGCAGAATAAACATCTTCTTGAGAAAAATCAACATCTTCGTTATGTTGCATTACTTTATTTATTGCTACAAGATTGTTATAGTTATCTCTCTTCTCTACAGCTTCGTATTCAGCCCTTTTATCTCGGGTCTTACCCCCAAAACGCATATATACTCTTATTTGGATTGTATTATCTATTCCTGTATTACTTTTTTTTCTATCTTTTTTAGAATTTTTTTTAAATGGTAGTTTCATTTGAATACGTTCCTCGCATCATCTTCTTCTTGTTTGTCATTAATTGTACCAAAAAGTGTTCTCATATTACTTGGATTATCACAAGTAACTTCTCCTATATTGATTAATCCTGCTTGAAAAATTCTGAAAACTGTTCTTTCATGTTGTTCAGGAGATGCTTTTTCTCTTAAACATAATTTATAGAAAGAACTCCAATCGGCTAATGCTTGGATTTTAAAAGAATCCCAGTTTTTTTTTGTTACTAAATTAGATTCATCTGCATAAGGTTTCAATAGAGACTCAAATGCTTTAATCACTTCGCTTGAAGCTAAAGGATGTTTAACTAATTTATAAGTGGTTTTACTTGAATCTCCATCAGGTTGTTCTTCATATCCTGATATAGTTAAAACCATTTCTTCAATCATTCTAGAAATAGTAAGGATTTTGTCAGTAGTGTTTTTAGATATTTTAATTTCGTGAATTATATCTTTTTCAAAATCAACATCATTTTCATACAAATCAAAATGATCTAACTCTTTTTTCATTTCTTCTTTTTTTGATTTAGTTAGATTTTCTTTAGGTTTTTGTTTTTCTTCCTCGAAATCTATATCCTCATCCTCAGAAATCAAATTTTTCTCTTTGTTCATTATTATCTAAACCTTCTTCTTCATCTTCTTCTGTTTTATCCTTAACAATAAAATCAATTAGATTTTTTTTTTCTTGGTTTTCTAAGAATTGACTTAATTGTTCTTTGGTTCTCCTATCGCTTTCAAAAAGAGATATATAATCCTCTATATCTAAATTTTCGTTATTGACCATGATATTACTAAAAGAAGTATAATTTATAAAGTTTTTGAAAAAAAGAAAAATTGAGGGAAAACCCTCCCTCATGGTGTTTTGATTTCTTTAGAAATCAACTACAGCTTCTGACTCTTTCTTACCCATTAAATACTTAATAAGTATGAAAATAACAGCCAGTCCCACGAAACCTAATACAATACCAACTCCTGCGATTATATCGTCTTTAGAGTCTGCTAGGTCTCCTTCTAACGCAGTCATATTGTTAACTGTGTTATTAGATACTGGAATATTACCGTCATCGGCTTGTTTGGTTACAGATCCAACTATTAGGAAAATCACTAACAATAAAACTATTAAGCCACCTACTGCAGCACCAACAGCTTTAAGAGCCTTTGCTCCATCAGTTATTCCGTCAAACAAATTTCCTGCCATGTATAATATCCTCCATAAATTAAGTAGTGTTAAAAACACCCTTATTTCTTTTACCTTGTTTTAGGTTTATAAATTTTTTTTAATTTTCGGCATTATCTCTAAAAAGATAGGTTTAAATCCGAATTTTTTCTTTGTAAAAGATTTTTCAATATTATTTTATATTTAATCATTGATTTTTTCATTTCTACGCCAAGATCATCTCCTTTTATATCAGCTTTTTTTATTTCTTCTTCTAATTCTTGTTCATATTCAGTTTCATTCATCTTTCTGGATGATATAGCTAACATCTCTACATGATTAACAAGCATTTTATATTGTTTAAAGCCTTCGTTTGCATTCTCTTTAACTAAACAATATTGTAATCTTGATTCAATTTTGTTGAACCAAACATTAGGATTAATCGAATCTAAATCTGAATTAAATATATCTATTGTCTCCGTATCTCTTTCTATATCATTATCTTGGGGTTCATTCATTTTTTAGTCTCCTTTAAAATTATTATTCTCTACAACTTCTCCATGTCCTGCTAAAACATCTTTATTCCAGTCTTTAGTTGGAACTATTGCGTTTATTTCTGCTTCTAATTGTTTTGCTTCTTTTTTATCTAGTCTATGTATATCTTTAGTTTTTGGATTAATACGCCAATTACCTCTTACTTTCTTTGAAATAGACTGTAAAGTGTTAATATCGGATGTATAGTGTTCTGCTATCTTTTTTATTTTATTGTCTTCAAAACCCATCTCTAATTTCATTTGATCAACCATTTTATTAACTTTATCTCTTATTTGAGTTGTTTTTCCTTCTCTATCTAGTTTTTCGAAAGATAAATATATATCTTCAGGCGGTTTTTTTATTTTTATGGATTTTAGGGTGGTCCAGGTTCTATCCCAATCTGATTCTTTCATAGGATCAGCGTTTTTATGTTTTGCTACCAAAATATATCCTTTAAGAAACCTTTTTCTTAATTTGGGTTTTTCTAAGTCTCTATCATCCTTGTATAGTTTATATATTTTCAAATTACCATAATTTTTGTTTAAAGGTCTTGTTATAGTAGAATAATAGGTTAAAGTGTATCTTACTGTTGTAGTTATATCTCTTATAAATTGAGAAATTATTATAGTACATAAAGGTTTAATTGCTCTTGACATTGCATTAACATCCGAAATTAAAGTAGAAAGCATAGTATTCCAATCCTTAGACCTTACTACTGTTCTTGCTTCATGTATGCACAGAAAAGGTAATTTCTTAATAGTAGGATCTGTTGAATATAATAAATTATCTAGCTTTTCCGGATATTCAACTGGATGCAATACATTCATAGTTTCCAAAACTTTTCTTAAGTCAATACCCATAGATTGACATAATATATTTTGAATAGTCAAGGCAGTAGAGGATTTTCCTTCTCCTGAATCTCCTCCGATAAACCATACAGTAGGTTTCTTAGATTTAATTCTTTTTGTTACTAATGTATATAACAATTTCCTTGCTATATCTGTTTCTGTTTCTCCTTTAAATTTATTATATCTTATACAAAAATCAGAAGGAATAACTCCTGAATTTTTTTTATAACCACTCATAAAAACACATAGTTTTTTCATATTTATAAATTTTATCCCATAATTATATATAGGGGTGTTGTTTTTGTGTGTATATGTATGTTTTTGAGGAAAATGTTTATTTTCCTTAAACACTACTTGAGAGATTGCTTAATCTCAGGAGGATAAAATGCCAAAAATAATGAACGAAAGATATAAAGAATTTTTAGAGAAAGGATCTATAGAATTATTTTCTATGGAAGAATTAGAGAAAGGTTTAAAGTTTGCAGGAAAATCTAAATTTGGAAAACAAGCAAGGGCTTTTTTAATTGCATTATATTATACCGGAGCAAGACCTGTAGAATTATTACAACTTAAAGCTACACATTTTTCGAAGAAAAAAACATATCTCACTATACAAATACCTACTGCTAAAAGAGGCATGCCTAGAATTATATCTTTACCTTTTTCTAGGAAACACATTAAAGAATTATATCAATATGTATCTACACTGTTTGAAGACATAAATGTATTTTACGATTTAGTTAGTTATAAAATTAGATATTACGAAACTAAAAAAGGAGACAAGAAAAGATATACTATAATTACTGATAGAGTATATTATTATATAAGAAAGTGGGTAGGAGTTAATCCTTACTTTCTTAGACATAGTAGATTATCATCATTAAGTCAGAATGGTGCAGATATGAACGAAATGAGGTTATTCAAAGGTGCTAAGAGTTTTGATTCCGTTTATCCTTATTTACACATGAGTAGTCAACTATCAGAGAAAGTAGGTAGGAAAATAAAATAAAATTCGGCATTATTCCGAATTATACATATTTATATTTCGTTTATCTTTGCTATCCCTAACTGGAATCATTGTTCCTTTCTTTTTGCAATATGGACATTCTTTACACATTTCGCTTCACCTCACTTATCTTTTTAATATTCTGTATTTTTTCCAATATCAAATATACAATATCTTCCTGCGACTTTCTCCACAAATCGTTTGATTTACTTAATTCATCTATATAATCTTCAATTTCTCTCTGAATTACTACTATTGTATTAAAATCTAAATCTTTTAGATTGTTTTGGTTTAAAATTTCTGCTTTAATCGGTTTTAACATATTTCTTACCTCCGTTTGAAACTCCCAACTTCAGTTGGTGAGAGCAAAATTAAATCCATTGTTTCCACCCTGTATTTAATCCTTTATCTATAATTTTTTGTTGTTTCTCTATTAAATTTAACATTTTATCCATTCTTTCTTCAATATTATTGATTATTTGATCTTGTTCTGTAGGAGTTTTACATTTGTTGTTTCTTATATCATTGAAATACTTAGTTATCTTATCTGCATCTTTTAAGCATTTTTCATTATTTTTGAATTCTAAATTATCAGTTCTTAAAGATTTGTCTGCTATTAACCATAAATCATTTTTATCCCATATTTCTAATTTTTCTTTTTTGTCTTGATAATCTTTTGCAAGTTCATTGTTGACTTCTTCTATTTCTTTTCTAACCAATTCTAAACTCCATTTTCCACCTTTTTTGAAATCTATACCTAAATAACTACTAAAACTTAAAACTTGTTTTTTAGCCCAGTTAAAAGCTCTTGAATTACAATCTCGAGCAGTTTTCCCATAAATGTTTATAGATTCAGGACAATAAAAAGTTATTGAATTTGAATTTAAATGGAATTTAACCCCTTTGTGAATAATTGATTGTCTATTACCTCTGAATGAATAATATCTTATTTGTTTTTTATCTAAGTAAGAAGTCCTTCTGTGCCAGTATTGGAAATTAGGTAAATTTAATTTAAACATTAATGAATGAAGTCTTAAAATGGTTTTATTTTTAGTGAATTTTCTTGATGAAATAGTTGTAGTAACTATTGTGGTTTTTTTAGTTCTTTTTTTTAGTTCTTTTTCATCTAAATCTTCTAAAATCTTCCATACCCCATAACCTAATTTTTCCACTAAATTTGCTTCCTTAAGCTTTCTAACATGATAATTCATACTTTGAGAAGTTAATTTAAGTTGTTTAGGATCAGGTAGTTGGTTATCCTTTTTTATTGTTTGATATATAACCAACTCAAAATTTTTTTTATTGTTACTTTTTTTAGTTCTTTTGACCATATTTTTAGTTGTTTCAAAACTACTATTTAAATGTTTGTCAGGGATAATTGTTTAATTAAAGGATTATTCCGAATAAAGAGGCAAACCCCTATATATAAGTTGGTCAAAACTAAGAATAAAATAGGGGAATGCCATAATGTAATAAGTAATAATAGATTTAAAAGTCTTTTGTTATAATGTAAGAAAAGCTAAAGGTAAAGAGGTGTAGAACCTTTAGTTGTTTTTCTTACAAAAATAGTAATAATATATAAATTTAAATATTTTGTGATTTTAGTTTAATTATTTTATCAGTTAAACTTTCATCTTGATTAGGAAAAAACACCTTGAAATTCCAGCCATTTTTTCCTTTAAGTTTTTTTGTGTTACCACAAATTTTACAAAAAACTTGAGCTTTATTAAGATCATTTGTGTTTAAAGCATTATAATCTCCGCATTTATTACATTTAATTATTAATCCTATCATTTTAATCTTTCTCTTTCTGTCTTTACAAAGGAAATAATCTCATTTGTTGGATTTAATATTCGCTTTTCAATTAAAGCTAAAATAAATTCTTTTCCAACTTCACATCCATTTGTAAATTCATGGTTGTTTATATCTATATTATATTTTTCTTTTAAATAATTATTTAAAACTATTTCTACTTGTTTTTCAGTTAATTCTTCTTTATCTAAATTCATGTTTAGATCTTTAGTAATCCTTCTTATTTTATCTTTTTGTATCATTTTTTATTTTCTCCTAGAGAATTCAATATAATTCTTTTTACTATTTCTTTATCTTTTAAATTTAAATGTTGCATCTTTTCTATTATTTTTGACCAATCTATAGTTATTTCTTCAATTTCATCCAATTTATTTACCCTCTTTAATATTATTTTCTAATAATTTCTCCTTTGAAATTACAATTTGTGACATTCCAATCATCTCCGTCATAAAGATATACTTTATAACCTTTATTTTTAATTCTAGCCCATATTTCTAGCAAATCAACTTCAAAATATTCTTGTTTAAATTCTATATCTCTTTTTGCTTTAGATACATTAGATATTCCTGTTTTAACCTGTATCCAAACTGTTTCCCCTTCTTTATTTTTAGCACAAATATCAAATAAATTAAAAAAATCGTTATCTTGAGAAACATATCTTGTTTTACCTTGAATATAAATAGGTTTCATGGATCGTTTTGCTCTCATTACAAAATAACCTCTATTTTTATATATGTTTTCAACTTCTTTCTCGGCTTTTGCTCCTTTTTCTTTAGATGTCATCTTTTTTTTTGAGTAATTCTATTGGAACACTATAAGTTATCTCTTGTTTTGCTTCATAACCTTTTTCATAATATAAATTCTTTTTATCTTGTCTCCTCATTAAATTAAGTTTTTTTATAGTTTGAGGGTATATAAAATAAAAATTATCTGGATGAATAAAAACAATATAATCTACATTATTCCATAAAGCTATCTCCAAACCTTCTGAATTAATACTTTCTCCTCTACCATCTAAAAAACCATATTCTTTAATAAATTCAGGAAACCTATCTCCAAATGTATTAAAAAAATCTCTCTTATATACAACATAAAAACTTTTTGAAGATGTTTTGATTAAAGCGTGTCTTTCTTTGTTATAATTATATCTTTGTATTTTTTCGTAACCTTCATCCATTAATATTTGAATGAAATTTTTGAAAGCTGAATCTTGACATTGAATCATTTTTAACCTCTTGCTAAGCTAAATAACCACTCGGCATATCTTACAGATTCTTTCTCTGGTTTAATATTGCTTTCATTTTGCCATTTTTTCATTATTTTGTTATCCTCATTAAGTTTTTTTAAATATTCCTTTTTGAAGGCTTTATTTGCCCAATGTCTAGCACTAGAAAAATCAAAATTAGAATTATAATAACTATTAAGATATAGCCTTATTTCAGATATTTGTTTTCTATCATATCCAGATGATCTAATTACATCAATTATTTCCTTTTTTTGTTCTTTTGTTAATTTTACCATATTTATTTCTCCAATATAGGTTCTACTTTATTTTTTATAAAATTTCGTCTATCTTCAGGGATTATCTCATAATTAATCTTACATATAACGGATTCTCCAATATTTTCAGCGAAATCTTCTTCTACCTTTGTTTTGGCATAATCAGATATAAATTTATTAGTGAATTTATATATTTTTTTATATTCTTTTTTATCTTTATCAGATAAAAATTCATACCAAATATAATGCCCGATTTCATGATTAGCAATTTTTTTTAATGTTTTAGGGTTATTTCCTTTCCCATAAACAGCAATATTTGAAGAATTAATAAAATATCTTCCTCCTGCACTTTCTAATGAAGAATTAAACATAATTCTTTCCATCATCCCTGCTTGTGATCGAAGAATCTTTACATCATATTCTAATTTCATTTGACTATCAATTACGTAACCACACGTACAAATAACAACGACTCCAATAAGTGCAGAATACAATATCATATAATTATCTTTATTCATTTTCTCTCCATCCAATCTGATATTATAACAATAGGTATAAAAGGAATTAAAAATAAACTTAATACAAATTCCACTATCGCTTGTTTTTTACTCATAAAACATCACTCCTATATATTTATCAGGTAAAACATGAGTTTGAGTTGCTACAACTTTGTTTTTTGAGGCAAAATCGTTTAAATCCCCTTCAAAAATTGCAGGATCATTACATTCAATTACTTTAATTGATAAACTTTTCTTTTTTTCTTCTTTATTTGGTTTTTCTATAGATTTTTCTTTTTTTAATATAATTATTTGAACAACCCTTCCTTCTTTATCTTTTCTAAAATCTATTTCTTTACCCATATCCTCTTTACTAAATCTTTTGGATTCATCTAAACTTTTTAGATAATTATGCCAAACTGGTAAATTATCAACTTGAAATCCATATTTACTTATTCTCGTCAATATCATTTTATACCGCCAATAATACTACTATAACTATTAAAGTCATTATTAGATTTACCATAAATGAAATTATCCCTATGATCAAACCTGCTGTGGCAAATCCTGATTTTGTCTTTTGAATTCCATAAGCAATCATTGAAAATACACTTAATGGTAATCCAAAGTATGGCATAAATACTAATATTATACTCACTATAGCTGTTACAAATGAGGCTATACCCCATGCTCCTGATTCTTTTTTGTTTTTATGTTCTTTTTTCATTTTTTAACCTCTTAAACTAGTAACTGAATTAAAAAAATTAATAAAGCCACTTGTATTAATATACCTTCGACTAATAAAATTTTCAGAAGAAATATCGTCCTTTTTCTTCTTCTAATTTCTAACTCCATAGCTTCTACCATCAAAGGTTTTTCATTCATATACCTATCTAGATTTTTTTTGTTTATTTTCATTTTATATCACTCCACATTCTTTTAGCCATGTTGCAATCATCACAAACCCAATAAACCCTATCTTTATTATTATTGAGTTTTGCCACTTCTTTATGATAATCATCTACTTGATCTTGAACATTATAATTTTCATAATTAATGTTTACTGATATGCCCAAAACTCTAATTTTTGTTTCTTTTTTACAATTAAAACATTTCATCTTTTTATAACCTCTCCTTCTTTGCTTATAATAACATAACTTAAATTACACCAATATTTAGCCGATATGTTGTTATAAACTTTCATGAAACAATCTTCATTGTTTACTTTTTTATAACAGTATATGTTCCTACTTTCGTTGTAACCCAATTCTATACACTCTTCTTCTATTTCATTACCATTCTTATATTCAGTAATAAAAATAAATCCAAGCACCATAATTGCTATTAATAATATTAATAAGTTTTTTTCTTTCATAATTCATCTAATATTTCTTGTGCTGTTTTTTTTTTTGTTTTAGATAATTCTTGGAACTTTTTCCTTAATTCATCATCTACATGTAACATTTTAATCACTTATTGCTCTTAGTATATTATTTTTTGAACTAAAACATCTTTTTAAGAAGTCTAATTCTAATTGTAGGCTTTGAACTCGATTATAGTTCTCTTCTAAAACATTACAATAAGTTTTATAATCATCAGAAGAATTTAACCTTTTGTTTACTTCAAACTTTCTTTTATCTGTATTAGATAATTTTTGTTTAAATTCTTCTTTTTGACTATCTTCTAAAACTTTATTGCTTATAGCTGTTTCATAATTTTTAATTGCTTCTTTGTTGTCTTGATACTCTTTATTTGCATCAATAACTTCTTTTTCTTTTACCAATATATTGTTTGGTAACTTTTTCAATTCTTCTATTAATATTTTTTTATCTGTCATTTTTCGATCTCCTTTCATAAATTCTTGTGACTCTCCTTTAATATCCTTTAATTCATTCATCTGCCAATAATTTTTCTATCTGTTCAATTATATTACAATCATAGGTATTTTGATAAATAATTTGTCTCAAAACAGCTTTATCTATTGTGTGTTTTTGAATTAACTCGTTACAATAGCCATACCCCGTTACTGGTTCATACATATAAGATTTATCTTTCAAGCTTGGATGTGTTTCACTTATATTTTTCATTTTTTAATCTCCTTCATCATTTCAATATATTCTTCTTTTGTCATTGTTGTATTAATGTTAGTGTGTT
>Ga0102941_1001572_pt1 | contig 10702 bp, 8 predicted proteins | sample SalPonR2_C_D2_MG_FD_79281 | JGI IMG/M metagenome (GOLD analysis project Ga0102941, IMG submission 79281) | Salt pond soil microbial communities from South San Francisco under conditions of wetland restoration - Salt Pond MetaG R2_C_D2_MG | ecosystem: Environmental > Aquatic > Marine > Intertidal... | reverse complement strand
CCCAGTACTCGGGGTGCTGTGGATTGGTGCCGTTTAGGATGCCCCGCCGGTAGAAGTCGGCTACATCGTAGCGGCGCCCCTGCAGCTCAAAATAGGGCTCCCTTCGCTGGGACAGCCAGGGGCCCGCCATAATAAAGGAGCGGGTGAATCCCTCCAGCTCATCGGCCAGGCGGCCGTGATGGCTGCGGGGGCCTGGAATCAGCTGGCGGGCGGCCCCCGGCGATGCGTTGTCGATGATGGCCGCCATCAGCTGAGAAAATATTTCGTCATAGTGCGCCCGGGTGAACCCCGAGTAGCGCGAGCTGGTATAGTCAAAGGGGGTCTGGAACTCGATACGTCTCACCTTCGCCCCCCCTTGGCGGCGGCGTCGCCTTGTCCGGCACCGGCGGCTTCGGTTTTACTTGCCCGACGCCCATTCGCCTCCTCAAGGCCGAAGGGATTGTAGGTGGACAGCGGCCAGCGCCCCTGCGGCTCGACCCGGCCAAAGAGCACGTCCCGGGTAGTGCGCAGCCCCTCGGGTGAAAGGTTGAGGTTGAGAATGATACTCTTGGCCTTGGTAATCATTCCCCCGCTCGCTTTGATCTGATAGGGAGTATTGGTAATCAATAGTACCGGATACCCGGCATCGATCAGCTCCTTTACATAGCTGTTCGGCGCTGCCGAGCGGTCGTAGAAGTTGGTGCAGATAATCAGGTCCCAGTTTTCATTTTTGACGAACTCGGGAACTTTGGTGTTGTCTTCGTCGTTGCCGGCAAAATCGGTTTCGTAGGTCTGAAGCTCAGGCCACTCCGCCTCCAGCAGCTCGGAAAAGAGCGCCGGATGATCCCAGCGGTCGTTGGGGCTTTTGACGCTGTTCAGCTGGTTGATCAGCAGTACCCGGCCCTCTTTTTTCAGCGGCAGCGCGTCGAGCTCGTCTTTTGGCACCATGATGGCGCTGCGGGCCGCCTTTTTGGCAGTCTGCACTACGATCGGGTCGCTGAAGGGAGCATCGGCCAGTTCGGGTTCGGCCATTCCCATGGTATCGAACAGGCCGTAGTCGTATTTCATCTTCAGCACCCGACGTACCTTGTCGTCCAGCTCGCCGGCATCTATCTTGCCTTCCTCCACCCACGTGCGGATGGTGTAGAACATCTCGCCGCGCCACTGGTTCTCCGCCTTCATCAGAATAACGTCGGCACCGGCGGCCAGGGCACGGGCACAGGACTCGCCTACTCCGTAGCGGTCGATCAAGGCGCCCATGGTCATGCTGTCGGTGGTGATCACACCCTCGAAACCGAGTTCTTTGCGCAGCAGATCGGTGACGATCGGCCGTGATACGGTGGAGATAGTATCGCCGTCGATGTGCGGGTACATGCAGTGGGCCACCATGATGGAATCGATGCCGGCCTCGATCAGCCGTTTGTAGGGATACAGCTCCACATCGTGAAATCGCTTGTTGTCAACTTCCAGCTTTGGACAGGCGTGATGCGCATCGGTGGCACTGTCGCCGCGGCCGGGAAAGTGCTTTGCCGCCGCAATAACCCCGGTCTCTTTGAAACCCTGCAGCATGGCGATGGCGTATTCGGCCACCAGGGCAGGGTCGTCGCCGAAGGATCGGCGACCGATCTCCGGGTTCTGCGGGTTGATGTTCACATCCACCACCGGAGAGTGAATCATGTCCAGGCCGGCGGCTTTCATCTGCAGACCGGTTGCCCGGGCCACTTCATAGGCAAGCTGTGGGTTACCCGATGCGGCAAGTCCCAGATTTGAGGGAAACTGCACCACACCGCCGCGGCTGTAGTCCTTGCTGGTATCGCCCTCCTGGTCTACCACCATATGCAGGGGGATCCCCGGACTGCGTACCGCCGCAAGCTGCCGCAGTTCATTCAGCATTTCCACAAACTGTACAGGGTCTGCATAGGGAGGCTCGCCCGATTTAGCTACTTTCTGCAGGGAGGGTACGTAGTCCGGCCCCAAATCCTGCTGCTTAGCCCGCTCATCGCTGAAATAGCGAAAAATCCGGTAAAAAGGAGATAATCGGACCCCTCCGCACTGATATCTGGTAATTGCCTCGCGCAGATCGTTGGTAATTATCGTACCCGACATACCTACTACCACACACTGGCCTATCTTCTGTTCTACGGACATCTGTCCGACTGTTTTCTCAATAAATTCTTCTCTGGTCACACTTCTCTCCTTCCGCACCTCATCTGTCAGTAGTTCCATTGGAGTTCTGTACTATTTTCTGTATACTTGAAAGAGGAGCGGGGGCTGTAAGCCTTATACTTGTAGGCCCCCGCCTTCTTACCAGGGGGTAAGAACCTTTCTTATCCCCTGTGTTTTAATAATTCTTCATCGGATCCCAATCAGGAAAGATGAAATCATCCAGCTCTACATCGGCACCTTCTGCGTTGGCCTTTTCAATATTACGCTTGAGTTGCTCGGCCATCTTTTCGTCCCACGCCTTTGTTTCTTTAAGGAAGTAGTCCTCCCCTTTCAGCAATGCGGCACTGTAGATCTCACCAATTCCCGGTGAAACCGAAGGCCATTGCACCTTGCCGGCATCCGGATTCTGGGTTACCGGTTCTGGGTGGTTCTTTACAACCTCATCTGCAATTTCTAGGAACCGCTTTTGGTACCAATTTGCATTACTGGTATCTACTTCTTTATTCCCGGGGAATACTCCGTTCTTGTCAAAGTTTGCCTTCTGGAACGCCTTTCCGTGGAGCCATTTGTAAACCTCTGCGGCGGCTTCCGGATTTTCGCTCTGTGATGACATGTATACCGAACCCTTGGCCAGACTCATGTAGCGGTACGCACGACGACCGCTGTCGGGAACCGGTACGTAGGCTATACCGAAGTTCAGATCTTCATAGCCCATTGAGTTCCAGACACGGGGCATCCAGGTTCCATCCAGATAGAAGGCCACACGGTTTTCACCGAACATGCTGCGGGCGGCCTCTTTTTTCATTGAACTCCAGCCGGGAGCAACACTGCCGTCATCCAGCAGGCCCTTCAGCATACGATATACCTCGAGATGATTATCATTTTCTACCTTGAACTGCCCATCGCGATAGTCGAATCCGGGCCGGCCATAACGTATATCGCCGGAGGCGGGACAACCGGTAGTCAGGAATCCCTGCAGCGGGCGGTCCATTCCGTTGCCAACACCGGGAAAAGCGATTCCGTAGAACTTGCCGTCGCCGGCTTCAGTGATCTCGGCACAGACTTCGCGGAATTCGGAAAAGGACTCCGGCATATCCTTCTCTGGATCAAGGCCGGCCTTTTTGAATACTTCTTTATTGTAGAAAAGAAGCCCGTGGAGTTTTACAAAGCGGTTTTCAAAGGGCAGGGTATACAGCTCGCCGTTGTATTTCATGATTCCTTCTTGAAAAAGACGAGAATCGAACTGAGATAGATAATCGTCACTCATATAGTCACCGATCGGTCGAATCCAATCCTGGGCGATATAATCCATCGCACTCATCTCCGGCGACAACCAGAACAGATCTGCGGCCTGTCCGCTTTTCAGCGAGAGCGGCAGTGTCTGTTGATACTGGTCCTGTGCGTAGGTTTCAAAGTTTACTTTGATTCCGGGATGGTCAGCTTCAAAATCCGCTGCCTCCTTCTCAAAGAACTCCTGATTTTCCTGGGACCAGTTCCATACAGTCACTGTAACCGGACCGGCTTGCTCTTTCTCGCCTTCAGCCGCCTCTTCCTGGGCGCCTCCCGCCCAGAGGGCCGGAACCAGTAGCACTAAGAATGCTACTAAAAGAATAATACTTTTCTTACACATCACATCTCCTCCTATTGATATGTTCATTTATCCCTTCACTGCTCCCGCTAATCCCTCTATGAAATAGCGTTGAAACAGGAGAAATACCACCATCATTGGTAAAATCGATATTGAAGCAGCGGCGGCCATCGCCGCCCAGTCGCTGGAAAACTCACCTACAAATGCATACATTCCGACACCCAATGTCCGCAGACTCGGCCGGCTGAAGGTAAAAACCAGGGGAATCATAAATGCTTTCCAAGCCCCGATTGTATTTAGTATGGTCACTGTCCCGATAATCGGTTTGGCCAGGGGAAGCATAATATGGCGAAACTGCTGCCAGAAATTACATCCGTCCATAGCCCCCGAATCTTCCATCTCCCGGGGAACTCCTATGTAAAAACCGATGAACAGCAGGATTGCGATAACCAGGGTTTTACTGGTGTAAGCCAGGGTGTAACCGATACGGCTGTTGAGCATCCCGAGCATATCCGCCAATTGGAACAGTGGTATGATAGTCGTCGCCCGGGGTACTACAGTAGTACCGATAAAAAGCACCATTATCAATTTCTTTCCGGGAAACTTGAAGCGCCCAAGGACATAGCCGCTGGTAGAACCAAGAAAAATAATCAAGGCGACAACGCTCACCGCAAAAATCACCGTATTCAAAAAGTAAATTGAAAAATTCGAGGTGGTCCAGGCCCGCACATAGTTGTTCAGTTGGATCGGATCCGGAATCAGACCGGCACTGTTGTTCCACATCTGTGCATTGGTCTTCAAACTGGCGGAAACCATCCAGACAATTGGGTATATCCAAATAATACACAGAATGGTAAGTGTTATGTGCAGCGAACTGCGCTGCAGCAAGCGCCTGATTCGATCAGCATCGGATACCTTAGCCATTTTTGCCCCTCCCGACGATTTTTCCCTGCATGGTTCCTACCACCATAATAAGTGCTCCAAACAGCACCGCTACCGCAGAAGAATATCCAATTCTCGGAGATGCGGTACCAAAGGCATTACGGTAGATAAAAGTACCGATTACATCGGTTGAAAATGCAGGACCGCCTCCTGTCATAGCCATTACAATGTCGAACACCCGCAGGGACATCACTATTCCGAGCAGTGTGACAATAATAATAACCGGTTTCAGTGCAGGAATAGTGACAAACAGAAAGCTCTGCACCGAGTTGGCCCCGTCGACCTCCGCCGCTTCATACAGCTCCTTGGGTATAGTCTGCAAGCCGGCAAGCCAGTAGATGATGTACTGACCCGAGTAGTGCCATACCTCAACCAGTATGACCACCAGCATGGCCACATTAATATTCCCCAGCCAATCTACCGGCCGCCCAAGCACCCCTAAATCAAGAAGCATCTTATTCAGTGGACCGTTCCAGGGGTTCAGAATAAAAGTCATTACAATACCGATAATGGCAGTAGAACTGACCATCGGTAAAAAGAGTCCTGTTCGGTATAGATTAGAAAATCTGAGTTTTGGATTGTTCAGCATGTAGGCAATTATCAGTGTAAGCGGCAATTTTATTATATTGTTCACCACCACAAACACTAGTGTGTTTTTAAAGGAGTTCCAAAAGTGAGGATCTCCAACTAGATCACGATAATTTCGAAGTCCCACATAATAACTCGGCCATTCTCCGATTCCGTTCCATTGGAAGAAGGAGTAGTAAATACTGGCGATAATCGGCCACAGGATAAACAGGAGAAATACCACCAGGGTCGGCAGCATGAAAAGAAAAATCCACATATAATTGTGACTCTCCGGTTTGAATGCGGCCGCTTTAGTTACATCAGATGAAGCAGCGTTCATGCACACTCCTTTTACAAATTGTATCGCTTTGTACCGCCTTCTCTTATTCGACGCTACAATAAATTGATGATATTTTATGGTAACACAATACTAATATTTGTCAACACTTTTTTCATTATTTAATAACACAATTATTTTTTTGTACCATACAATATAAATAGATTGAGCATATAGGAAATACGCTAAGAAAACTAGAGAACTCGGATACTGATGAAGGGAGTTAAGAAGAAAAGGACAATCAAGACTTTTTTACAAATACCGACTTTCGTATGATCATTTCCGTTTTCAGGGTCTTCTCCAAGTACACAGGTGAACGGCCGGAAATAAGCTCTTCCATAATAGAATACCCTTCGTGCACAAGGGACGCGCGATTCACCCGCAGGGTTGTAAGCGGGGGACTTGCTAGGTTGCTGGGCATAATATCGTCAAAACCTACCACCGAAAAATCTTCAGGAATCGAACGTCCGGCGGCATTTAGAAGAGAATACAGCCGTAAGGCCGATACGTCGTTGTACCCAAAGGCAGCGGAGAACCCCTTTTGTAAATATTCCTCCAACTGCGCAAGGGTTTCACCCTCGTGTACATTAAAAGAAAACACTTCAAGCTGAATTTTTGGATCCCCCCAACTCTTTATAGCTGCTTGAAGCTCGTTATAACGACGGTGAAAGACCTCATTCTCCTCAAATTCCTTTGAAAAAGCGAATAAAAGCTTTGTATGCCCCATGCTTACCAAGTAATTAAGCATGTCGTGGATCTTTTCCTCGGAAATAAGCACAGAACCAAACTTTCCCGATACCCCTTTCGGTAAATTGCGATTGATGAGTACAGTCGGGATTTCATGCTGTCCAAGATACTCAAAATAACACCGAGGCAGGCTTCCCTGCACAAAAAACCCGGAAGCCTTAAGCGCCTTTTCTTTAAACTCCTCGGGAACCGTCTCTAGATTTTTATCATAGATAATAAAATCTGCATTAATATTGTTGCTGTTCATCAGCATGAAATAAGAAAAATAGATGTCCCTGCTGTGACTGTTTTCCGGCTTTTCCTGATCGATGAGCCAATGACTTCGTGTTCGGTCTATAAGCATTCCGATATAGCGTGCAGGTGACTCTTCATAAGGTACAGTGACAGTAGAACCAGCCCCCTGACGAGGCTTGAGATATCCCAGACTTGCCAAATAGGCTGTTGCCTTATTCACCGTTTGGGGATTAACCCCGTACTTTTCCGATAACTTACGAATCGGCGGAATTCTCTCTCCCACCGCATACACCCCAGCAACAATATCACGACGTATGGTATCCGCTATTTCTAAATACTTATGTTTTGTATTTGACTGCCCTTCCATTAACCAAAGTATGAAAGCAAAACAGACATTTGTCAACTATTATGCAACACAATTTTCATTTTTTGTTAAATTGTATGTTACAATTACTAAACAAATATGGTGCACCGACAGTAAGCCACAGTCCAACAAAAAAGTAGCGTATGAGGTCTGCCGCCATAAAGTCTGCAGGAAGCACTACAGTGAATAGTCCCTTGAGGCCCACACGTAGGGCCAGCAGCAGCCCCAGACCAACAATCAGCTTGATCGCCTGCTGCCACCAGACAGCCTGCACTTCATAGTGGATGTATCGGTCCTCCAGCACATATCCCAGCCAGAACCCGAGCAGCGCTCCGAAGGGCTTTACATAATTCTCGTCCTTGAAGAGAAACAGACCGATACCCAGGGGCAGTACTACCAGCAGCAGGAACAGCTTGTTTCGGCGTCGAGCAGCAAAGTCGAATACCCGGTTTGTCAACAGGACCGTCAGCACTCCAGCCGCCACTCCGCCAATTACGTCACTCGGCCAATGGACCCCCAGATACATACGGGAGAGTGCGACCAGAATAATAAGCGCCGTGCCAAGCAGGTACATCCACCGCCGGCGGAGGGTGGTCATCATACCGGTCCAGAAGGCGGTCGCCCCCTGGGTATGGCCGCTGGGGAAGGCATAACCGGTTGCCGTATGCAGCCGCTGCGACTCGATCCCCTCTACTCCGATCGGCCGCTCAATGCGAAAACTGTTTTTAAGTAGTGGATTGACCACTGCACTGGACAGAAATGCGAAGCCCACCCGATAGCCCAGTTGCTTATCCCCGCACCACAGAAACCAGGCCGCCAGTACAATAAAGAACAGCTCTTCCGCCGTCATGGTTATCCCCTGGAAGAGAAGATCAAAAAATGGAGAGCGGATATTCTGGATTGCCTGTATGATTTGGACTTGTAATTCCATGTAGGTATCATATGCCTTCGGGTAGAGGACTGTCAACTTTCAGTCAGGCGGCGGTTTTCCATCTTGACCTATCGAAACTTCGGGAATATTATTTTCACCATGAAAGTAAATAACCGAAACACCACAGATGGGCAAGCCTCCAGTACGGAAAGCCCCGGCATAACAGCCGATTCAACCAGCCCCGAACCGCTGCCGACCTGGAAAAAGGTCATGTACTCCCTCGGACAGCTTGGGTGGGCTTTGACCAGTTACGCCCCTGGGATGCTGCTGGTGTACTATTATATGCCTCCGGATTCCGGGCAGCGGAGTTTTTCCCCGCAGATATTTCAAGGCTCAGTATTCGGAATACTTACTATTATAGGCCTGGCCTACGCCGCAGGCCGCCTCTTCGATGCGGTCACCGACCCCCTGATTGCCGGCCTCTCCGACCGCTCTACCCATCCGATGGGAAGACGGCGCTTTTTTCTTACCATCAGTATCCTGCCCTTCAGTCTGCTCAGCTTTCTGGTCTTCTTTCCACCCCAGTCGGGGGTCACCATGCTCAATACAGTATGGGTGTTCGCAACGATCATCATTTTTTACTGGTTCATGACCATGTATGTCACCCCCTATTTCGCCTGGATGTCCGAACTTGGCCACAGTCCCAAGGAGCGGCTGCTGCTCTCCACCCTCATCTCGATTACCTGGGCAATCGGCACGGCCATCGGCAGCCAGGTCTACGCTATAAAGGCAGTATTCGAAAACAGGGGGATGGACCCAGCCCCGGCATTTCAGCTGACGGTGGGCTTGTTTGCAGTAGTTGGATTCGTCTTTATGTTACTGCCGATCATATTCATCGATGAAAAACGCTACTGCAAACAGCACGTCTCCAAAGAGGGAATATTCGAAGCGCTCAAGTCGAGCCTCGGCAACCGGAACTTCCGGGTATTCGCCCTCTCCGACCTCTCCTACTGGATCGCCATTACCATCGCCAGCACTGGCCTGGTCTACTATGTGACGATTCTGTTGGCCCTGCCGGAGGCCTTTACCTCGACCCTGCAGATACTGATGTTCGGGCTCTCGTTTGTGTTTTATGTGCCGGTTAATTTGATCGCCAATGCCACGGGTAAACGACGACTGTTAATAGTTGCCTTCTTTCTGTTTATATTTGTGTACTGTTTTGTATTCTTCCTGGGCCGCATGCCGATTACCCCGCGAGCTCAGGGCTACGCGCTGATCCTGCTGCTGAGTATGCCTATGGCCATCTTCGGAATCCTGCCAAATGCTATCATTGCAGATATCGCCGAGGCCGACGGGCGCCGCCGCGGCACCTTCAAGGCCGGAATTTTTTTTGGTGCCCGCACCTTCATGTCCAAACTCGGACAGATGGTGGGAGGAATACTCTTCCCAAGCCTTTTATTGCTGGGACAAAGCAGAAGCAATGATATCGGTATCCGGCTGTCGGCAATTGCGGCCCTGCTGTTTCTTGTCGGCGGTCTACTGCTGTTTCTACTCTACCGCGAGCGGGAAGTTCTGGCGGTCTTAAATACGGAGGAGTGATATGACACTGCTGTGGATTAGTGTGCTGCTGCTTGGGCTGCTTGTGGCGGTCTATTTCGCTGTTGCCAGTTACATGGGCGGGAAAGTCATTTGTCAGCACCACCACAGTTCGGCCTATACGCTGGGTTTTGGACTTTTGAATGAGGAGTTCTCCGCCCAGGAAATATGCCTGCCGTGGGAAGACTTCGAGCTCCTCACAGCCGGCGGACTTGTCCTCAAGGGGCAGCTCTTGGACAAAGGGGCCGGCCGAACCGCAGTATTTTGCCACGGCATTACCTGGACCCGATACGGTATGTTCAAGTACCTCGAACCTTTCTTGGACGGCTGCTGGAACATTGTTCTTTATGATCACCGTGCCCACGGCGAGAGCGAGGGTCAATTTGCAACGTACGGAGTGTTCGAACGCCGAGATCTTGCCGAAGTGATGACAATGGTCCGGCGCCGCTGGCCCTCAACTGCTACCCTGCTCTACGGAGAATCGATGGGAGCAGCCACAGTGCTGCAGTACCTTGTCGATGATCCGCAGATCACCGCGGCCATTGCCGATTGCCCCTTCACCAGCCTGCGTGAGGAGTTACTACATCAGCTATTCAAAATGGGGATACCTAAACAGCTGCACCGACTACTGCTGAAAATAGTCCGTGGTTATATCCTGCGTAAGGCCAAGTTCGATTTCAACCTTGTGAGGCCGGGACGGGACGCGCTAAACAGCAGCTGTTCGCTGCTCCTAGCCCACGGCGCCGACGATAATTATGTACCCACCCGTATGAGCGAAGAGTTGTACCGCCTGCGCAGTCAGGGGGCTCCGACCCGGCTGCACCTGACCCCCGATGCGGGACATGCGGAATCCATAAACACCGACCGGCAGACTTACCTGCAGGTGGTCAGAGATTTCATAGACGGTGTAGCTGAACTTCAACCAAGAGCAATGGAATAGCCTCCGCGGCGTCTTGCAGCAGCCGCCCTTTTCCCGTACAATCGCGGCGTGATACGCGAACTGCTTAACCTGTTTACTATATTTTTTAAAATCGGTCTGTTTTCGATCGGCGGGGGCTATGTGATGCTGCCGATGCTGCGGCGCGAGATGGTAGAGAACCGCCACTGGCTGAGCGACGAGGAGCTGATCGATTACTACGCCATTGCCCAGGCGACTCCGGGCATTATCGCTATTAACACGGCCACCTTTGTCGGCTACAAGCGGCGGGGAATTCCCGGGGCCCTCGCCGGCACCGCCGGCATGGTAACCCCCTCACTGATCATCATCACCCTGATTGCACTTTTTTTTGCCCGGTTTCAGGAGAATTCGCT
>Ga0102941_1001569_pt1 | contig 10706 bp, 12 predicted proteins | sample SalPonR2_C_D2_MG_FD_79281 | JGI IMG/M metagenome (GOLD analysis project Ga0102941, IMG submission 79281) | Salt pond soil microbial communities from South San Francisco under conditions of wetland restoration - Salt Pond MetaG R2_C_D2_MG | ecosystem: Environmental > Aquatic > Marine > Intertidal... | reverse complement strand
TGGCTGGCCAGCACAGCGCCATAGCGCTGAGCGGCGGCCACGGCGGCCGCCTCATGGGCCGGGCGCACCCTGTCGCCCAGCGCCGTGCGGGTGTCGACATGTTCTTGAAAGACCTCGTCGCTCAGCCCGTGCTTGCCCTTCATGTAGATCGCGTACTGGTTGATGTCGGCGAACTGGCGCTGCCCCGGCGTGTGATCCATCAGGCTCAGGATGCCGACACGGTCCTCGGGCCCGAACTGATCCAGTTCTTCCACGAGGGAGTGGGAGCAGATCTCCGCGCGCAGATGCATGTGATGGCTGATCTTGAGCGCGCCCGCTGCCCGCATCGCCAGCACCTCGTCGGCCAGCTCGCGGGCATAGCGCGCCCATCCGATCCCGCCCTTGCCCTCGATCGACCCGACCCGGATCGCGTCAAAGACGGTGGTGATCCCGCAAGATGCCAGTTCTGCGTCATGGGCGACAATGGCGGCCTGGTGCGGCCAGAACGCCGAGGGGCGCGGACGGATATGCCGTTCCAGGTTGTCGGTATGCAGCTCCACCAGGCCCGGCGCCACGATGTCGCCGCCGCAATCGATGGCCCCCGCCGGCATTCCAGCACCCACGGTGATGCCGGTGATCTCACCGCCCTGCATGCTCAGTGCGCCGATGGCTTCACCGCCGGGCAGGATCAGGCGGGCATTGGCAAGGGTCACGGTCTCGGGCATCAGGGCATTGTCCTTGGGCATGGCAGTCTTTTCACGGGATAGGGTCAATGGACAGATTCAAACGTTATGGGCTCTACGTCGTGCCGGACGGCGCCTTTTACGATGCGGGCGCCGCATGGCTCGGGTGGGACAGCGTGGCAGGCCGCGCGGTCCCGCAGCCCCGGGTCGCAGGGCTGGACGCCGTGCGGGATATGACCGCCACGCCCGGTAAATACGGGTTTCACGGCACGATCAAGCCGCCCTTCCGCCTGGTCGCGGGCCAGACGGCGCAAACCCTCGATGCGGCCGCGCGGTCCTTTTGCACATCGCAGCCGCCGGTCGTGATCCCCGAGATCGAAGTCCGGCTTCTGGGTCGTTTCGTGGCCGTTGTGTGCAAGACACCATCCGACGCCCTGGCCCGGCTGGCCGGGGCCACGGTCCGGGCGCTCGACCCGTTCCGTGCGCCCGCGCCGCCCGACGAACTGCAAAAACGCCGCGCCAAGGGCCTGTCCCCACGGCAAGACGCCCTGCTGACCCAATGGGGCTATCCCTACGTGATGGAGGAATTCCGTTTTCACCTGACCCTGACGGGCAGCCTGCCCAAGGTCAGTGCCGAGCATGCGCGCACAGCCCTTGCCTCGCATTTCGCGCCACACCTGCCGCGTCCCTATGTCATCGACAGTCTTGCCCTGATGGGAGAGGCGGAGGACGGGTTTTTCCACCTGGTCCACCGCTACACCCTTTCGGGGTAAAGCGCGGCCAGCGCTGTCGCGACGCTGTCCTCAATGGACGCGGAATTGTCGATCTCGGTGATCTGCAACCCGTCGGGAAACGGGGCCACCCGGCGCGCCAGACGCCGCGCGATATCGCCCCGGCTTTCCCGGCCGCGGGCGGCCAGGCGTTTGGCCAGCACGTCGGGCGCAGCCGTCACATGCAGCACGTGCAACTGGCCGAATTCCTGCGCCGCACGTCCCAGAACGCCCCGCGACAGGTTGGCGATGGCGTCCTGCCCCCGGCCCAGAACCTGACGCACACCGGCGGGGATGCCGTAGCTCAGATCATGCGCCCTCCAATGCAGCGCGAAATCGCCACCCGCCGCGCGCGCGGCGAACAGGGCATGGCCCACCGCCTCGAAATCCTCGCCACCCAGGTCCGCGTTGCGCGTGATGGCCCGCCGCACCCTGTGCAGATCGGGCCGCGCGGCGCAGATCGCCTCGATCAGGCTGTCCTTGCCGACGCCCGATGGCCCGACCACCGCGATGAAGCGCCCCCCGCTCACGCGGCCCTCGGGGTAAAGGCGGACACGTCGATCTCGCGGTCGGCCACCCTGTCGCGCGCGGCAAGATCGTGAAAGATCCCCACGATCGCGGCCCCGCCTGCCTTGGCCTCTTCGATCAGGCTCAGCACGGTTTCGCGGTTGGTGGCGTCAAGGCTGGCCGTGGGCTCATCCAGCAACAGCGCGGGATACCCATGGGCAAACCCTCGCGCGATGTTCACCCGCTGCTGTTCGCCGCCCGAAAACGTGGTGGGCGACAGCGACCACAGCGTTTCGGGAATCCTCAGCCGGGTCAGCAGGTCGCGCGCGCGTGCGAAGGCGGCCTCCTCCTCATGGCCCAGCGCCAGCAACGGCTCGGCCACCACGTCAAGCGTCGGCACACGGGGCACGACGCGCAGGAACTGGCTGACATAGCCCAATGTCTCACGGCGCAACGCCAGGATCTCGCGCGGTTCGGCCCGGGTGATATCGACCCCGCCGATCCGCACCGACCCACCCTGCGCCAGGTAGTTGCCATACAAGATCCGCATCACGGTGGACTTGCCCGCCCCGCTTTCCCCGGTCAGCGCCACGCATTCGCCCGGGCCCACGGCGAACCCCGCCCCCTCGATCACCGGGATCACGGCACTGCCCTGGTTGTGCAGGGTAAAGTTCTTCGTCAGGTTCTCGACAACGATCATGGCACCCTCATACCTGCAAAACGGAACTGACAAGCAGTTGTGTATAGCGCGCCTGCGGATCGTCGAGCACCTGGTCGGTCAGGCCGGTTTCGATCACGCAGCCATCCTTCATCACCATCAACCGGTCCGCCAGCAGGCGCACCACGGCCAGATCATGGGTGACCACGATCGCGCTCAACCCCATCCGGCGCACCAGCCCCCGGATAAGATCCAGAAGCCGCGCCTGAACGCTGACATCCAGACCGCCCGTGGGCTCATCCATGAACACCAGGCGCGGGCCCGTCACCAGGTTGCGGGCAATCTGCAACCGCTGCTGCATGCCCCCCGAAAAAGACGCCGGGCGATCATCGATGCGGTCCTCGGCGATCTCGACCCGGTCCAGCCAATCCAGCGCCTGGTCCCGGATATCGCCGTAATGGCGCGCGCCCACCGCCATCAGGCGTTCGCCCACATTGCCACCCGCGCTGACCCGCATCCGCAGCCCGTCGCGCGGGTTCTGGTGGACGAAGGCCCAGTCCGTGCGCCCCAGCATCCGGCGTTCGGGCTCGGACATGCGCAGCACATCGCGCGGCCCCTCTGCACGGGTGTCAAAGATCACCCGGCCGGCATCGGGGGCAAGGTGTCCGGCCAGGCAATTGAGCAGCGTCGATTTCCCCGAGCCGCTTTCCCCGACGATCCCCAGCACCTCGCCGGGATAGAGCCTGAACGACACATCCGTGCAGCCGATGCGGCCGCCATAGGTCTTTGTCAGGTCCTGCACATCCAGGAGTGGTGTCATCCCCCGATCCCCTTCATCTGCTCCACAATACACATGCTTCCGCTTGCAGGTCCGGACCACCGGCCCGTCTTGCCGCCCCCCGCCCGCGCCACGTCACCCAATCCCTTGCAAGGGATTGTCCAAAGCCTTGCAAGGCTTTGCCCGCCCCTCATGCGGCTTCTCCGTCGGCCCGCCGGTCGGTGCAATAATCGGTGTCGGAACACACGAACATCCGCCCACCCGCATCATCGACGATCACCTCGTCGAGATAGGTATCCTCGGCCCCGCACAGCGCGCAGGGATGCGGCGCCTTGGACGGGTCGAACGGGTAATCGTCGAAATCGAGGCTGACGACCTGGGTATAGGGCGGCACCGCGTAGATGCGTTGTTCGCGCCCTGCCCCGAACAGCTGGATCGCCGCGGATTCCAGCTTGGGGTTGTCGAATTTCGGAATCGGCGAGGGATCCATCACATAGCGCCCCTGCACCTTCACCGGGTAGGCATAGGCGGTCGCGATCTCGCCATGGCGGCTGATGTCCTCGTAAAGCTTCACATGCATCAACCCGTAATCCTCCAGCGCATGCATCTTGCGCGTCTCGACCTCGGAGGGTTCGAGAAACCGCAGCGGTTCCGGGATCGGCACCTGGTAGACAAGGATCTGATCCTCGGTCAGCGGCACCTCGGGAATACGGTGCCGGGTCTGAATCACCGTGGCCTCGGCCGTCCTTTCGGTCACCGCTACACCCGATGTCTTTTCAAAGAACTTGCGGATCGAGACGGCGTTGGTCGTGTCATCGGCACCCTGGTCGATCACCTTGAAGCGATCTTCGGGCGTCAGGCAGGCGGCCGAAACCTGCACACCACCCGTGCCCCAGCCATAGGGCATCGGCATCTCGCGGCTGGCGAACGGCACCTGGTATCCCGGCACGGCCACCCCTTTCAGGATCGCGCGACGGATCATCCGCTTGGTTTGTTCATCGAGATAGGCGAAGTTGTAGTCAGACATGACATATTCCGAAAGGACGCAGGATGGAGTGGGTGATCTGGGGCTTTGCGGCACTGGCCGGCGCGGTGGCGATCATCATCGGCACCGCGGTGTGGATCGTGTTCCGCCGGGACCGGGACGTACCCAACCAGGGCGTGCGGATGCGTCCGCCCCCGGCGCACAGGCCCCGGTCGGACCCGCGGCGCGGCGTGCCAAAGTCGCGATAGCGCGCATCGCGGGTCATTCCGCGGCCTCCCGAGCGGTGGCTGCAATCGCCTCGGCACGCAGCCTCCGGATCAGTTCCAGCTCGGATTGGAAATCAACGTAATGGGGCAGCTTGATATGCTCCAGAAAGCCCGTCGCCTGCACGTTGTCGGAATGGTAGAGGACGAATTCCTCGTCCTGCGCAGGCGCGCCGACATTGTCCTCGCCCAATTCCTCCCACCTCAGCGCACGGTCCACCAGGGCCATGGAAATGGCCTTGCGTTCGGTCTGACCGAAGACCAGCCCGTAGCCGCGGGTGAATTGCGGCGGCTCGGTCCTGGATCCGGTGAACTGGTTGACCGTTTCGCATTCGGTCAGCACGATCTCGCCCAGGTCGATCGAAAAGCCCAGCTCGGGGATCTCCATCTCGACCGGCACGCTTCCAATGCGCAGTTCGCCCACGAACGGGTGGTTGCGCCCGTAGCCCCGCTGCGTGGAATAGGCCATCGACAGCACGAACCCCTCGTCGCCGCGCGTCAGCGCCTGCAGTCTCAGCGGCCGGTCTGCGGGGAAATCCAGCGGCTCCCGCGTCAGGTCGCGAGGCGTCTCGTCGCCTGCGGGCTCGCTCTGGATCAGGTCTTCGCGCGCCAGGAAATCCGTCACATGGGGCTTGGGCGCCGCATCATCGGGCGTGTGCGGGGCGGGCTGCGGATCCAGCCCCTCGGCAGCCAGCGCGAAATCCAGCAAACGGTGCGTGTAGTCAAAGGTCGGCCCCAAGACCTGCCCGCCCGGCAAATCCTTGAACGTCGCCGAAATCCGCCTGTCACATGCCATCGCCCCGGTATCGACCGGCGCACTGGCCCCGAACCGGGGCAGCGTCGTGCGATAGGCGCGGATCAGGAACACCGCCTCGATCAGGTCGCCGCGCGCCTGCTTGATCGCCAGCGCGGCCAGGTCGGGATCGTAAAGCGACCCCTCCGCCATCACCCGGTTGACCGCCAGCGCCAGTTGCTCGCGGATCTGCGGCAGCGACAACTCGGCCACATCCCTGTCGCCCCGGCGTTCCTCCGCCAGCCAGGCATGCGCATTGTCGATCGCGCGTTCACCACCCTTGACCGCCACATACATCGCCTCAATCCTCCGTCACACGGGTGGAGCGCGGCAGCCCGGCCATCCGGTCGCCACAGGTGAAATAGCAATCGAAACCAAGTGGAAACTGCCGGCGATTGGCCTGGAAGGCCGCGATCTCGGGCAGGTTCAACCGCGATACATCCTTGATGCCGGGCCCGCGCAGCGCGGCGCCATCAGCCTTCAGCGCATCCATCTCGACGATCAGGGTCGCAGCGCGGTCGGGGTATTCCGAGGTGCCGATCCGGTAGTGACCCAGCGGGCCAAGCGCCTCCCAGGTGCCAAGCGCGAACATCGCGTCCTCGCGCGCCGCGATGGGCGCGCCGGTGTGAAAGGCGATCCAGCCGCGCAAGGCCTCGGTATCGTGAGAAGGCGCCAGAAACAGCGGCGTGGTGGCATCACACAGCGTCAGCACCAGCGCTCCCGCAGCCACCGAACACGGCGCGGGCGGGGCAGCCGAGGTCACGGTTTCGATCCGGCCCGGCCGCGCCATCGCCTGCAAGGCCGCCCGAAACGCGCGCGCCGCCTCGCGGGGCGGATCGGCGAAGCCACCATCAAGGTAAAGTCTACTCATCCGTTGTCCCCCCGAACCATCGTGAAGAATTCGACCTTGGTGGCCGCCGCCTTGGCCGCGCGAGAGGCGCGCCGCGCCGCCGCCGCCTCGGCCAGCGGCGCGATGATGGCGCGATCCAGCGCCGCCGCGGCGCCGGCCTGCGCCAGCGCATCGATCAGCGCCACCAACGTCGCCGCATCCTTGTCGCGGCCCTGCACGTGACCATGGCCGACCGGGCCGCCCTGCAGGCGGATCGCGGTCCGGGTCACGGTCATTTCACCAAGGTTGAACGCAGCCCCCCTGGCCCCGGCACGGCCGCGCACCATGACGGTGCCGATCTCGGGCGCGCGCAGCACCTCGTAGGCGGGCGCCTGCGCCCCGGCGAGATAGTCGACCCAAAGGGATTTCAGCCGATCAGCCGGCGCCTTGGCCAGGTGCGACAAGCGCGCCTTGCGGGCGGCGACAGCGGGATCGAGGGTTGGTGCGACAGTCGACATCTTTGCAAGTTGTCCATTTATGTATACAACTATACAAATTCATACAGCCCCCCCGTGAGTCGGGGCAAGGCCAATAGCATGAAGATTTGGTGACACATGGGACGATCCCCTCTCTGGACCGCGATCCGCGACCGGCTGGCCGACGAGATCGCGCACGGCCATTATGCACCGGGCGACCGCCTGCCCACCGAGGCACAGCTGTCCGACAGGTTCGGGGTGAACCGCCACACCGTGCGCCGCGCGCTGGCCGCCCTGGCCGAGCGCGGAACGGTGCACGCAAGGCGCGGCGCGGGCGTTTTCGTGCGCCACCGCCCCACCCCCTACCCCATCGGCCAGCGGGTGCGCTTTCACCAGAACCTGCTCGCCGCAGGCCGGGTGCCGGAAAAACGGATCTTGCACCTGGAAACCCGTCAGGCCGACCCGCGCGAGGCGCGGGCGCTGCATCTGCCGGACGCCGCGCAGGTGCATGTCTACGAAGGCCTCAGCCTGTCGGATGGCGCACCTATGGCGTTGTTCCGGTCGGTCTTTCCCGCCACCCGCTTTCCCCGGATGCTGGACGACCTGCGCACGAGCCAATCGGTCACCGCGTCATTCGCCGCCCATGGCCTGACCGACTACACCCGCAGTTTCACCGAGGTGACGGCAAAACGCGCGCCCGCCACGACGGCAGCGCATCTTCAGCTTGCCGCCGGCGATCCGATCCTGCGCACGATCAGCGTGAATATCGACCCGGACGGCGCGCCGGTGGAATATGGCCGCACGTGGTTTGCAGGCGACCGCGTGGCCCTGACCCTGGGCGATATGCCTGCTTAGGCGTTCTTACTGGGCCTGCTGGCCCGCACATGCCGGAACACCAACGCCGTGCGTGTGGCATGGCCGGCCTCGCGCAAGCTGGCTACCCCGTCGGCGTCGATGGCTTCCGGCGTGAGGGCGTCGATCTGATTTACCACGCCGGTCAGGCCAAGCAGGGCCGCTCCGCCGCGCAACTTGTGCAATTCCGCCGCGATATCTGACACGGCCAGGTCGGGGTTTTCCAGACGGTCCGCGGCCTCGGAGAGGTGCACAAAGAACCTGTCGATGGCCTCGCCCATCTTGTCTTGGCCCAAAGCCTCCAACAGTTCGCCCAGAACCTCCGTGTCAAGCACGCCCCTGCCCTTGCGCGGGCTTGCCGGTGTCTGGCTCGGCACCTCCGCCTGCTCCGACACCTTTTCCAGCACCTCGATCAATGCACCAAGCCGGATGGGCTTCGTGAAGAGACTGTCCATTCCAGCCTCCTCGGCGACGTCGCCGTATTCCTCGCGGCCATGGGCCGTCAGCCCCAGGATCTGGCAATTCTGATTTGGCCCCGGCGTGTTGCGGATGCGACGAACCGCGTCGATCCCGTCCAAAACCGGCATGCTGATATCCATGATGATAAGGTCAAACGGCTTTTCTTGCGCGATGTTGACGCCTTCGAGGCCATCGCGGGCCTTTGTGACCCGATGCCCGATCCCTTCAAGCATGTCACCCAGAACGGTGCGGTTGTCCAGGTTGTCCTCGACGATGAGGACATCTTTCGACCCATCGCCTCCGGTCTCCAACATCGCTTCAGGGTCGGTGCTGTCCTGGCTCCGGTCTGTGGCGACCCGGGCCAAGGGGATATTCAGCACGAAGGTGCTTCCATGACCGATCATGCTGTGGGCGGTCAGGTCACCGCCCATCAGGCGGGCGATCTTGCGCGAAATCGACAGCCCCAGACCATCACCGCGCGCCTGCCGCCCCTTGGCGTTGGACAAGACCACGAAATCCTCGAAAATATCGTCCAGCCGTTCCTTCGGGATTCCGTTCCCGGTATCGCGCACGATGATCGTGACCGAAGTGTCGTCCGCGCCATGTATGCCGGAGACCTGCACGATGATGGACCCGGTACTGGTGAACTTGATCGCGTTGCCGATCAGGTTGGTCAGGATCTGCCAGATGCGCCCCCCGTCGCCGACGAACCGGTGATCCATGCCCGCTTCGAATTCCAGCGCGAGATCCAGGTCCTTTTCCTGTGCCAGCGGCCTAAGGACATCGGTGACGTTCGCAACCGTGGCGTGCAGGTCGAAGGGCAGCGACATCAGGTTGATGGACCCCGTCTCGATCCGCGTGACGTCGAGCGCGTCATTGATCTGTTCCAGCAAGATCTCGCCCGATGCGGCGGCCAGGTCCACGTAGCGCCCCTGAAGCAGGTTGAGATCCGTCGTGCGCAAGAGATCAAGCACACCGAGAATTCCGTTCAGCGGCGTGCGCATCTCGTGGCTCATCATGGTCATGAACTGCGATTTCGCGCGATCCATGCTTTCTGCGCGGTCGCGCGCGTCGATCAGCTCTTGCTCTGCGATCTTTCGGGCGCTGATATCGCGCAGGTAGGCGATGAACAGTTCCCCCCCTTTGCTCTGGACGGTTGTGATGTTCATCTCGACCGGGAATTCTTCCCCCGATTTGCGCATCGCGCTCATCTCGAAACGTCCTGCGTCGACCAGATGACTTTCATGGTTCGCATTGTAGCGGGCCATCCCGGCGACATGCGCCTCGCGGTGGCGGGGCGGAACGATCGTATGTTGCATTTTCTTGCCGATCACCTCGTCCCGCGACCAGCCAAAGATGCGTTCGGCAGAGGCATTGAATTCCACGATCACGCCCGCAGCGTTCGCGGTCACAATGGCATCCAGAGACGCCGCAACGGTCGACGCCAGCCGCGCATTGGACGTCAGCAGGGCCGCGTCACCGCGTCGCGCGCGCACCACAAGACGGTCAGACAGCAGAAACAGCGCGCCCAGACCCGCGATAAGGGCAATCGCGATCGCGCATGTCTGCGTCAGAAGCATTGAAAAATGCGCGCGCTGGGCCTCGTCCTGGCGCATTCCGGTATGCAGCGCAGCAAGAACGATCTGGCGCACATCCGGGCGAATGGTCTCCGTCAGCACGCTCATCCGCGCCAACTCGTCCGCCGACAGGGTGTCATCCGCGTCAAGGATGGATGCGATTTCGTCGGAATACGCCGACAACCTGTCGAGGGCGTCGGCGATGTGCGGGGTGTTGCCCAACAGCTCCGCCGCGCGCCCGCGCCCCGCAATGCCAAGCCGGCTGAGCGCGATATCGGCCCGCAGCCGCACGGCGGTCTGATCGGCCCCGTCACCCAACGCGGCCTGGTCGAGCATCGCGTCATTCAGCGCCACCTGTAAATTCGCGATCTCGGTTTCGGTCTGCACGATGGGCCACTGCACGCTGTCCACTTCCGCGGTGGACAGGCTGCGCAACTCTCGCAAGACGCTGGTGCCCAATGTTCCGAACAGAAACATCAAGACCCCGACGGCGACGAATCCCGCCACGCGTATCCATGCCATTCCGCCGATCATCCCAGCACCCTCCTTGCGCCCGAGGGTCGTTTGCACACCATTCTCATTCGACCGCTGCAATGCGATCAAGCTGCCAGATGCTGTGGAAATAAACGGTTTCTGACCGATAATCCGGGTCGCTGTCATAAGGGTACACGACCCACAACGGCCCCTTGTCGCGCACCGACATGATGTCGCCGTTCATCCGTGTCGCAATGATGGGATAGGTCGCGTCCGCCGATGGGGCCTGCATCGTGACCGTGTAGTTGTCCAGCGCCGTCAGGATCAGCTCCCTTGCGTCCAGACCGGAGGCCTGCAGCACCGACGCCAGCGACGGCCCCTCAAAGTCAACCAGCCCGTCGGTCCAGGCCGTGGATGTCGAAAACGCAACCTGCGGCAGCGCATCGAGATTTTCGAGTGTGAACGATATCTCGACACCGCCGCCCGACACCTGCAACGCGGCCGGGTTTTGCGCGAATACCGGCTGGCTTATGCCAAAAAGCACATCCGAAATTGCCAGCGGGATAATCGAACGAAGAAACATCATTAGGTACCGGAAGGCGCGCCGCTGTCACGATACACAC
>Ga0102941_1001568_pt1 | contig 10711 bp, 10 predicted proteins | sample SalPonR2_C_D2_MG_FD_79281 | JGI IMG/M metagenome (GOLD analysis project Ga0102941, IMG submission 79281) | Salt pond soil microbial communities from South San Francisco under conditions of wetland restoration - Salt Pond MetaG R2_C_D2_MG | ecosystem: Environmental > Aquatic > Marine > Intertidal... | reverse complement strand
ACCCATTACGAGGACGTCACCGTCGACGTGCAACCCGACCCTGAGCGCTATCTGATCCAGAACTGGATCATAGAGTTCGAGGGCGGCAAGAAGGGCGGCGCCTACACAAAAGACGCGACCCGGGCCAAATCGTCCAATTGGCACGCATTTCGAGCGCCCGACCAGGAATGGGAGCGGACGCATTACCAGCGCCAGTCCAAGATCGAGACAATGGTGCAGAATGTCATCTCCAATGCCCGTCGGGCCGGGGCGCCGGCCGCATTCGACAAGGCCTGGCAGAAAATTTTGCAAAAGCACCTGGGTGCCTGGAAGCACGCTGAGTTCGGCATGGGCACGTCGCTGATGCAGGCGCAGCGCTACGGCTATACCCAGATGATCAATAACGCCACTTTGACCAACTCGTCCTACAAGATGCGGTTGTCGCAGGACATCACCCTGTACCTGGCCGAGATCGGAATGGACATCGAAGGCTGGGACGACACGCTTGGCAAGCAAGCTTGGCTGGAAGATCCGATCTGGCAGCCGACGCGCGAGGCCATCGAGACCATCATGGGCACGGAGGATTATCTCGAACAGTATTTCGCGATTAATATCGTGTTCGAACCTCTGGTGGGCGAGTTGTTCCGCTCGGGATTTCTGATGCAGGCGGCCGCAGCCAACAACGATTTCATCACGCCACCGGTCATTTCCGCGGCGGAGGCGGATTACGAACGCAACCTCGCCAACACGGTGGACCTTATCTATTTGTTGGCCAACGACCCCGAGTTCGGTGCCCAGAACAAGGCACTGTTCCAGACCTGGGTCAAGAAGCACGGAGATCTTGCCAACAAGGCCGCCGCCGCGCTTCAGCCGATCTGGTCACAGCCGCATTCCAAACCGGTCTCGTTCGAGGATGTCAAAGCCGTCTCGCAGGAGCGCCTCGGCCAGATCCTCGGTGAGCTGGGTCTCGAATAACGTTGGGAAAAGGATAAGAAAAATGTCTAGCATAGCGCGTAATGCGACCAAGCAGAACATCTTCAAGTCGATGAAAGATATCGACCTGACCTCGCGCGAGGTCTCCCACCAGTGCGGCGTCACCATGAACGACAGCGTCGAGGCTCGGGCCATCGCCGAGTTCATGGAAGAGAACGATCCCAAGGTCACGGTAACCTATAACCCGGCCACCATCCGGATCGACGGCGAAGGCAAGCTGATCTTCAAGATGAGCGAGATCTCCGAATATCTGGGTCGCGACATGACCGCCGAGACCTTCGAGGTGAATACCTCCACCCATTACGGGCGGATGGTGCGGGTGGACGACGATACCGTGGTCCTCTTCGGCGATATGAACGAAGTGATGGAATACATCTGATCACATCCTGAAACGCTCCGGGGCCATTCCGCGACGGGCCCTGGAGCTTCGAGACAATTCAGCGACACGTTAGGGAGGACATCATGTACAGGACCAAAGACGGCAAAGAGATTTTCGTGCTCGACGGACATACGCATTTCTGGGACGGCAGCCCAGGGAACCAGTCTAACGTGCACGGCAAGCAATTCATTGATTGCTTCTACGCCTACCACACGAATCTGAGCCCGCCGGAGCATCTCTGGGAGAAGGCACGGTTCGAGAAGTATTCCGAGGACGACATCTACCGCGACCTGTTCGTCGACGGTCCGGACGACATGGCGATCATCCAGACCACCGTCCTGCGCGACTTCTACAAGGAGGGATTTTCCTCGATCGAGCGCAGTTCGTCGATGGCCAAGCGCCATCCTGAGCGCTTTATCGTCAACGGCTCCTTCGACCCTCGCGATGGCGAGAAGGCGCTCGAACAGATCCACTACATGAAGGAAGAGTTCGATATCCAGGGTGTAAAGATTTACACCGCCGAATGGCATGGCAACTCCAAGGGCTTTGCCCTGAACGACCCTGATGCCTACAAATGCTTCGAGCTGTGCGACAAACTCGGGATCAAGAACATCCACGTGCACAAGGGCCCGACGATCATCCCGCTGTCAAAGGATGCCTTCGACGTGCATGACGTGGACTATGCTGCTACGGACTTTCAGAACCTGAACTGGATCATCGAGCATTGCGGCTTGCCCCGCCTTGACGATTTCTGCTGGATCGCCGTTCAGGAAACCAACGTCTATGGTGGTCTTGCCGTGGCGCTTCCCTTCATTCATGCCCGGCCGCGCTATTTTGCCGAGGTGATCGCAGAGCTTTTGTTCTGGGTTGGGGAAGATAATCTTCTCTTCGGTTCGGACTACGCGATCTGGACACCGCAATGGCTGGTTGAGAAGTTCTGGGAGTTCCAGATACCCGATGACATCGCGCAGGAACGGGGCGTGCAACTGACCGATGAGATCAAAGAGAAGATCCTCGGTCTGAATGCAGCCCGGCTTTACGGGATCGACGTGGAAGCGAAGAAAAAGCAGCTTTCCGCCGCGCCGGTTCAGATCGCGGCGGAGTAGGGGCCATGCTGACGGACATCATGAGGACGGACCTCGAGTTCGAAGTCTGGGAATGCCTGGAGAGGGTGAACGATCCGGAACTCGATGAACCTGTCACTGATATGGGCTTTATCGAGCGCATCGAGGTCATCGACAACCACCGTGTCGAAGTCGTGTTCCGCCTCCCGACCTACTGGTGTTCGCCCAATTTCGCCTTCTTGATGGCGTTCGGCATCCGGCGCGAAATTGAAACGCTTCGCTGGGTCAGGGACATCAGGGTCGAGTTGAGTGATCATTGCTTTGGCGACGAGGTCAACGAGGGTGTGAACAGCGGGCGCGCCTTCAGCGCGGTTTTTGCCCAGTATTGTGATGATGCCAATCTCGAGTCCGTCGCAGAGACCTTCATGGCCAAGGCGTTTGACCGGCGGCAGGAAGCCATGCTGCTCGGCCTTCGCAGGCGCGGTCTCTCGGCTGAGCGGATCGTATCGATGAGCTTGGGAGAGTTCGATTGCATACCGTTCGCGGACGAGGAGGCAATCAAGCAGAAGCCGCGGTATCGGGAATTGCTGCTATCTTGCGGTCTGGCCGAGGAGCCCGCCGATCTGGCCTTCCCGACCTGGGAAGGTCAGTGCATCCTGCCTGACAGGCTGCAGGCACATCTGGAACGCCTGCGGGGGGTCAGGATCAACATGGAGTTCAACGGAGCGATGTGCCGGGGCCTTGCCTCGACCCGTTACAAGGAGGTCGAGATAGGTCCGGACGGTCCGACGCTCGTGGATTTCATCGCGGGGCGCGTGCCGCCCCGCGACGCTGCCAAGATGTGAAGATAACCGGGAAAACCAACCGGGAAAACGAAACTTTTCAGAAGGACACTCGCGGATTGTTCGCGCAGTGAAGGAGGAAGACATGGCCAAACTGCTTCTACACGGAAAACCGGCACGCAAGGCGCTGGCGCGCGGGGTGGCGCGGCTCGCCGCCGCGGTAGAGCCCACACTCGGGCCGAAGGGGCTCAACGCGATGGTCGATCGTCCTGTTGGAACACCGCTCATCAGCCGTGACGGGGTGAGTATCGCGTCCGAGATCGAGTTGAGGGACCGCTTCGAGAACATGGGCGCACAGGTGGTGCGTGAGGTGTCGATGCAGACCAACGAAGTGGCGGGGGATGGCACCACGACCGCCATTGTTCTAGCCAATGCGCTGATCCAGCGTGGTGTCGCGCTGACCGATAACGGGGTGAAGCCGGTCGATCTATGCAAGGGCATCGACATGGCCGTAAAGCGCATCGTCGATGCCATCGACGAGTCCTCCAAGGATTGCACGGAACATCCTGAATATCTGGAGGCCGTGGCGCGCGTTTCCGCAACTGATCCGGACCTCGGCGATCTTGTGGCCGAAGCCTATCGCAGGATCGGGAACGAGGGGGTTATCTCTGCGGATTTTGGCGTGACCATCGAAACCACGATGGAAGTCATGGAAGGCATGTCCTTTGAGCGCGGCTACATCTCGCATCACATGGTGACTGATCGCGAACACATGGAAGCGGTTCTGAGAAATCCGCTGATCCTGATGACCGACCAGAAGATCCTTGATCCTTCGCTCCTTGATAAGGCGATCTCCATCGCCGCAGAGGAAGACCGCCCGTTGGTCATCATCGCCGAAGAAATTGCGCCTGAAGTCGTCATCAAGTTGCTGGGCAACGGCGGGGCAGGCAAGTTCCTTATCGTGCATCCGCCGGAATATGGCCATTGGCGCAACGCCATGATGGATGATCTCGCCATCATCACTGGGGGCGAGGTTCTGGCGCGCGATCTTGGCAAGAAGATCCAAGAGGTCACTCGCGAGCAGCTTGGGGGTGCGGAGATGGTGCGTTCCTCGACCTCCAGCACCAGTGTCCTGCGTGGCGAGGGGGATCACGACGCCGTGGTCGCCCGGCGCAATCAGGTGCAGCGCATGTATGATGTGGCCCCGCCCAACATTGAGCAGGACAAGCTGCGGGAGCGGTTGGCGAAACTGTCGGGCGGCAGTGCGATCATCTATGCTGGAGGTTTCACGCCGGTCGAACAGAAACGCAAGGTTCAACTGATCGAGGATGCACTTTGCGCCGTGCGCGCCGCAGCTGAAGATGGCGTTGTCGCCGGTGGCGGGACCTGTCTGGCCCAAGCCGGGCCCGTACTCGACAATCTGACCGCAATGGGTGACATCGGCAAGGGCATCGCTCTGGTCCGTTCGGTTCTGACCCAGCCCTTGCGACGCATCGCGTCCAATGCGGGGGCGGATGGCGACGCAGTCATCGAAGCAATAACATCCGGTCCGCCGGGGTATGGCTTTGATGCGTCCAAAGGCGTCTACAGCGACATGTATGAGTCCAGAATTATCGATCCTGCACGCGTGCCTGCCTCCGCTCTGGTGAACGCCGCATCCGTCGCGACGCTGATCCTGACGACCGAGACACTCATAGGCGATTTGGACGAGGGCGAGGCCGACCCCACGGAAGGCCCGGCACTGGGCGGGGGGGCTGAACTGCTTGGCCGCCAGTAATCCCAATGTCCCGCCGTGTGCCACGCTGAGGTGCACGGCCCCGACGCATCACAAGGAGCCCGAAAATGAAGGCTGCAAGACTGTACGAATATGACCCCCAGATGAACGTGACCCTCAAGATCGAGGACGTTCCCTCTCCGACGATCGATGCGCCGACCGACGTGATCGTCAAGGTCGGCGCGGCAGGGCTGTGCCGCACGGACCTACATATCATCGAGGGTGTCTGGAAGGATATCATGGATGGTGACGGCGCACTTCTGCCCTACACAATGGGACATGAAAACGCTGGCTGGGTCGAGGATGTCGGCAGCGCCGTGACCTCGGTCAAACCTGGCGATGCGGTCATCTGCCATCCGTTGCGCAGCTGTGGAATCTGCCTCAGTTGCCGGTACGGCCATGACATGTATTGCGACCACGGGATATTCCCCGGCTTGGGCATGGACGGCGGTTTCGCCGAATATTTCAAGACGTCGGAACGCACTCTTATCAAGCTCAACACCGGGATCATGCCGTTGGATGTGGCACCGATGGCGGATGCCGGAATCACTGCCTACCGTGCTGCGAAACGCGCGGCAAAGCTGTTGCACCCCGGTTCTGCCTGTGTGCTGCTTGGCGTCGGTGGCCTGGGCCACATTGCGCTGCAATGCCTCAAGCATCTTTGCGGCGGCCAGGTCATCGCGGTGGACCGCGAACCCGGTGCCCAGGCTCTGGCCCGCGAACTGGGGGCGGATGCCGTGCTGGATGGCGGGCCGAACCTGATCGAGGAGGTCAAGGATCTGACAGGCGGTGGCGCATTGGTGGTCATCGACTTCGTGGGAGAGTTGGGCGTTGAGAATATCTGCTGGAAATTGCTGCGGCAGGGCGGCGAACTGATCGTTGTCGGGTATGGCGGCACCATCGAAATTCCAACCCTCGAACTTGTGGTCAATGAAATCAAGATCGGTGGAAGTCTCGTTGGTGACTACATCGAACTGGTGGAACTGATGGAGATGAATGCCGAGGGTAAGGTGAAAATGCACCAGACCGAGTACAAGCTCGCAAACATCAACAAGGCGATCGACGACTTCAAGAACCGCCGCTTTACCGGTCGCGGGGTGATCGTGCCATGACTGCCGACCGATCTACATTTGTCACGCGAAGGAGCAGATCATGAGTCAGACATCTCCGACCAAGGAGCGGCCCGAAGCAGAGCCATCCGGAGAATGCTACAGACTGATCTACCGCAGTCACAGCCTTTTGCCGGAAACGAAAGCCAATGCAACCGGGCTTGCAGATATCTTGCGGACCGCGCGCGCCAATAACGCCTCGCTTGGCGTAACGGGTGCCCTGATGCTTTATGACGATTGGTTCGCACAGGTGCTGGAAGGGCCCAGGAATGTCGTCGAAGCTCTCTTTGGGAAAATCAGGGCTGATCCGCGCCATGATTCCGTGCGCCTGGATCAGGCGGAAATGGTGCCGCGCAGGCTCTTCGAAAAATGGGCGATGGCGATCGTCGCCGAGCATCACGAACCGGACTTGCCGATGGTCGCGACCACCGGAGGGTTGGCACAATGCGCGCCGTGGAAGGTGTCGCTTGAGCAAGAGGTCGTGCTGACCCGGCTGCGGGATTTGACGCGGGGATACGGGCGTGGGTCCTGACGCCCGTCCGCACGTGTGTGTTTCTTGGGGGCATTGACGACCTGAGGCCCCTTGGATCACCACATCCGGCGGATGTGCCAAAGCCGTCGCGTTTTCGAGGATAACGAGGCCCGGGGTCGGGCGTCGGCTCATCGCTGTTTTGCGCCCCCTGACGCAACCAAATTCAATAACCGCCAATGATTGTCGAACGCTTTGCCGTATTTCAGGATCGCGGGATATCGTATTGCTTGATCTTGCGATAAAGCGTGGGCCTCGATATGCCCAGTTTCTCTGCCACCCGCGTAAGATTGCCGTTTTCAACCTGCATCGCGCGACGGATCGTCATGGCCTCGACATTTTCGAGGTTGACCCCGACATCGGGAATATCCACGCAAGGCATCAGCCCGAACCCATCCGCTGGCTCGAAGATTTCTTCCGGCAATTCGCTCGCTTGCACCTCGGTGTCGGCTTTCAACAGATAAAGCCGCTCGACCATGTTGCGCAGTTCGCGAACATTTCCCGGCCATCGATAGGCGCACAGACGTTCCTGGAGCACAGGAGAAAAACTCAGTGGTTCACGCCGGAAGCGTTTGGAAAACACTTCGTTGAAATGATCGATAAGCAGCGGAATGTCGCTGGCGCGCTCGCGTAGCGGCGGCACGTCAATAACGATGATGCCGATGCGGTAGAACAGATCGCGTCGGAAACGCCCCGCCTCAACATCGTTGCGAAGGTTGCGATTTGTCATGGCCACAAGCTGCACGTTGACAGATCGCCGTTCGCTGTCACCAACCCGGTAGACGGCCCTTTGTTCCAGCGCACGTAGCAGGTAGGGCTGCAATTCGATCGGCATGTCACCTATTTCGTCAAGGCACAGAACGCCACCATTGGCGTGTTCGAACTTGCCCGCCTTGCCGCCACGCACAGCGCCGGTAAAGGCACCCTCCACATGGCCGAAGAGTTCCGCGCCGATCAGATCCTTGGAGATTGCCGCGCAGTTTACGGTGACATATGGGGCGTTCTCGCGAGGCAGGCGGCTGTGCACAAGTCTTGCGAACTGTTCTTTGCCGACGCCGGTTTCGCCTTGTATCAGTACGGTCACATCTGCCGCAGCAGCGCGTTTCGCAAGTTCCAGCGCTTCCAGCATCTTGGGGGCCGCGCCAACGATGACGATCTCTTCCTCATCTACATTTGCGCGCGGTTTGATGCGCACCGCTCTTTCCATGTGCGCCGGAGGTGCGTCGCGGTTTTGCTTGAGAAACAGGGCAGCGCCGCGCAATCGACCACCGAATTCCAGGCGTTCTATTCCCTCTGTTTCCAGTTCCGGGGGCAGGGCCGCGCGAATGTCGCAGTCGTTCATGTTCGCGCTCAGCGATAGAAGATGTTTCCCGACAGCAAGCTCGGGGCGGCTCTGGTAGATCCTGTCGTCCAGCCCTCTTCTGAACAGGATCCGCCCCACTTTGTCGAGCAGCAGCACGCTGTTTCCGTGACGGTCATTGTTGGAGTTCAGGAATGCCTCCAGAAGCAGGGTGCGTTCTTCGTGTTGCTGCTCGGCCAGCGCGATCTCGATTTCGCGGGCTGCGGCCATGACAAGCGCAACATTGTGGCGGCGGAAGATGCCCGGTGGGCCCGAAAGGTCGACGACGCCGATGACCGAGCGGTCGAACGGGTCGAAGATCGGCGCGCCGGCACAGGTCCATGCTTGCACGCCCTGACAAAAATGTTCAGCCGCATGGACATAGGTCGGTTTGCCGGTCTTCAGCGCCGTTCCTATTCCGTTCGTGCCGATGGCGTCTTCGTTCCAGATCCCGCCGATTTCAAGGTGTATGTTCTGACCCTCGTCAAGCACCGAAGGATCGCCAATCGCATCAATTATCACACCATCCTTGTCGGTCAGGATGAGAACCGCCTTTGCATCGGCGAGGTGGGGCTCCAGCCTCGCGAGGGCGTATTTCGCCGCACGTCGCAATGAAAGGTTTCTGCGCCTCAATTGGTGAAGATCATCTTCGGATTCAATTTTGCGAGAATGCCGTTTGGCGGCGTCGACGCCCATATTCATACTGCGTTGCCAAGATTGCACGATTTCGTCTCGAACGGGCCATGCCTCTTGCTGCTCCTTCGACCGGCCCGTGACATAGCTTTCCCAAGCCTCCCGCGTCTGGCCTTCGGAATACTCCGGGCTGGCCGTGCGAAGAGGGCCGGATCTGCTGGCAGGGCTGAAGTAGCTCGTTCTATGCATATATGGCTCAGTGCTATTGATGTGCCTCGGTGTTGGGACGCCCCAACTTGTGTCTCCCGTCCAGTGGATTTGTCACGCCCTGACCACGGGGCCGCCGTGCGCGACCGTTATTGCAGACCAAGGCTGGTTTCGATCGCCTCGGCCAACGCCTTATCGTCAAATTCGTGGGTCAATTCTACGCCGTCCAGATGCAGCAGCGCCTCAAGCATTTCGCCATCGACCGGTGAGTAGAAATTTCTTGCGGCAGTGGCGAGCAGAAAGTGCTTTCCTGCGAAGTTCCCACGGATCTCGCCAAGAAGCTGAATCTGCTTGCCGCTGTTCATGCACGCTAGAACAACCCGATTGTTCAGGCTGATCTTGACATATGGCTTGACATCGACAGAACTGTTGGACGCGCCCAAATCATGGATGATCAGGCCAGCGGGCTGAGGTTTTTTCTGGGCGTTTGCCTTGGCTTGCTGCATCGCAGTGTAGCCGCCGCCGCTAATCTGGTCGGCGAGTTTTGATATGACATGCGAGTTCTCAGATATTAAACGCTTTGCCCGCACGTCCTCAGGTCGCGGCCCGTCCCGCTTTGAGAAAATATCCAATTTCCGTCCTCCCTGCGCAATATTTTAGCAGACAGCGCGTCAAAGTGCCAATCAATTCCTGAATTGCCGCTGAACTTTCATCCGGCTGGAACTTGAACCTGATGGGCTGTGGTCCTGGTTCAGCCCCGAACCTTTTACCGCCTTTGGCGAGAGTTTTCCGGCTCCGATCAGGGTGACAGATTTCGAACGTGTATCGCCGGATGCCATGACGGCCTTCTTCTGCGGGAACCTTGAGGTCATTACTAGGAATTAGTTGGGTTAGACATCTGCGCTTGCGCTCTTCGCGCCGGATCTCGTCAAGGGACTTGCCGGAAAGCTGGCCGCGCCGCGCCTGCTCGATCCTCGGCTCCAGGAAGTTGGTCAACGCGGTGAAAGCCTCGTCCTCGCTCATGCGGTCGAGGGCAGGGGCGTCGCCAAGCGCCCGGCCCAAGACATAGTCCTTAAGGCTCTGCCCCTTGAGAGCGGCGATGGCCTTCAGCTTCTGGTTTCTTCCTGCGAGATGTCGATCGAGAGTCTGAGCACTCCAAAAATCTAGTCGATACCGCCTGACATTACAACATTTGTTGCGGATGCAGAGTTTGCTGAAAACTCTTTTTCGAGGCCCCCCTACCCAAACGCCGCCGTCTTCCTGTCTTTGCACGGGATGGGGTGGCGGGACAGACGCCGTGTGCGTATGGTGTGCACAGCGGGTCCGTTCTGGTAGTGGGCGCACCTGAGGAGAACTCTGAATGCCCGACAACGCGGCCACGGCGGCAGCGCGGTTATCTTCTGCGCCTATGATGGATGGTGGCGATTTAAACGTAATTTCAATATTTTGCGAGATGCCGTGTGCAGCATATGTTCAAGCTTTGATCGCAAAATCTCGCGTTCTGGCGCGCTTTGAGAAGGACTGTTTTGGTGCGGAGCGATTGGATAGGCATACATTCCGGACAGACGGGATAGATCGTATGGAATGACAGACCGTCAGTGGCATTGAAGGACGCTTTCCCAGAGAACGACTGGACGCTGATGTCCATAGTCGCGGACACAAACGCGGGTGTTGGGCAGCGCGGCCTTGCTTGCGGACAAAACGCGCGCTGGGTTTTAGATACGAGCCGCCGCAAAAACGGGCGTGCAGGCCCTCGCGCCCGCCTCGCGGGCACGAAAGCCGTTATGACAAAGGGGGAGACCGATCAGGATCCCTGAAGTTTCGTCGTACATTCGCGGGCCTCGTAGATCGCGTTGCGCACGTGATCGAGATTGACCGTCACCGTGAACGGCTTGTCTGGGAAGACGATCATTTCCTTTTGTT
>Ga0102941_1001567_pt1 | contig 10712 bp, 5 predicted proteins | sample SalPonR2_C_D2_MG_FD_79281 | JGI IMG/M metagenome (GOLD analysis project Ga0102941, IMG submission 79281) | Salt pond soil microbial communities from South San Francisco under conditions of wetland restoration - Salt Pond MetaG R2_C_D2_MG | ecosystem: Environmental > Aquatic > Marine > Intertidal... | reverse complement strand
CATTGCTGCCCGAAGCATTGACGCTGGCGGAAACATTATACACCATTTTATCAGGATGAATTTCGATCAGGGATTTGTCAGCCCTTACCACAAATTCGTCAAGTTGATTGATTGAAGGGGATAAGTATATTGTGTCGAGTGAAACATTTTCATCACCCTCAATATTCAAAAGATCAGAAGTATAGGTTTGAAACTCAATATTCCTGATCTGCACAAAATACCTTCCGGGCGCAACCTTCTCCAGTAAAAAAGCTCCATCTTCCTCACTGAGAGTACCCTTTACCAGAACCGAGTCCTGGTTGAGCAAAACAACAGTAGAGAACAGGGCGGGTTCCTTATCAGGATTGAATACATGCCCATAGATATTCACCGGGTTTTGCCGGGCAAACAATACAGAACTGAATAATAAGAACAGACCAAAAAGTGTAGTTGTATATCTGAAAAAGTGCATTGTTGTCATTGATTTTAAAAGATTATTCTTGTTTTCTAAAGATCATATACCAGTTGATGTAATGAATTTTGGAATCAGGTTTTTGTAATTCTTTTTTATCTTTTTCCGAGAGTATGGGTATCATAACATCATCGCCTGGTTGCCAGTCGGCCGGTATAACCGTGTTTTCCGTATTCTGTTGTTTTTGCAGCGCCCTAAGCGTTCTTAAAATCTCATCGGTACTTCGTCCAACCTCATTGGGATAGAAATGAAAGGCGCGTATTTCGTTTCCGGGGTCGATAAAAAACACTCCCCTTACGCTTTGTCCACTGCCTGTTCTGGTGTCGATCATGCCATATTTTCTGGCGATAACAGAAGAGCTATCGGCCACCAAAGGAAAATTGATCTTTACCGGTTTCCAACCTTTGTATGAAACAGACTCCAGCTCCGCTTTCCAGCTTTTATGGGATGCCATCCTGTCAACGGAAATAATGATAATGTTCGCTCCCAGGTCTTCGAATTCTTTTTGCCTGTGAGCAAGTCCAAGGATTTCAGAAGAACAAACAGGCGTAAAATCACGAGGGTGAGCAAAGAGTATCTTCCATTCATTGCCAAAATCAGCAGGAAAGGAGAGCATGCCATTGGTTGATGGCGCCTTAAAGACAGGCGCCTGCGATCCGATCAGTGGAATACGCTGATAATCTTCATCTTGTGCTATTGACTTACTCACCATAGAGATCACCAGGAGTGCAATCAATACAATTGTCTTCAAACTTGTCATTGTTTAATTATTTAAAAGATTCATTTAAAAGGGTTTTTATGGATCACTGTACAGGTCTTAATGAAGTGATAGAAGAAGTTTGTCGGTTATTTATTAATTTTCCATAAGTTATCTGCCGCCATATCCACTCTACCGGTCCAAACCGGAAATACCACAACCAGATGGTGCTAAAAACGATCTGCCATCCAAAAATCAGGATGGCGATAAGAATAGCCGACGAATAGCCAATGGCAGGTCCGATTCCCAATCCCACCTCATAAAAGATAAAAATGCAGATCACGGTCTGAAACATATAATTTGAAAGTGCAGTCCTGCCTACTGCGGCAAACCAGTTGAGCGAGACAGTCGGGCGAGTAAGCGCCAGGGCAACTATTGCACAATAGGCAACAGCCATGGGTGCAAGTGAAAGAGCATTGAGCATATACTCCGCAAACTGCCGGAATGTACCTTCCAAATTACTAAATTCTACCCACGTACGCAGAAGGTTCATCGGTATTCCAATGACCAACCCCCACAGGATGATCTTTTTGAGCCGCGCTGTGTTGGATAAAAGGTTGTGCTCAATAATCTGCCGGCCGGCGTAAACACCAAGGAGAAATAGTGCAAGTACTTTGAAGATCCTGCCTTCCAGTAGTATCATGGCCAGGCGCAGAAGGGGCATTACAAGGTTTATCTCAACCAATGTTTGCAGGTTTGAAATGGATAGATACTTTAGGAAATTGAACCCGTTTTCGCTTTGTACGGCAGCATTGCCGGATATAGCCTGAGAAGCCAGTACATTGAACCTGCGTATCAAAATTCCCGGATAAAAACTATCGGTAAGAAACATGATCAACCAATGTACCACAGGCATCAATAGCAATATTGCCGACCATATCAGCAAACGCTTATCTGAAAAATTGCGGAAGAGAATGAGCAAAAACCCCGTGAGCGCGTATAAAGTAAGAATGTCGCCCAACCAGATCAAAAACAGGTGCACACTTCCAATGAGAAGCAGGCCAAGCATTCTTTTTCTGAAAAATGGAACAAATAGCTTGTCATTGTTTGCCATGCGTTGATACTGGACTGCAAAACCAATTCCGAAAAGAATTGAAAAAACAGAGTAGAACTTGCCATCCACCAGAAAGAAGGCGATGATCTGCAGGATGTGATCTGCAAAAGCTGCACCCAGGTTTGCCCTTACCTCATCTGCGATAAAGTACTCTCCTGAAAGATACCTGATGTTGGCAATAAAGATGAACAGTATGGCAATGCCCCTTAAAATGTCAAGGTATTGTATCCGCTGCTTGCCGGGTACCGGGGTATCAGGACGATCGGTGGTAAACAGACGTATGGTATCCTTTGGAGGTTTTGTGCCGGTGACTACTTTGGTTGACATATGCTGTTAATTTATTATTCGGGCATTTGTAATGGTTATTCCTTCATGAGCTAATTCCAGGGTTTCCACACATACTTCTGTGGCATCCGATTTCAGATCAGTGCCGGAAATTTTAATTGGCCACGCATTTGCTAAAGACCAAATCATTGTGTTCCTTCCGTTTTCATCTAATAACCGTATAGTAACGTTTTCTCTTTGTATGGTATTCATCTTTATGGCATCAAACCATGTAAAGAAGGCATTGTCATTTACAAAAACTCCTTTTTTAAGAATTACGTTTCCTGTTTTGACAATTCCAGGCATTTTAATAGTTGAAAATCGCGGACTGTTTCCATGTCGGTATTCTATGATTTGGGTTTCTGTTTCAAGTCCGGAAACCTCTTGAAATGAAACTGCATTGTCTTGAGATCCAAATTTTACTGAGAAGTAAAATTTTGGGGTTGGCCAAAAATTCTCTTGAGATGATCCTTCGTTTGTCATATTAATGTGTTTTAAAATCTAATAATGAATCCACACCGAAAACAAGTTTTCAGGAAATTCGTGAAAAATATATGTTTTTAATTGTCTGAATATTAAATATTTGAATTAGTGTCAAAGCGAGGAAAGTGAGTTTTTCATAATGCCCCGAATCTGGTTTAAGTGTAAAATGATCTGCAGGATTTTTTCGATACTCCTGTTTTAGTAATTTTTGTTGTAAAATTACGCTGCACACGAATGTAAAGGGTTGGATAAATCTCGCATTGTGTTGGACAAATCATTCATTGTACGCCAATGGCGCGGATATGGGGGGATTCGGAAAAGTGGAGAGAATATGGGATGTTCTCACTTTCATCATCTTCGGACAGACTAACATATTCAATGCTGCCAATGAATCCAACTTGTCTTAGGGAAGATTATGCCTGGCTTTTATGGCAGTTTCAGTTGGCCAACCTGGCGCTAAATACATACAAAATCAACTATCCAGATCGATCAAATATTCCACCAGGTTTTGATCTCTGGAAAGTTTAAGTTTTTTTCTAAGACGATACCTGGCAAGCTCTACACCCCGGTCAGAAATATTCAATAGTTTTGCTATTTCCTTTGAGCTCATATTCATTCGAAGAAAAGATGCAAGTTTTATTTCCCGGGGACTTAAATTAACGTTATTTTCTGCTAATTTTTTCAGGTATCCGCTGTGAACCTGATCAAAGTGATATGCAAATTGGTCCCATGAGTTATGGTCTGATAAATTTTCATCAATCTCTTTCACAATTTGGTTAAGTTCTTTTTTGTCGCCACCCTGCTGTATAAACCCTTGTATTCTGTTTTTTACATTTTGTAAAAAGTCACTGGCACTTAATAAATGCATGGTGATGGTGGTTAATTGATCGTTTTTAAGGTTTATTTCCGTTTTGAATTTTTCGCTCATCAGCCGGTCTATTTCACTTTTTGATTGTCTGGAAATCTGATCAATTGTTTCATCCTTAATTTTTAAAGCCTGTTTACTTTGGTGTGCGAGTTGCGTATTTTCTGCAAGATGCTTTCTTTTTTGTAAAACAAGAACCAGGGTCACTATGGCCAATCCCAATAATGTATAGAATAATTTTGCCCACATTGTAAAATACCATGGTTCTAATACCTTAAATGAAAAACCTGAGACTTTGCTTTGCTGTTCATAAATGTTTTTAGCTTTAACTTCAAAAGTGTAATTTCCCGGAGGCAAATAGGGGTATTGCACTTCACTTTCCGATGTCCAATCTGACCAGTTTTCTTCAAGTGGAACAATTCTGTAAGCGTATTTAAGATCTTCGAAACCATCGAAATAGGGCGCAGCATAACTTATTTTTAAAGATTGTTTTACGTTTAGCTCCAGATCTTCTCCCTGGAAAGAATTGTATTTTATTATAGAATCCTCGCTGATCTTAATATCAACTGACCTTATAATTACCCTGAAATTTTCATTGATTAAAAAGTTTTTCTGTGGTTTATAAAGAACAAAACCTTCTTTGGCTCCAATGAGCACATTATTTTCATCAAGTATTGTAATATTAGGCAGATCATCGTTCATAAGTTTATTGATATGCCTGAACAGTCCTGTGTTTTTTTTGTAAATGCCGAATTTTTCCTGAAACAATAGACCCATAATGTTTTCCTGAATGAAATATATTGAATTATTGCCATCAGAAACAATTTCATTCACATGCCCATCTGCCAGCCATTCATCAAAGAATGAATTAATGATAAATTTCGACTGTCTTTGATCAAAATCATAAATTCCTTTTTCAGCAGTAAAAACCAAATTATCATCCAGGGAAAAAACACTGATTTTGGTATTGGAGGGAAAACCATTATTTCGCCCAAAGTGCTCGGGTTTCTCAATCAAATTCATATTGCTGTCAAATCGCAACCTGTAGGCGCCTTTTAATCCATGTGTCATCCAGAGAATGGTGTCATTTTCATATTCCAGAATTCTCGAAGATTCATTAAGGTGCGGGATAACCCCGGTTTTCACCCATGTATCATTCTGTTTTTTAAAATAGGAAATACCCTGATAATCACCACCCAACACCAGATCAGGTATTGATGTTGGTATAAAACCCCAACTCCCAATATCATGAAACTTTTTAACGCCATTGTTATTAATCCTAAATGCCCCCCGGTCATGATTTAGAATTAAATCACCTTCCATTGTTGAGAAGTTATAAACCTGACCTTCGCTTCCCGGAATCAATGTATACGGTTGCGACAAAGCAGCATTTCCCTGGTCTTTTTGCGCAAAAAGACCATTGCTGGTGCCCAGGTAAATTTTGTCATTGTATTTGCACGTTGCATAACCCGTACCCTCAAGACCAATGTCTTCATTCATTAAAGAAAAGGGTAGGCTGATTTTAAGATAATCAATTCCATTGTTAAGGGCTACCCATAAATTGTTATAGTTATCCTCATAAAGTGCTTTGATGGTCCTGTCTGATAGTCCTTCTCTTTTTGTCAGATGTTGTTTAAAAGAAAAATCAGGATTAAAAATATACAGTCCGGAATTCTGGGTTCCAACAGCGTAATCTCCGGTATGAAGCTGGATCGCCGTTGTAATGTTCCCGATCCCGAAAGGAATATCTATTGGAGTAAATTTATCACCCTTATTATCATAAACTTCACCTGAACTACTTAAAAAATAGTTTCCGTTTGCATCAGGTACTGTGGCAATTATTTCCTGAATATTTTCAGAACCACTCATGTGAACAAAATCATCACCGGTTAATTCAAACAATCCTGCATATAAAACCTGGGCAATTATTTGGTCTTTTGATTTGAAAATATGTTGCACATAGCCGGGTGTTTCAAGCGCCCGAAAATTGGTGCCATCATACACCAAAAGAAGGCTTTCGGTAAGAAAATACAGTTTGTCGTCATGGTATAGTATTTCCCAGGTTTCAGCGATTACTTGTTGTTCAGGAGGCAACAAACTCAACAAGGAGATGAAATCCAGCCCGTATTCAGTCATTCGAAAATAACCTATCTGACCTTGACCACCCACAAAGATTCTGTTTTGATGATCAACCTTCACTGCTCTAACCCTGGTACAGTTGGGTACTTCGTATTTAGTCCAGGTATTTCCGTCAAATTCTAATAACCCCATGTTATTGGCAACATAAAGAATGCCTGAAGTGTCCTGATCAAAAGCCCAACTTTGAATTCCTCCCTGATATTCATCAGAATTAAAGTGTTTTTTTAATGGAACACTTCGTAAATTCTTAAAGCTATCATTTTGGCAAAGCCCAAATTTTATTGGGGCAATAGACAAAAGAAAAAGTAGCAAAAAAAGTCTCATGTGAGTGCCTGTTTGATAGATGATGAAAATATCTAAAATCTGTAAACCGGTGCAATTTAAGAATTTATTTTCAATAAGATGAGTTTTTGATGAGTTAAAATATTCCATTTAATGAGTTTTTGTAGTGATGAGTTTTCCGATAACAGAGGACTAATGCAGTACTTTTGTTGCGTTATAATAAAAATGAAAGTGCCAACACTTAACTTCTTTTTTATCGCATTGTAAAAAAATATCAAAACACTAAATGAAGTACTTATGATGAACAATTATAATAGGCGCACCAATTTTAAAATTCTATTAGGGATGTTATTTCTAATAGTCTCTAATTTTATAATTGCCCAGGAAAACATTTCCGGGAAAGTAGTTAATCCTGCAACAGGTGAAAGTTTGCCGGGTACAAGTATATATATAAAAAGTACTACCACCGGAACTACGTCAGATATAAATGGATTATTTTCCATTATAGCAGATACAGGTGATACACTCGTGTTTAACTATATAGGGTTTAAACCCAGGGAGGTTGTGATAAAAGAAGACAAATTCCTTGAAGTTTTTTTGCAAGATGACATTGGTTTATTGGAAGAAGTTGTGGTAGTAGGTTTTGGAAGCCAAAAGAAAAGTGTAGTAACAGGTTCAATAAGCACAATAAGTGCACAGGATCTTGAGGATATGCCTGTACAAAGGGTTGATCAGGCTTTACAGGGGCGGACATCCGGAGTTGTTGTTGCTTCCAATTCAGGACAACCCGGATCAAGTGCAACTGTGCGCGTCAGGGGTATAACTTCATTGAGCGGTGGCGCTAATGAACCGCTGTGGGTTGTGGATGGGGTAATTGTTGACGCCGGCGGAATAGGATTTTTAAATCAATCCGACATTCAATCTATAGAAGTTTTGAAAGATGCTGCCTCTCAGGCTATTTATGGAGCAAGAGCCGCAGCCGGAGTAATTCTCATTACAACCAAACAAGGATCAGCCGGCAAACTGAAGGTAAGTTACAATAGCTTTGCTGGTTTCTCGGCATCCGCAAAAAAACTTGACCTGCTCAATGCTGAACAATATGCCATGCTCCGCAACGAAGCATCTTTAGCTGCTGGTGGTAACATCATTTTTGACAATCCTGAGTCTTTAGGGCAGGGTACAGATTGGCAGGACTTAATATTTAACCAGTCTGCCTTTAAACAAAACCATGAGGTGAGCATTAGCGGAGGAAATGATATTTCAACCTTCTATTCATCATTCGGATATTCAGACGAGCAAGGGATTGTAGCATCGGATATTTCTAATTTCGAAAGGATGAACCTGCGTTTCAATTCAACCCATCAAATTAAAGATTGGTTAAAAATTGGCCAGAATCTGGGATATACACGTCAAAAATCTGTAGGACTTGGAAATACAAATAGTGAATTTGGTGGTCCACTGAGTTCGGCAATTAATCTGGATCCGGTTACTCCTGCTGTAATTACAGACCCTGCAACAGCCAATTCCAGCCCATATTCAACCCAGCCCGGTATCATGCGGAATGAAAATGGAAACCCTTACGGAATATCAAACTATGTAGGGCAGGAAATGTCAAATCCACTGGCATACATCAATACAAGATTAGGTAACTATGGATGGAGCGATGATTTTGTTGGTAATGCGTTTGCTGAAATTCAAATTATTGAAGGACTCAAGTTCAGGTCAGCTATTGGAACAAAACTATCTTTTTGGGGCGGTGAATCATTTACTCCGGTTTTCCATCTCAATTCCACAACAATTAATGCTACCAACTCAAGATGGTCAGGCAAAAATCAACAGTTCAACTATAATATTGACAATACACTATCCTACCAAAAGTCTTTTTCTGATCATGATTTTGATTTTCTCATTGGGCAGGGCGCCAACCAGGCAAATTTATCATCTTCCTTGAGTGTCACAAAATTTGGTCTTCCTGCCAATAACTTCAATGATGCATCAATGAACTTTCCGGTGCCAACCGATCAGATAAATGCTGGTGCAGGTGAAGGACAATTGCATCGGGTCAGCTCATTATTTGCAAGGATCAACTACAATTATTTGGGGAAATACCTATTTACAAGCAATTTCAGGCGTGATGGTTCTTCACGGTTTGGTTCCAATAATAAATATGGATATTTCCCTTCAGTGTCTGCCGGATGGATTCCTTCGGCTGAGAATTTCTGGCCGGAGAACAGAGTGATTGATTTCATGAAACTGAGAGGCGGATACGGCGTAGTAGGTAACGATAATATTGGTGATTTTGCATATCTTTCAACCGTTGGTGGTGGTAGAAATTATGCTTTTGGTACTGCCGGAGACTATTACAATGGAGTAAGTCCGAATGCCCCATCCAACCCTGATTTACGATGGGAAGAAACCACACAACTCAACATAGGGATTGAAACTGTTTTCTTTCAAAACTTAAGATTTAGCTTTGATTGGTTTCAAAAAATAACCGAGGATATTTTGATGTATCCCCGAATCCCGGGATATATTGGAGCAATTAGCAATCCTGCTGCAAACGTTGCCTCGCTTAATAATACCGGTATCGAATTTGAATTGGGATTTCGCGAAACATTTGATAATGGATTAACTATTGGTCTCAATGGAAATACCTCTTTCCTTCATAATGAAGTTACGGATTTGGGTACTGACATTGATTTCCTTTCAGGTGGAAACGGGTTTCAGGCAAGTACCTATCCAATTACCCGAACTGCAATCGGACAACCTATTAATTCATTTTATGGGTTTAAAATCCTTGGCATTTTTCAAAACCAGAGTGATATTTTTTCTCACACAGATGCTGCCGGCAATATAATTCAGCCCAATGCAAAACCCGGAGACATCATTTGGGCTGATCTTGATGGGGATGGTAATATTTCTGAAAATGATCGCACTTTTTTAGGTAATCCTACACCTACCTGGGTATTTGGACTCACTTTTAATGCTGCGTATAAAAACTTCGACCTGCTGGTTTTTGGACAAGGAGCTGGTGGGAATATGATTTTTCAGGGATTACGACGACTCGACATTGCTAATGCAAACTACCAAACTACTGCTCTAAACAGATGGACTGGCGAGGGAACATCAAACACTTATCCGAGAATTGTTGATGGAGATCCGAACAATAACTTCAATAATCCTTCAGAATTGTATTTAGAAAAAGGAGATTATTTCAGGATTAAAGTCATACAACTGGGTTATACCTTGCCTGCCTCTTTTCTGGCAAAGTATAAAATTGAAACAATCAGATTCAATATTACAGCAGAAAATCTTATAACAATTACTAACTATACGGGATATGACCCTGAAATTGGCGGGGGAACTATGAGCATTGACAGGGGATTTTACCCTCAGGCAAGATCAATATTGGTAGGACTTAACCTGAATTTCTAATTCAAAAAAAATTAGCTATGAAACACAAAGTCGAAAACATGAAAACAAGAAGATATCAATTGGATTCTATAAATTTAATCTTCCCCAAACAACTGCAATTGCAGAAAAATATATTGAAATACATGCTTATGTTAGCTTTGGCAGTCATTTTTACAGGTTGCAATAAAGACTGGCTGGAAGTAAGTCCCAAAGGAACAGAACTGGAAGAAAACTATTACCGGAATGCTGATGAGGCATTTGCAGGGCTTGTGGCCATTTACGATCAGGTTGGTGGAACCTCGGGTGGTTACATAAACAAGTTTACCGTAGCACTATCAGCCAGTGACGATCATTTTGCTGGTGGAGGCGGACCTACTGATGTTAATAATCTTCAGGTTATCTCCAATTATACCCTCGATCCGGCTACCGGGCCTCAGGGTGAGTTGTGGGACAGGGGTTTCAATGGAATTTTCAGGGCAAATGTTTTAATCTCAAAGCTTCCTGATATTCCTATGGATGAAAACCTTAAAAAGAGATATATGGCTGAAGCAAAATTTCTCAGGGCATATTTCTACTTTGACCTGATAAGGTTCTTCGAGAATATACCCTTATTCAATGAGCCCTTATCAGCTTCTGAGATCTATCAGGTTGTTCAGGCCGACCCTGCAGAGGTCTATACCGCCATCATCCAGGACTTAACAGATGCTATCGAAGATTTACCACTTACGGTTCCGGTTGATACCGAAGGAGGTAGAGCTACCGAAGGGGCAGCAAGAGCTTTATTGGGAAAAGTATATTTACAACTTGAAGATTATGCACTAGCCGCTGAACAATTTAAGGAGGTGAACGGAGAACCGGGCGGAACAAGTCAGTTTGGTTACAGTTTGCTGCCAAATTATAATGACTTGTGGGATTTTGATCATAAACAAAACTCAGAAAACAT
>Ga0102941_1001563_pt1 | contig 10727 bp, 7 predicted proteins | sample SalPonR2_C_D2_MG_FD_79281 | JGI IMG/M metagenome (GOLD analysis project Ga0102941, IMG submission 79281) | Salt pond soil microbial communities from South San Francisco under conditions of wetland restoration - Salt Pond MetaG R2_C_D2_MG | ecosystem: Environmental > Aquatic > Marine > Intertidal... | reverse complement strand
GGAGATCTCCCACCGATCGTCGACGAGACCGCGAGCGTTCAGCTCCTCGTGTCGTGCGGTTCGGACGGCGTCACATCCGCCACCGTACCGGTTCTCGTAGCGGGCGATGTCCTCTTCCCACGCGTGAAGCGGCCAGTGCGGTGCGGTGTAGGCGAGGTAGAGAAAGAACGGTCGCTCGGCGTCGGCGGTGTCGATCATCCGCTGCGCCTCGGTGCCGATCGCGTCGGTGTAGTGGTAGAGCGGCGAGTCCGGCTCGATGAACTCGTCGTCGCGCACGAGCGTCGGCGGACGGAAGAAGCTGCCGCCGCCGGTGAGCGTTCCGTAGTAGTGGTCGAACCCGCGCTGTCGGGGAGTCGGATGGCCGGGCTCGCCGGCGACCCGCCACTGAGCTTCGTCCGCCGGGTGGTACTCGCCGCCGACGTGCCACTTCCCCGACAGCATCGTCTCGTAGCCGCCGAGCCGCAGCGCCTCGGCGATTGTGACGACATCGGTCCCGAGGTATCCGCGATACCCCGGCAGGCCGTAGTCGGAGACCATGTGCCCGACCCCGGCGACGTGCGGATCGACTCCGGTGAGCAGCGAGGCGCGGCTTGGGCAGCATCGTGCCGAATTGTAGAACTGCGTGAATCGGACCCCCGACCCCGCGAGCGAGTCGAGGTTCGGTGTTGCGATCTCGGAACCGAAGGCGCCGATGTCGGAGAAACCCATGTCGTCGGCGAGGATGACTACGATGTTTGGAGGGGCTGTGGTTGCCATGTGGGCGATTATAGACGGCCGCGGGGGGAGATTCCAACCGTGGGCGATCAGCTGGGATGTGCGGGGTGGTCAGGGGTATCAGGTGTCGACACAGGTCCAGATACCGAAGAGCCTCCTAAACCATGAATCGCATGTACACTCGCGCGATCGAAATCGCTCGGAGCAAGATCAACGGTGGGCCCGATCACCCGACGTTTCGGCGACCGTATCTGGACGCAGCCTTCTTTGGACGTCTCTTCTATTGGGATACATGTTTCATCGCCTCGTGGGCGAAGTACCACATTGACGAGTTACCCATCGAACAGTCGCTCGACAACTTCTACACGCTTCAGGAAGACGATGGCTTCATCTGTCGCGAGTACTCGCCCGAGGGTGTCGCGTGCTGGCCTCGTGAACACCCGGTCAGTACGAACCCGCCGCTCCTTGCCTTTGCCGAACTCGAGCTCTACTCGCAGAGTGGGGACGTCGAGCGACTCCGCCGCGTCTATCCCAACCTGAAACGCGAGTTCGAGTTCAGACGCGCGAACCACGAAATGGAAGATGGACTGTACTACTGCGACGGATTCGGAAGTGGGATGGACAACGTGCCGCGGTATCCCGATGGATGGACGGACGACGGGCAGGGGATACCCCTCACCTATCGGCCAGGGCTCGGAGCATCAGACAAGGTCTTCTCAGACATATCCCGAAATCTCTCCACCCGCTGGAACACGCAAGGCCGGATGATCGATATCAACTGCCAGATGGTTCTCTGTGCGAGATCGCTCGCACAGATCGTCAGTGAGATCTCGCGCTTCGGCGAGGTGTCGGTGGACGACGAGGTGGAGTACAACCGCTTCGCAGAGTGCCTCATTGAGCGAATTAACGACCGAATGTGGAGCGACGCACACGCCTTCTACTTCGATCTCGCCCACGGGGAGCCGCTCGAGCGCTTCCACATCGGTGCGTACTGGGCGCTCCTCGCCGGCGTTGTCCCGAACGAACAAGCCGGTCGTTTTGTCGCCCACCTGCTGGATCCCGCCATGTTCTGCACCAACGTTTCGGTGCCGTCGATGCCGCGGGCGGAGTCGCTCTACGACCCGGACGGGGAGTACTGGCGCGGAGGCGTCTGGCCGCCCGCGACGTACATGGTGCTCCGTGGACTCCGACGCTACGGGTTCGAGCGCGAAGCGAAGCAGATCGCCCAGAGCATATACGCGTGCGTGACGACAGTCTTCAATCGCGACGACACGTTCTACGAGTTCTACAAGCCCGAGGCTCACGAGCGCGGCTACGTCAAGGACTTCGATCACCACGCCGTTGAAGACTTCTGCGGATGGAGCGCTCTCGTGCCCATCTCCATCTACCGCGAGTTCCTCTGACTCCTGCCCGCGGGGGCCCCGTATGTGTCTTGCTGCGGATCTCGCGGACTCGTCCGATAGTGTTCGCCGCGCTCAGAAGACGGTGGTATTCGTCTTCGGCTCCACGATATAGGCGCTTGGATACGCTGAAGCCGGGGTTGACAGCAGTTCTCGCCCTGGCTGATTCGTACAACCTGGACTGTCTCGGCATGGAAAGGCACGTCGTGTGACTACCTCGACGACTCTACCATCGCATGCTCATGCTGGACGGAGTCCGCGGTCTCCGGTTCGGGCAATGCCTGGTGTTCGTCTCCAGCCTCGCGCGCGATACGGTACTCGGCGATCATCGCACGCAGCTGCTCGGCCTGCGAGGCGAGCTCTTCTGACGCAGATGCGCTCTCTTCGGCGCTCGCGGTGTTGCCCTGCGTAACCTGATCGATCTGGTCGAGTCCCTCGGTGATCTGGCCGATCGCTTCTGCCTGCTCGCGACTCGCCGATGCGATGTCGTCGAGATACGCGGTGACTTTGCTGACGCCACTCGTAATCGCGTCGAGTTGCTCGCCCGTTGCCTCGCTCGCCTCGGCCCCGGCGCTCATGTTCTTCACCGACTCTTCGACCATCGTCGTCGTTTCCTGAACGGCGTTCGCGCTCTTGGCCGCGAGGTTGCGGACCTCCTCCGCGACCACGGCGAATCCCTTCCCGTATTTGCCGGCACGCGCTGCCTCGACGTTTGCGTTCAGCGCGAGCAGGTTGATCTGGAATGCGATGTCGTCAATCACCTTCACGACCTTCTTGGTCTCCTCGGCCGACGAGACCATGCGAGCGATCACGTCTTTCAGGTGACTCATCTGGCGGTTTCCGTCCTCGGCGCTGTTCTGGGCGTCCTTGGCAATCGCACTCGCCTCTGCCGAGTGCTCGGCGTTCTGGCGTGACTGACCGTTTATCTCGGTCACCGAAGAGGAGATCTCCTCGAGCGAGCTCGCCTGTTCGGTGGCGCCCTGCGAGAGTTCCTGGCTCGCCTGTGAGACCTGCGAGGCCCCGCTGGAAACCTGGTCGACCGAGTCCATGGTCTGCGAGAGCAGATCGTTGAGCGCCTCTACCATCTGCGAGAAGGCTTTCCCGAGCGCGTCTTTGTCTGAGGCGGCATTGACCCGAATATCGAGATTTTTGGTTGCGATCTGACGCGCGACCTCGGCCTTGTCGCGCTGATACTCAATCAGATCGGTGAACGATCGGGCGATCATCCCGAGTTCATCGGAGCGGGCGTTGATCTTCGCGATCTCTGTCTCTTTCACACCGGTCAGGTTGATGTCGCCGATCGCGAGACGATCTGCGCCCGCGACGAGCGTGATGATCGGCTGCGAGATCGTGCGAGAGAAGAGGAGGGCCGCGACGATCGCGACGATGACGATGAAGGCGGCGCTCACTACGACGAACCAGACAAGCGTGCGCACCGGGGCGGTCACTTCTGATTCGTTCATCTCGGCGATGATCGCCCAGGTCGTGTCGTAGACGTCCACCGGTGAGTACGCCGAGAGGACCGGGGTTCCGGTATAGTCGTCGATGATCTTCGCGTCGGTCTCATTGGCAAAGGCAGCGCCGGTGGCGGCAGTGTCTACGCTCCCGGTTCGAGGGTTGGCGAACGAGGCGGATACGCTGTGGTTCACCGGGTCGAGGAATGAGTCCGAGCGCATGAGATTATCCGGACCGACGAGGTAGGTCTCGCCGGTTTCGCCCATCCCGGTTCGCTCGTTCATGATCGTGTTTATTCGATCGAGCGGCAGCTGAAGCGCGACAACGTAGTCGAGCTCTCCACCGGAGATTATCGGGTCGGCGATGAATGCCGCCGGATCGCCGCCCGACGGCTCGTACGGACGAAAGTCGCCGAAACCGAATTCGAGCGTGTTGACCGCCTCGACGACAGCATCGTTCAGGCTCGAGTCGGCGAACTCGCCGGTGAGGATGTTGCTCTGATAGTCTGCTTCTTTCGCAACCGAGTAAAAGACCTCGCCTTCGGGATGAATGAGGAACAGATCGTAGTATCCGAGCTCGTTGTTGTACTTTGTGAGGAAGTCCTCCTGCTCGCCTGCAACGGTCACGGTCATGGCTTCTTCGAAACTCTTCTTCGTGATGAGCGCGATGTTCGCCGTGCCGAACGCAATGCGGGTGTAGATCGCCATGGTAAGCGTGCCCGAGCTGTCAGTGTATACGTCGCGTCCGGTCTGGCCACGGTGCGCGAGCTGCATGTACTCCGGGGCGATGTCTGTGACGTCGGTCCCGGCGACGAGTGCTCCGTTCTGGGTAACCGGGATGTCGCTGAGCAGCGTGTAGCGCCTGCCGTCGTACTCGCTGAGGTAGGTCTCGCCGGTCATCCCGAGTCCTGCGCGGAGTTCGAGAATCTCTGTGAGGTCGTTGCCGACCGACGGCGAGGTGCGGCTCGAGAAACCCTCCTGGTTCGAGCGGAAGTACCGTTCCACCGATTGCTGCTTTGCGAGATGGACGTTCTCGAGTTGGTCGAATGCCTGCTGCTGGATTGCCCCAAGTGATTCCGAGAGGGCGTTCAGCTCCTCCCGTCGGTCAACGAAGTAGGCCGATATCTGACCTTCCTTGATGTCCCTCACGGCGCGCAGTTGTGCGTACTGGGCGTCGTTCAACGCCGTGGATGACTGCAGTATCGAAATCCCTGTGATCGCCGCGAGAGCCGCCAGTGCAATCGCTACGGTCATGAGCGTGATGCGTCCGCCGATTCCTCGCGTATGTTTCTTGATCTGTGAGCTCATTATGCTTCCCCTCTTTGTGAGATCATCTCCAGGAGAGAATACGCGAGGAGCTGAAGCGAACGTATCAGGAGACTTAGACAGAGGGTGTAGTGCGAACCCTTACAACGGTCCCGCGCTAGTTGAGGTATCTATCGTAGACGGCTCGGGATATCTCGGCGTTGGTCGAGCAGTTGAGCTTGCGGAGAATGCGCGATCTGTAGGTGCTCACCGTGCGATCACTGAGCCCGAGACGGAGCGCAATGTCGGAGACCCGTTCACCCGCAGCGATCGCGCGCAGGACCGTTGTCTCGCGCTGCGACAGCTGTTCCACGCCGCGGAACCGTCCCGAGCCGGTGGCCCCGATCATGGAGGACGCAAGCTCGGCGCTCGTGTACGAACCACCGCTCGAAACCCGACGAACGGCGGTGAGCAGCTCGCACGGATCTGCGTCTTTGCTCACGTAACCTGTGGCGCCGGCGCGAATTGCCGGCACGCCGAAATCCGAATCGGGGTACATCGAGAGAATGAGTATGCGCGTGGAAGGATGGCGACTACGAATCTCTCGAAGGCTGTCGAACGACATGTCCGACCCCATACGGAGATCGAGGATGAGCAGGTCGCATTCGCTGCGTTCCATCGTAGTCTGAAGCTCCTGAACCGATGATGCTTCATCCACGACTTCCAGATCCTCTTCATCCTGGAGCAGCCTGCGGATTGCGGTTCGTACGAGTCTGTGGTCGTCGGCGAGAACGATGCGGGTCGGTACGGGCATCTATGACAGAGGCTACTGATAGTTCGGTTCGGAGTGAAGAGACCAATCGCGCCGTCGATCGCAGTTGTGCGGAGATTTTCCTTGACGAATACAGAATCCATGGTAGGCTAACAGTAGGAATGACTTATACCAATAAGTGGTACCAATAGGTGATGCAGCGGTGAAGAAGTATGAAATTGTCGAGAACTGGGTGAAGACCGGCATGCAGAGCGGCCGATTCCTGCCCGGTGATCAGTTGCCGCCCGAATCCCAAATCTCGGCCGAACTCTCGGTCGCGCGCAATTCGGTTCGCCAGGCGATCGGCAACCTCAACGCCCAGGGCTTCGTGGAGACGCGCCAGGGAGTAGGAACGTTCTGCCTTGCTCCCGCGCACGCGGCGACGGGCTCTCGCGACATCGCGCTGATCTGCTTCTCCACTTCTCAGTACATCTTCCCCGATCTCGTGAACGGAGTTCAGGCCACGCTCAATCGTACGGGCTATCACATGATTCTCAGTCAGACCGCGTGCGACGCGAAAATCGAGCGCGAGATGCTGCTCGGGCTTCGCGATCGTGGAATCGCCGGGATCGTGCTCGAGCCTTCCTTCGGTGGCGACGGATTCTCAAACGCCGACGTGGTACGCGATCTCGTCGATACGGGCGTTCCCGTCGTCCTCGTGGACAATGCGACGCCGGACGAGGATTTTAGCTCAATCACGATGGACGACTACGCCGGAGGCCGACTTGCGGCGTCCCACCTCTACGAGCGTGGACACCGAGATATCGGGATCGTCTTCGACAGCGACTACCTGCCGAAGATCCGCCGGCGCAACGGTGCGGTCGAATGTCTTGCCGAACGGGGCATCGAGGTTCCGCAGGGGTGGCATGTCTCCTACCGCACCCCGCACAACAGCGACGCGGTTCAGAGTCAGATCCGAACGTGCCTGACCGCTTCCGACAGCCGACCCACGGCCTTCTGCTGCAGTAGCGACGATGAGGCCATGGACGTCATCGCCGCCGCCACCGAAGCTGGCCTCAGCGTACCCGACGACATTTCGATCGTCGGATTCGACAACGCAACGCTCGCGTCACACGGTCGCATCGGCCTCACGACGATCGATCATCCCACGCGCTACATCGCAGAGCTCGCGACGAATCTCCTCCTGCATAGCATTCGTCATCCCGAGATCGTCAGCAGCACCATCACCAGCGTGCGCCCCCGGCTCGTGAGCCGCAACTCAGTTCGTGATCTCCGGTCGTCTGATCGGAGCAAAAAAACCAATAAGGAGAAACCTTATGCGTCACAACGTACGTAGATTGCTCGTCATCGTGGCAATCATCGCCGTCGTCGCGATCCCGGTGTTTGCCGGCGGTCAGGACGAGGCAGTGCCCGAGGGCCCCGTGGACATCGTCATCTGGGGCTGGCCCGCAGCCGACGTCGCCTTCGAGGCGATCATGCCCGGCTTCGAGGAGCTGTATCCGGACATCAATGTCACCTGGGAGATGACCGCGAGCGATGCGGTCGCCGACGCGCTCACCGCAGCTATCGCGGCCGGCAGCGGCGCCCCGGACATCTCGATGATCGAGATCAACTACATCGACCAGTTCGCGCTCTTCGGAGGTCTTGTCGACCTGCTGCAGGAACCGTACAATGCGGGCCGCTATCAGGATCAGTTCGTCGAGTACAAGTGGGAGCAGGCCACGACGCTCGAAGGCGACCAGCTCGTCGCGTTCCCCTGGGACATTGGCCCCGCAACTGTCTTCTACCGACGAAGCCTCTTCGACGCCGCGGGCCTGCCCTCGGACCCGGACTCGGTAGCAGAGATGCTCTCGACCTGGGACGGATATCTCGAGACTGGACGTCAGGTGAACGATCCGGACAATGGCGTCTGGTGGACCGACACGGCAGGGAACATTCCCTACATCTATCACGCGCACAAAAACCTCTTCGACGAGGAGTTGAATCTCGCGATCGACAACCCTGACACTCGTCGGGCGCTCGAAGTCGCGAAGACGCTTCGCAACGAGGGGATGGATCTGCAGAGCGACTTCTGGACCGAAGAGTGGTACGCCGCCCTGAATGAGGGCCGCGTTGCAACGACGATTGTCGGCAGCTGGTTCGGCGGATTCCTGAAGAGCTGGATCGCGGCCGACACCGCCGGTGACTGGGGCATCGCTCCGGTTCCCCAGCATCCTCTCCAGAACTGGGGTGGCTCGTTCATGGCGATCCCCGAGCAGAGCGAGAACAAGGCCGCAGCCTGGGCGTTCATCGAGTACTCGATGGCTCGAGCCGAGCCGCAGAACGCGATTTTCGAGGCCGTTGATTACTTCCCGGCGTACAAGCCGTCGTGGGAAGACGATCTCTATGATCTGGGCGATCCGTTCTTTGGGGGCCAGAAGACCCGCGCGCTCTGGACCGAAATCGCCACTGCTCAGGGCAAGTTCATTACCACGCCGTTGGACGCTGCCGCAGAGGCTGCCTTCACCGCGGAAGTGACGACCTTCCTCGAGCAGAATCTTTCTGTTAACGAAACGATCGACCGAATGGAAGAATCGATCATGCAGCAGATCGGCCAGGACCGCGAGATGCTCCTGCGCCGAATGGGCAACTAGCACCTTTCTTCGATATCGATACCCGGGTCCGCCTGCAGAGGCGGGCCCGGACTCGGTGCTCGACGACCTCGAGGAGGTACAATGGCTACGTCACGAATGGAGCGACAACGACACCGGGTCGCCTATATGTACGTCGCGCCGTTCTTCATTTTCTTCGGCGTATTTATGGCGTTTCCGATCTTCCAGTCGCTCTATCTGAGCTTCACCTACAGCCAGGGGTACCAGAACCTGACATTCATCGGGCTGGACAACTACAAGAACCTCCTGAGCGACAGTCTGTTTTGGAAGTCTCTCTACAACACCGGCTTCATCTGGATCCTTTCGCACTTGCTGATTCTTCCGGGCGGATTCCTTCTGGCCTACGCAATCAACAACGTGATTCATCGAGGGAAGGATGTCTTCAAGGCCGTCTTCTTTACGCCGCTCATCACATCGGCGGTCGCGGTGGCCCTGGTGTTCTCCTCACTCTTTGGAAGAAACTTTGGTCTGATCAATTACGCCCTTACGCTCTTCGGCGGCGAGCCGGTGAACTGGCTCGGTGGGACTGGTGTGTGGATCAAACCGATTATCGTTCTTCTGTTCGCCTGGCGGTGGATTGGCTACAACATGGTCATCTACATTGCCGGACTCCAGGGAATCGACGGCGCGCTCTATGAGAGCGCCTACGTAGAGGGTGCGAGCAAGTTGCAGATGATGTTCCGCATCACCATTCCTCTCATGAAGCCCATCCTCTTTTTCACACTCTTTCTCTCGTTCATTGGAGGACTGCAGATATTCGACGAACCCTTCATCCTCCTGCAGAACACGAGCGGCATAGGCGCCGGAACTGACAACCAGGGACTCGTCCTTGCGCGCTATCTCTACTATCAGGCGTTTTCCCGCTGGAACTTCGGGTACGCATCGTCAATAGCCTACGTCATGGTGCTCATCGTCATCTTTCTCTCGACGATCACCCGGCCGTTCTTCCGCGATCAGCGGAACTGAAGGAGGCAGCACATGTCCGACGCAACGGAACTGGCTCACGAAACCCATACGGGGCTGACTACGCGACAGAAAGAGAATCTCTGGCGAGGGATCATCTTCGGTGTGCTCGCGCTTCTTGGCGTGATCTTCTTCGTGCCCTTCTACTGGATGATCGTTCAGGCGACGCATACTTCAAAGGAGATCCTCCGGCTTCCGCCGCCGCTCTGGTTCGGAGACAAGGCACTCCTGAACTACGACGGGCTGCTCGCGACCATCCCGTTCTGGCGAAACTATCTCAATAGCGTGATCATCTCCGCGGGCACCGTCGTGTTGACGCTCATCATCTGTTCCATGAGCGGGTACGCCTTCGCGCTCCTGCGGTTTCCAGCGAAGAATCTCCTTTTTGGGATTCTCCTCATGACGATGATGATCCCCTGGGTCGTGAGCATCATCCCCTGGTACATCATCATGGCGCGCTTCGGCTGGATCGATACCTATCAGGCGATCATCCTGCCGGCCGGTGTCAATGGATTCGGCGTGTTCTGGATGCGCCAATACATTACCTCGCACGTACCGACGGACCTGCTCGACTCGGCGCGCATCGACGGCTGTCCTGAGGCCACGATCTTCCCCCGAGTGGTCGCTCCGATCATCACACCGGCCTACGGCGCGCTCGCGATTCTCGCGTTCGTGAACAGCTGGAACAACTTCTTCTTCCCGCTGATCATGCTGCGGAGCAAGAACATGTTCACGCTTCCGGTGGCGCTGAACTTTCTCAACGGCGACCCGTACCGCGGCATGGACTTCGGTGTCACGATGATGGGCACCTCGCTCGCGGTCCTGCCGGTCATGATCGTATTCTGGTTCGCCTCGCGGCGATTCATTGAAGGACTGACTGCGGGTGCGGTGAAGGGCTGAGCCCGGCCGCGACCCGCGAATGGAACAATCAATCAAAGGAAGGACTATGAAAACTGGAGTGCCCTACTATCCCGAGCACTGGCCGCGAGAGCGGTGGCAACGCGACGCCGAGCTGATGAAGGAAGCGGGCGTCTCGCTCGTTCGCCTCGGTGAGTTCGCGTGGAGCCGAATCGAGCCGCGACAGGGCGAGTACACGGTAGACTGGCTGCGCGACGCGATCGATCTGTTCGAGAAGAACGGAATCGGCGTGATCCTCTGCACGCCGACCCCGACGTACCCGGCATGGATGCACCGCAAGTATCCGGATATTCACATCGAACGCGCGAACGGTCGTGTGGTGGAGTTCGGGCAGCGACAGGATGCGTGCAAGAACCATCCCGGGTATCGCCAGGCGGCGATGCGCGTGACCGAGTTCGTCGCACGCGAGCTCGGTGGGCACTCGAACGTGGTGGCCTGGCAGACCGACAACGAGTTCGGCTGCCATGGCACCGCGCGCTGCTACTGCGACTACTGCGAGAAGGAGTTCCAGGCCTGGCTCGCGCACCGGTTCGAGAACAAGCCCGAGGCGATGAACGAAGCCTGGGGCACGGCGTTCTGGAGCCACGAGTACAACGCCTTCAGCGAAGTG